>QWCE01001773.1_pt1 | contig 30303 bp, 19 predicted proteins | sample 1972531 | NCBI WGS metagenome assembly QWCE01 (sample SAMN09866716, study PRJNA288562) | Human gut metagenome isolate term4_stool, whole genome shotgun sequencing... | reverse complement strand
TGTTATTATATTATTCTTACTATCTATACTCTTTACATAGTTTTTAGGAGTTTCTACTTCATCTACTGTATATGTATAATTATTTCCATTTTCATCTGTTTTATCTAAATCAGCAAATGTATAACTAACAGTATTTAATCCTTTATCTGTTTTAAGTGTTACAGGTTCTAAATGTTTCTTACCATTCCTATATAGTTGTACTTTGATATCGTTTCTTTCTTTTCCACCTATCCATTTTTTAGTTACTTTAAGTTCTGTTTTAGGTGATACATATGTATTAGTTACTGTGTATCCTTCAACTTTTTTAATATAGTTTGTTGGTACACTCTTTTCATCAATTGTATATATATATTTGTTTCCATTCTTATCTGTTTCTTCTAATTCATTAAATGTATATGATGTTGTATTTTCTCCTTCTTTTGTTTTAACTACTTGTTCTTTTACAAATTCCTTTTTAGATCCTTGTATATTCCTATATAGTTGTAATGTAATATCTTTTCTATCTTTTCCACCTTGCCACTTCTTTGTTGCTGTTATTTTTGTTTTAGGTGAAGTATATGTATTTGTAATTGTTAGTCCATCTTTTGATATTGATTTAGTATAATTTGCAGGTACATTTGTTTCATCTACTGTGTATTTGTATTCTTTTCCTTCACTATTTACCCTATCTAAATCTTTAAATGTATATGTAGCTTCATTTGTTCCAGTATTAGTTTTAATTGTTTGTTCTTTAACTTTTTCTTTGTTACCACCTTCAACATTCCTATATAATCCCATTGTTATATTTGGTCTATCTTTTCCACCATTCCATACTTTCTTTGCTGTAACTTCAAGTCTTGGTACTAATCCAAAGTTTTGTTCTTTTAGTTCCTGTTTGTAGTTTGCATATAATAGCTTTTCTGCAGGTTTTAATGTTATTCCTTTTATCATGTAATCTGTTCCTGCTTTATTATCTGCTATTTTTCTTGTCATTTCTAATCCATTTTGCTTGTCTATACTTAATACTATATTAGTATTTGGTGGTACATCTTCAAATATATATTCACCTTTTGCATTTGTTGTTACACTTTCTACTGTGCTTCCATCAATTCTTTTAACTTCATTTCCTTTATTATCTTTTAAGTATACTTTAATATTGTTTAGTCTTTCTTCATTTTCATCTAGTTTTCCATCTAAGTTAATATCTTTCCACACAACACCTTGTATACTTCTTTTTGCTACAACCGCCTTGTATGCTGGTGTGTCTATTGTATCTGATTGTCCTTCTACATATGTATATAGTCTATTTCCATATACATCTCCTGCTTTAGCACCTTTAGGTGTTATATCATATGTTATCTCTGCATCTGATTTTTGTGGTATATCTGTTACAGTATATATTGCAGTTACATTTTCTAATGAACCACCTGTATATTCATTCCAAGTAACTCCTGCTTCTTTAAAGTTTTTAGCATTATATTCTCTTATCTTAGTATCATTAGTATAATACATTTTTGAACCATTAGATGATTTAATATTTCCTATACTATATGTTCCGTTATATTTACTTCCGTTTTTATCACCATTGTATGGCAATATATCGAACATATATGCATTCTTCAAATCTGCTAATGATCTATTGAAATATTTTAGTGAGTACTCAAACTTTTGACCATAGTCTATTACTTCTTGTTTAGCACTTTTATTTGTTATTTGTGCAAGTAGGTTAGATACATATACGGTTTTTTCATTATGATTATAATAACTTGAAATAGTACCGTCGTTTTCAACTTTGATATGTGCTCTAAATTTAATATCTCTACTATCTCCAAAATCCGTTCTTACTTTTGTATCTAATGTTATTATATTAGATTGAAGTTCATTTTGTTCTAACTTAGAATTAAAATAATATGTTAATATAGTTTCTCCGTCACTTTGTTTTTCTATTTCTTTCGGCTCAATATTTTCACCTTTTATCTTAGATGTTCCTGGAATATAATCTATACCTTTTGGTAAATATACTTGAACTCTTATTTTCTTTTCCTTATCTTTTGCATTATCTCTTAAACTTGAGCTTGTTGAAGGATTTACTTTAAGCTTAATTATTGTTTCATCTAAAGATACATTATATGTTTCTTTATCTGTATTGATACTTATAGATGGTAGTCCGTCAACTATAAGAAGTGAATTTCCTGAATGATATCCATCTGGTGCATGTGTTCCAGATAATTTATATCCTCTTTCATCATATTTTGTTTTAACATAGTCCCTATTTTCTATTATATATCCTTTTCCACTTGAAGGTGGCACAAACTTTCCTTCTTTTATATCGCCACCGTCATTTTCATCAAAGTACCAATATGAGTCTGTAATCATTTGACCTACGTCGCCTTCTTTAGCTTCTGATGTTATTCCCATATTTGCATATATTTCGTATTTTAACCCTTTATCAAAAACTCCTTCTTTATTCTTTACTTGTGTTACATACCCTACTACTTTTCCATGTTTTTTAGCTTCTTCTAAATTATCATAATATACTAAATCTTTGTATGGAGCCTTATTCATTTCTTCATCATTTATCCAATCTGTTCCATCTTTTTTAGTTGCCCAATACACCTTATCAAATTTTGTTGTATTATATTTATAAAAAGTTCCTTTTGGATAAAATAACTTAGAATCAAATTTTGTAAGCTGAGTAAACCCTCTAATTTTGTATTCTTCATCCGGCATCTTATCCAAGTAATATTTACTATGTATATTAAAATCATTATAATATATATATCCTTCTCCTCCTATTGCAAAGTCTCCCGGTGTGTCAGGCTTTATATAGCTTCCATATGTACCTTTAATATAATTAAATAATGTATATAACTGCCTTAAATCATTGCTAACTTTTTCTTCTTGTCCACCTTCTTTTATATATCTTGGATTTTTTAAATATATTTCATTTTCCAGCCTATAGTTCAAATCTTTTTCTGTATACCCTGATATATCTTGCCTTTTAATATATTCTTCTCTCCAAGTAGTATCTGGAAGTGGATTAAATACTGCAACTAATCCTACAGTAGTTAGCCTGTATTTATCAGAAGAAACAGAATCACTCGCAGTTGGTAATAATGTTTTTTCATTCATTAAATAATCATAAAATCTTAATAAATGGTTGTTATATCCTTGTTTTTTAATTTGTATATCACCTGCAGTAGGTTCTTTATCTTCATTTTGAAAATACCAACTATTTATATAATTAATATTATTTGCCATTGGATAATAATCATCATATAGTTTATCATGATATTTAATATTTTCTGGTATTTTTTCAAAATTATATTCTTGCCTTGCATTTAACTTGTATTGTATTATTTCTGGTTCAAACTCTTTAGTTATATCTTCTGTTTTTCCTTTGAAAGGATTTTCTGTAGGAGTAAAAGTAGATTTAAATGATATGTTAGCTAAAAAATCTCCTGTTGGGTATTCTATACCCTTTATTCCTTTGGTATTATCTTTTTTAAGCCCAACTAGTATTGTATAATGTGTAACTCTTCCTTCTTTTCCATTATAATTTATCTTTTTTTGTTGACTATCTGTAGTTTCTCTTAACTGTATATCATAATTTGGTTTAGAGCTTACTGTAACTTCTTTTGGTTTTGTTTTGTATTTTTGATCTTCTGCATTTCCTTCCATGTATATAGTAAATTCTGGAACTATTTTCGTTCCATTTTTAGTACCTGCTACCTTCATGGCAAAAGGTAAGTTAATTGAAGCACCACCAACAGTATTACCAAGTAATTCTTTGTAATCTTGTACACATTTGAAATAGTAATAGTTATCATCTTCAGTATATGTAATTTTATTTTCTGCCCACTTTCCTATTTCTTTCTTATCCCATATTAAATTCTTTTTCTTTTCAATTTTTCCTTCGATAATTAAATTACCATACTCTGTACTATTCTTATCTACTATTTCAGTAAATGTTTGTACATAATATACTAATGTATCATTAGCACGTATAATATAATTATGGTTATTTTCATCATTTCCAGGTTCATTATTACTATCAAATGGACCTATTCCATCTAATATAGTTATATCAGCACTTTTAACTATACTATTTGATTTTACACCTGCTTTACTCTTAATACTTCTTGTATTATTTGTATTTATATTATTTTTGCTAAATGCAAAAAAGCATGCAACAAGTGCAAATATAATTAGCATAACTAATATTCTATTTTTGCTATTTCTTTCTCTTTTCTCTTTTACCATATTATTCCTTCTTATTTTTTAATTTTTATTTTATTTTTTCATTTCTTATTTAACTATATAATACCTACCCCCCCCGCAAAATCAAGGTGTATAGCTATTTTTATTATATTTTTAATATTAGAAAAAGTGCCATATAATTATGACACTTTTCTTATTTCTATTATTATTTTTCATGTTTTTCTTGTTGCTCTTCTCCAATATATTCTACGTAATAACATAAATATATTCCATGTCTTGTAGTAAAAAGGTAAATATTGTCTTGCAATATAGCTATGTTTTTAGGGTGAATAATCTCTTTTTCAAATTTGCAAGGTCTGTTCTTTTCATAATTTAGATCCATTACAAAGCATGCTATAAAATCTCTTTTTGGTCTTTCATATATTATTGCAAATTCTAAGTTTTCATGTCTACCACTATTACTAATCTTTGTAAAATAGCACTCCTTGTTTGTAGTAATTGCATAAATATCACCTGCTAGTTTTTCTACATCTGTAACTATATTTATATCTACTAATTGAAAGCAATAATTTTTTCCATCTTCTTCAAATTTCCTAATACTAAAACTTTCCCCAGCAACTGGCATTCCTTTTGATACTGCTAAATATACATTTCTTCCATCTGCAAATTTTACCATCTTTTCTTTTACTTCTTTTAAGTATTCTACCATAATATCATCCTCCAAAATTCTTTAAAATTAGCCTTCTTAAATTGGTTAAAAAAGGATTTAGTAACATTTATATATACCTATATACTAACACATTCTCGTACTCTTTTCTATATTAATCACTCTATATTGTACTTTTCTTAATCTTTTTCTGTTCTTTTTTAATTATTTTTTATTTTTAACTTCTCTTTATTTTTTCCATATTTTCTTCTTTTTAATCTTTGTAATCTGCAAAATTAGATATATCAAAGTTTTCAATATACTCTTTGCTTTTTACTCTTGCAAAACCATAAAAATGTTTTCGGTGGTGTTCTTCACTTAACATAGAATATTGTGTAGGATGTCCTGTATGAAGCATTCTTCCTTCTCCTACATATATTCCAATATGTGTAATAGGTCTATCTGTTTCATATGTAGTATGAAATACTACAATATCTCCAGGCTTTGCTTCTCTTGAAAGTATTGGATCTGCATAATAATTATATATCTCCCATGCATCACATCTTACCATCTTTCTTACATTAGCTTTGTTAAATACATAACAGACATATGATGAACAATCAAAATTATCTGGTCCATTTGCTCCAAATATATATTTTTTGCCTAAGTGTTTTTCACCTTCTTCAATTAACCTATCAAACTCTTCTTTAGTTATTTCATCATTTGTATTATTTGACCTATTAATATGTTTTCTAGAAAGTAGATATGTATAATTATACTTTTTTAGTATTTCATCCATATTTTCTATTTCAAACCTATTTCCTAACATGCAAAAATCATTATCATATACCATATGTATTATTTTATCTAACTTAGAATCTGCAAAGTTTCCTATTAGTTCCTTATAGTTATTAAAAATATACAATATATCTTTTTGTATATCATTTTCTTCTATGCTTTTTGCACTATCTACTATACTTTCTATTGCTTTAATTAGTTTTTCCTTATTGCTTTTTTCTTCAATATTTTTAAATAAATTTCCAAATAATAAATCTGGTGATATATAGTACTTTTTACTATCTAATATATCTTTTATATTATCATCACTATAGTTATTATCACTTTCAGCATACTTAAAATATAAGTTTCTTTTTTCTCTTTCAACATTATCTATATACTCACATAGATTTTCTGATAAGAACCTATAGTAATATACCATTACTATAATCTTCTTTTCTTCACTTAAATTAAGTAAGTTGTTTAAATCACTTAAATTTGCTTTTTCTTTTTCCATTACATATTCCTTTTCTTAATATCATCATATAATTCTTTAGTTGCTACACAATCATCTATTGCTCTATGTGTATTTGTATATATGCCTAAATAATTAGTTAAATCACTTAGCCTATGTCTTCTAAGTTCTGGGTATGTAATTTTAGAAAGCATAACTGTGTCTATATACATATTTGGTAAGTCCATTTCAATTACTGAAGATATGAATCCTAGGTCAAATAATACATTATGTCCAATAATTACATCATCTCCAATAAATGTAAGGATTTCTATTATTATTTCTTCAATAGCTGGCATATTATCTAACATTTCATTTGTTATACCAGTTATTTCTGTTATCTTTTTACTAACTTTCGCCTTTGGTTTAACAAGCTTTGAATATCTTGCTACTATTTCGTTGTTTCTTACCTTTAATATCCCTACTTCTATTATTTCATTTTTAATACATGAAAGACCTGTTGTTTCTAAATCAAGTATGCAATAATTATCTATTAACATATCTATCATAAATTTTGCTATCTCCATTATTTATATTTATTTCTTTTTTTCTTTTTCTTTTAACTATTTATTTTTCTTATTCTCTTGTCTCTTATCTCACTATAATAAGAATATATTAATGAAAATAAATTGTAAACATTAAAAAAACTAGACACATTTAATGCATCTAGCATATTTTTTGTTAGTGTCAACGAAGCAGTTATTTATAACTTTTTTATTCTCATAATGATTGATACAAATATCAATCCATATATATACATATATTAGCAGATTATTTACTAAAAAAATTTATTATAGAATTCCATATTTTTTTATACCATTTAATCTTATTTATTTCTATTAAATCTGCTTTTTGCTCTTGGCAGGTAGCATCCACAATATTTTTTTCATTGTTATTCTTAAAATTATTATCATAATTGTATATTTCTTTTTTTTCTTCTATAATTTGCATTCTATCGTGATTTTGTTTGGCAATAATTTTTTCTTTTTGTATTTCTGTAGCCCAATAATCTCTAAATAAAATCGCAATAATTCCTTTTGCTATCTTTGATACATTTTGTTCATCTAATGTTTTAGTAGTGTTATAGCAAAAAGCATGGTCTTTATTTGCATATATTTTAAACAAATTAATTCTATTTTTTGGTATTTTATCATAATCTTCTATTGGAATATATTTTAATATTTCTAATACTTCACTATATGCATTTGCATATTCAATATCAATCATATTATAATTCTCCTATATATCTCGTTCATATTCTTGACTCTCTCTTTGGTTTATAATTGCTCTTTCTTGTATTTCTTGTTCTTGTTCTATTTCATCTAAGAATGACGTTTCATTTTGTTCTTCTAAAGTTTCTTGTCCTAATATTTGTGTAGAAATGGTTTTACTTCTTTCTAGTCCAGAGTATAATCCTGAATACCTTGTATTAGCTATATCCCTTTGCAAACCTTGTTCATAGGTCTTTCTATTAGTTCTTTCCAAATTGTGATCTAATATATCATTTATAGACCAATATGTTATTCCATCTAACTGTATTTCAGTTTCTTCAATAGCATTTGAAATTTCATTCATTCTCATTGATTTCAACTCTGCTATACTTTCAATTGTAATACCACTTTTACTTATTTTACTATTAATAATTTCTACCAAATCCTTCTCAGAACGGATTTTTCCATTTTCATCAAACATAAATCTTTCTGGTAAACACATATCAAATTCTGTTATTTGAGTTCCAATTCCTAATTGTTCTAGTCTTTTAAGATCCTCAAAACAATTTCTAATATCATCTGTGTTTTGTGTCATCTCAATATGCATCTGAGTACCAATTGTATCAATTAATCCAGGAGCCAGTTCATTAATTTGAGATAACTGTTTTATTACCGCATTTCTTCTTTCAGGATTTTCTAAAAACGGTTCATTATATACATATGTTACTTCATCTGGTTTATTTTCTAATGCATATTGAAAAGTGCTAACTAATTCTTCATTAGAAATTCCGTATAATTCTTGCCACATATTTTTGTATGGTTCATTAAAAGAAATTATCTCATTAAACAAATCTACAGAACGTATTAATCCTTTTCCATTTATCTTATGTTCTTCATTATATTTTGAAATAAAGTCTATAGATTTCTTTACATATTCTTGCAGTTCTCTTAAAACATACTCTTTTTCTTTACCTATTAAATGGTCTTCCATAGTTTGTTTATCTAATAAGGTATGATATCTTGCATACATTCCATTTCTATTGCAAAAATCTAATCCTCTTTGAGCATAATAAAAATCATATTTTTCCATATTTGGTATATCTTCATCATACATTTTTTTTGTAATATCATAATACCTTCCTGCTCCTATTAGAATAGTATTATGATTAGATAGAATATCATTTATTCCAAATAATTCTTCATATGTTACGCTTGTCATTTGATCTCTTTCTGTTGTAATAAATCTATGAGCTTTTTCCGTAAAAATATCATAGCTTTCAGGATGCTCTATTTTTAATTTTTTCTTAATACCTTCATAACCATCATTTTGCAATACTGAAATATATGCATCTACTTCATCATCATTAATTCCTGAATGTTTTAATACTGATTCCAAAACATTTCTTCTATTTTTAATACTTTGTTCCATTGGTATTAATGTACTCTTATATTTTTCGACAAGCATTCTTTTTATATTCTCAATATCGTTACCATTCCAACTTGTTAAATCTTCTTCAGAAATATTTAACTGAGAACAATTAATTGCAAAATCCTTTAATTCTTCTATATTTTCACATTGAATTATACTTAATAATTCAATAGTTTCTGAATTTAAATAAATTCCATTTATTGGACTTTCTAACTCTAATGAAAATTCTTGCATTTTTCACCTTCTATTGTTTAATTTAAAAATATTATAGCTATCACTTTTAATTTTTGCAATAATTTAAAATATTTGTTTACCTTTTAAATTAACAATTTAAAATATTTGTTATTTAAAGTATATTTATAATTTTATATTTTTTCAAATATTATTTTAACTCTAATAATTTTATCTTTTTAGATAAATTTGAAATAATTGTTTTTTAGACAATAAAAAATCAACCAGATTTATTCTCTGATTGATTTATATATCTATTTTATTAGTTCAAACAGATATTTAATTGGTGGAGATGCGGAGAATTGAACTCCGTTCCAAACTGGGGTTATATAGCTTTCTACCATATATAGTTATTTTTTGGTTTTCACAATTTAACTTAAAATAACAAAAAAGTTAAGTTGCTAACATATACTTACTAAATATATATTATATGTTTCATATATATTAGTAGCCACTAAAATGACACCTTATATAATATGTGGTGACTAGCACATATTTAAGATGTACGCCACAGTAAAATTAATTAGGCAGCGTATGCTAATTGTTTTTCATCAGCATTTATATTTAAATTTTGTGTTCTTTTAAGTGTTTCCACCTTACACTATATGGCTTACTATATAATAGCCGATCAGCCTGTCGAAAACCACTACATCCCCGATTAAAAAAGACTAAAATTAGTCTTCATTAACTGCTATTACTTCTTTTCCATTATAATAACCGCAATTTTTGCATGCTCTGTGTGGTAACATTTTAGCTCCACATTTAGGGCATACTGCTAAGTTTTTAGCTTCTATTTTCCAATGTGCTCTTCTTTGAGCTGTTCTCTTATTTGAATGATTTCTTTTTGGTACTGCCACTTTCTTTTCCTCCTAATTCAGTATTTTTTCGTAAACTCATAGTATTATTATATTAAATTAATCTTTTTTTGTCAAATGCATAATTTACGGTTAATTTGCCAAAAATTATACTTTTCTTTGTATCTATTAAGGTAAAATTAAGGTAAAGTCATTTCTGATTGATTATCTTTGTTATATAGTACAATTTTATCATTTACTATCTTAAGTTTGTCATACTCTTGTAGTTCCTGAGTAGCCTCTCCGAAATTGTCTCTGCTAGAGTCTACTACAACAAAAACTCTATCTATTCTACTAATATATAATATGTCATAAAGGATAAGATCACCTTCTTTAGTAGAATACCCCAAACGTATATATGCATTATCACCTTTAGAATATTTGCTCATAAAGCTATCAAATTTTTCTTTGTTCTTACCAGAAGTTACAACATAAACACCATCTTTTTCTGCATCAAATACTGAGTATTGTGGCGAAAGATTTCGAATATCATTTTCCTTGGTAATGCTCATATTATAGAAATCATCTATAGTTTTAATATCAATAGTATCTTCACCCATATTATGATCTAGAGGCTTTTCAAACTTATCAAACCATCCAATCATTTTCTTGTATGGATGAACACCATAAGGCTCTTTAGGTGATACTCCAGTATATGCAACAACTTTGTAACCTAACCCAAGATATACAACCTTATTTCCATCATCTAAATCAATTTTGATACAATATCTTGGCCTTTTTCCATGCACAACCCTTATTGAATCATAATGATAAAAAGCCAACCCAATGCTAGTAACTATTATAGCTACTAGTAATATTATACCTAAAACTTTAATACCTTTTCTTTTCATAACTCTTCCTATGTTATTTTACTATTTATTTTAGTAATTCATCAATTAGTTGTTCTGCTTTATCATAAATTTCCTCATCATTCTTTACTGTTTTTTCTATTCCATTATAATTAATGATTACATTAAATCCTGCATCAAATATTCGTTTATCCTGAAAATCTTTATTAACTATTTCATCTTTAATAAATTTTATAACTTTATTATACTCATTGCTGTCCAATTCCTTACTTTTTGTTATAAAATTATCATTTTCAGGGTTTATTTCTTTTGGGATAAAATAATGTTGATATGAGTATACCTCTTTATTTTTAGTTATAATTGTTCCTCTGTTTCCTGAATTTTTAAGTCCCCACCATGAAGCTACTTCTAAAATAGCGTTTTTCCTGATTTCTTTTAATTTGTTATCAAATTCTTGACTTTCCTTTTCATCTCTCTCAATAATTTCTTTTAATTTGTCCTCATCTAATTCTTGACTTTCCACTTTATTTACCTCCATTTGATTCTATTTATTTGTTATTTTGCCTTAATTGTTTTATCTTAGATTATATAAATATTTTATCATAATTCCGAAAAATAAAACAACTAAATTTTAAAAGATTAATTTAGAATTTTAGTAAACATATTACATCATAAAATTATACCTTAATAAACATTGATAGATTAGTAGAGTATATATACTTATGTACTACCATATCTTCACCATATTCTTTTTTAAGTGCATATTCATATAGTTTTAATTGCATCTCATATCTTTTTTTCATGTCTTCAGCTTTTGCTCTATCTGTTTTGTAGTCAATTAAGTATATATTATTTCCTTCTATTAAATATATATCAATTACTCCTTGCATAATAGTATATTCATCACCTTTTATTTGTATATTACTTTTAAGTAGTACTTCTTCTAATTCTGGTATATTTAAAATAGTTTTTTTATCTAATCTAGTATAGAAATTCTTTTCCTTAAATAATTTACCATTTTCATTTGCATCAATTATCTTCCTATACATTTCCTTATCATATATCTTAGCAATTTTTGCTATCTCATAATCATTTAATATATCATATTCGTCTTCTGTAATTATGCCGCTATCCTTTAAGCCTTTAATATATTTTCTAACTATTTCAACCTTTTCAAAACTGCTTAATTTTTCATATTGCTCTTTTGTAATTATTGGTAACTTTTCAAAAATGCTATGTATTAATGTACCCTTTGATTTTGCAGATATCTTGCTATCTTGCATAAACTTAGGTACTTCCACAAATATATCTATTAGTTCTTTGCCACTATCTGATACATTTTCTTCTATGTTTTCTTTTTCATCTTCTTCAATATTACTATCAATATTTTCATCTTCTACTATTTCTAAATTATCTAATGTAGGATTAATAATATGATTATTATCTACTACTTCTTCTTTTAATCTAGATGTAATATCAGATACAGATATCTTATTTGCAACCCTGTATATATCTTGCTCATTTGCTTCTATAATTTCTTTCTTTTTAGCAATTGTACTTATATTATTTGTTTCTTCTATCTCTTTTAATTCTTTGTTTTCTTCTTGTTCTTTTTGCATACTATCATCATATATATATTTAACATCTTTTAGTCTGTTTTCAAATGATATATTTTTACGTATATTTTCCAGTTCTTTTTTAATTATTCCTTCTATTTCTACATTTTTAATTACTACATCTGTTCCATGTAAGTATACAGAAGCTAATATATTTCTTAAATAGCTTGTGCTTTTGTTAATATATTTAGGGTGTAATATATTCTTATTTTCTTTTGTTATCATAAGTTTAGTAACTTCTTTTCTTAAGGATTCTAAATATTCTTTTGAATCCTTCTTACATGATACTATAATTAATTTTTCTATTGCTCTAGTTAGTGCAACATATAGTATTCTTTTTTCTTCTTCTATTTCAGAAAGTTCATTTTCATATGATATCACCTTCCTATATAATGAATCATATTTTACCTTAAGCATTTCATTATATATATAGTTACCAAGCCCTATTTCTTCATTATATACAAAGTCTGCTCTTTTACTCATATCATTTTTCTTTTTGTCTGCATCTGCAAGTATTACTACAGGGTACTGTAGTCCCTTACTCTTATGTATTGTTGTAATAATTACTGCATTTAAATTTTCAGTATTTACCTTTGTTTCAAGTTCAACTTTTGACTCTTGCAATTCATCTAGGTATTTAACAATATCTTTAACATTATATATACCAACTTCTTTTAATGCTTGTATTTTTTCAATGTATTTTAATATATTAGATGAAATATATTCACCATTTGGCATAAGTGATATATATTTAATGTAATTACTATCATATACCATTTTTTCTATTACTTTTAATCCACCATAGTTTTTGTCTATCTTAATATATTCTTCTCTCTTATCTAAAAACTTTCTTATCTTTTCTTTTAAATCTCTTGTTATATAGTCATCTACAAATTCTTCTTTTTCCAAATATCTAATACATGACTCATATATTGAAAGTTTCCTATTTTCTTCTCGTATATTTTCTATCCTTATTCTTGTAATTTCGTCTATTTCAAATTCACCAAAATATGATCTCATTACAGATAAGAATTCAATATCTAGCATTGGGTTTGAAAGTATTTTAAGATAATTTGAAAGTAATTGTACTTCATTTAGTTTTAAATATCCTTCACCAATATCAGTTTTTGCAGGTATTCCCATTTGATTTAATACATCTTCATATATGTCTGCCTTGTTTTTAACACTTCTTAAAAGTATTACAATATCTGAGTATTTTAGGTTTCTGCCTTCTTTAGAGTATTCTTCTCTTAGCTTTTTTATTCTTTCTGCAATTACTATAGCCTCTTTTGACACCTTATTATATTCTTCTAATACATCACTTTCATCTTCTGCAAATTCTTCAATATCTTCTAGCTCTTCTTCTGTATATATATTTTCAAGTTCTAATTTGCTATCTTCTACTACAATTATCTCATTTTCTTTTTTAGGTATTTCATCTAATGACATATTACCATAGTATAGTTTTTCTGTATCATCATATGCAATTATTCCAGTTTCCTTATTCATTATTGTTTCAAATATATCATTACAAAAATCTAATACATTTTCCTTACTTCTGTAATTTTTATGTAGTTTAATTAACATCCCTGGCATATTATAGTAGTTTTTAATATTGCTGTCTTCATTATAATCTTCTTCAATAACTTCTACTTTTTCTATACCATCTTCTACATTTTCTTCTACATAACTATCATGTTTAGATATGAAAAGGTCTGGTCTTGCATTTCTAAAGCCATATATACTTTGTTTTACGTCCCCTACTTCAAATACATTATCCTTACTTACTGCGTTAATAATGCTTTCTTGTACTAAGTTAATATCCTGGTATTCGTCTACTTGTACTTCATAGAACTTTTCTTTTAGTTCATTTGCAAGTTTAGAAAATACTATATTTCCATTTTCATCTTCATCATATAGTAGTTGTATACTTAAGTGTTCTAAGTCTGCATAGTCTAATATATTTTGTTTTTCTTTTTTTGCATCATATATTTCATAAAACATATCTAATACATTAAATATAGCTTTTGTAATATTATATGTATCTGATATATCTTCTATTACTTCATCATCATTTGTATATGTAGCAAAGTCTGCTATTTTTAGTATTTCTTTTTTAGCTTCATCTCTTTTAGCCTTAGCATTTTCTGTTTCATCACATTTAAGCTTTCTAGATCTTGGCCATGACTTAAAAGTATATTCTAATATCTCATCTCTTATTCCATATATATCATTATTTGCTATATCAATTAATCCATCTACAAATTGTATATCTTCTTTAATTGTTTCAATATAGTCAATATATTCTACTCCTAATTCTTGCATATCATTATATGTAGATGTTAAAAGATATTTTTGATATAGCAATTCATCTTGTATTATCTTAGTATATTTTTTAAATATGCTGCTATCTACAATACTTTCATTATTCTCTTTTTGGTTATTACCCATATTATTACCTAAAAGAATAAGTGACTCTTGTTTTTTAAGTACTGCTTCTTGCCATTTTTTTCTAAAAGGAAGACTTTCAGAAAATGTAATTATATCTAATATATCATCTCTTAAGTTATTATCATCTTTGAAGTCTGCATATCTAGGTATTAATATATCTAATTCTTTTGCACCTTCTTTATACATATTTTCTAATACTTCTTTTATTGCTTCTTCTTTTAATACTTTTATCTCTTCGTCTGCCGCTATCTTAATATTAGGAGATATTCCTAATAGGTAAAAATTTGATCTAATAAGAGAGTAGCAAAAAGAGTGAAGTGTAGAAATATTAGATTTTTTAAGTAGTGTAAGTTGCTTTCTTAAATATGGATCATCTGATTTTTCCAAAGAATTATTAATTGATTTAACAATTCTTTCTTTCATCTCAGATGCTGCAGCTTTAGTAAAAGTTACTACCAATATCCTGTCTATATCTACCTTTTTGTCTATTACAGTTCTAATTATTCTTTCAACTAAAACTGCAGTCTTTCCAGATCCTGCAGCTGCTGAAACTAATATCTTACCTTCTTTGTTTATTGCTTTTTCTTGTTCTTTTGTCCATTTAATAGTTCCCAAAAGTCTTCTCCTTGTTCTATGTAATATATATTATATTGTTTGCTCTTTAATATTTATTATTTATTTTTTTCTTTGTTCTTTGTTCTTTCTTATTAATCTTTCTGGTCATATAGTAGGAAGTCAATATTACCTTCTTCTATGTTTACATTAGATACAATTATTTTAGTTTTTTGTCCCATTTTGTATTTTGTAATATCTAATATATTATCTTTTCTAATTAGCCCTTCTATACCATTTCCTATTGATACAAACATACCAAAATCTTTTATGCTTGTAATTATTCCATCAAATGTTTTTCCAATATAGTTAGATAGGTATTCTGCAATCATTATTTCGTTATATTCTCTTTCCATATCTTGTGCTACTCTTTCTGTTTGTGATATGTACTCAGATACTTTTTTTGCCTTATCATGTATAGCATCATATGGTATTTCTTCTCCTTTTAAATACCTAGATAGGTATCTATGTGTAAATAGGTCAGAGTATCTTCTAATAGGTGAAGTAAAGTGGAGATAGTATTTGCTTGCAATACCAAAGTGTCCTAAATTATTTTCACTATATCTTGCTTGTCTCATACTTCTTAAAAGTAGGTAGTTTGCAAAGTCATAATCTAAGTATTCTTCATTTTCTTTTGAAAGTATATTTTCACCATTTGCCAGTCTTTTTTCTTGAGCTTCTTTTTTAACTTTTAGCTCTTTTAATACTCTTGCATATTCTGATTGTGGTACATAGTAGTTATCATAGTTTGTACCTTCTTCATTTCTTTTTTCATTCCTTTTTTCATATCTTGGGTTAATATTTCCATTTGCAATATTATTTCTTTGTTTTTCTCTTTCCTTTTCTTCCCTTCTTTTCTTATCTTGCTGAATCATTTCTTTTGTTTTAGGGAATATATTTACCTTAACACCATACTCTTCTAAGCTTTCGTTAATTTCAACTACTCTTTCAGGGTCTGGGTTTTCGTGTATTCTGTATATTACAGGTATAGTATTAAAACATTTTCTTGCAACTATTTCATTTGCAAGTAGCATTAATTGTTCTATTATCCTATATGAAAAGATTCTTTCTTTTTCATATACATCAGTTACCTTTGCATTATCATCTAACTTAATTTCTACTTCTGGTATTTCAAATGATAGGTATCCTTCTTTTTCTCTTTTTTTAATAAGTATTTTAGATAATCTTTCAAGTAGTTTAAAATCATTTTTGTCTTCATCTTCTACTTTTCCGTCTATAATATCTTGTACCATATTATATGACATTCTTCTATCAACTCGTACCACTGACTTATATACATTACTAGATATTATCTTACCACTATTATCTATTTCTGCTTCTACTGTTAAAGATAGCCTATCTACTCCTTCATTTAATGAACAAATATTATTAGATAGTTCAAATGGTAGCATTGGTATTACTGTATCTATTAGATATATACTATTTCCTCTTCTTAAAGCTTCCTTATCTAGGTTGCTGTCTTCTGTTACATAGTGCGATACATCTGCAATGCTTATCCATACTTTGTAGTTTTCTTTTTTCTCTATTGCTATTGCATCGTCTAAGTCTTTTGCATCTTCTCCGTCTATTGTATATGTTTTAATATTTCTTAAATCTACTCTGTTTTTCTTATCTTCTTCAGATACTTCAAGTGGCATGCTTTCCGCTTCTAATTTAACATCTTCTGAAAAGTCTTCTTGTATATCATTATCTGCAAGTATTGTTTTAAGGTGCATATATATATCATCTTTTCTTGCAACTATTTTAACAACTTTTCCTTCACTATTTTCATTACTGCTTTTTACATATTTAGTTATACTTACTAATACCTTATCTCCTGTTTTAGCTCCAAATATATCTTTTTTAGGTATGTATATATCTGATATGAATGTCTTATCATCTGGTACTACAAATGCAAAGTTATCATTAATTGTAATTGTTCCTACAATTTCACTTTTTTGTCTTTTAACAATATATCTAACTTTTCCTTCTTTGTTTAATCCAGCCTTCTTATTATTAAATTGTACTAAAACAATATCATCATCGTTTGCAGTTAATACATCTTGTGGTGCTATATATACACTGTCTTCTAGCATCCTAATATCTAATCCACCTTTTTTCTTTCCTATTTTAAGTTCATTTAACTTAGGATATATTTCTTCATATTCCATGTCAGTTAATGGGTCTACAAATGCAAACTTTTTAATATTCTTTTTAATCTTTCCTATGTAAAAAGGAGCAGAATTATTTTGATTATTTGATTTTGCTCCCTTAAATCTATATATTTTCTTGTTACGATTTTTACTGTTATTATTTTTATTATTTTTTCTATTTCTATTATTTTTACTCATCTTTTTACCTTTTCTTTTGTTATACATAAAATAATGTAGGTAGACAATAAGCCGGGTTCTGTACTGTGGTCATTTATCTAGGATTATTATTACTAATAACCTCGTGCCGCTCAGAACGGAGAAACGTTAGAGCTACTTTACTCCGAATTACAAGGCGTTGCACCAGATAGGGTTTACACAGGGTGTATGTCACCATATACCCTAGTGAGCTCTTACCTCACTTTTTCACCATTGCCATAGGCTGTTTTTTTCTGTTGCACTTTCCCTAAGATTACTCTTGCTGGACGTTATCCAGTATCATTGCTCTAGTGGTGCCCGGACTTTCCTCATATATATGTTTTCACATTATATACGCTATACCACTATCTACCATATATATTATATTAAATAATGTAGTATTTAGCAAATATATTATTATACATTTATATAATTATACAAATGCATATAATTATTTTTTCTTTTTATTATATAGATAATATGAATCATCTATTGTTTTTAATACGTATGCTACATCATCATACCTAGAATCATTTGATTCAGAGCCTAATGATATTATTAAAAACTCTTTTCCTTTATGTTCATATAATACCGCTAAATTAAAATCTTTTCCAAGTGAGCCAGTCTTTAGTCCTTTTACACCTTCTTTGTAATATGTCTTATTATTTTTATCCAAATATACATTTGTATTTTTAAATGTTTGTAGTGTTCCATCTGGTAGTTTTGCAGTATATGTTTGGCTTGATACAATATTTCTAAACCATTTATGTTTAATCAAGTTAACTATTACTTTTTTAAGGTCTTTTGTATTAGTCATACCATTATAATCAAAACCAGAAGGATCATTAATTACAGTATCAGTATATCCTTTTTCACTTAAATATTTCTTCAACTCATTTTTAAATATTTCTTGTCTTTTATGTACATCTTTTTCTTCTTTATCTATCTTTTGTGCTACATAATCTGCAAGTACATAAGCAGCATCATTTCCTGATGGTACAAGCATTGCAGCATATATATTTTCTACAGTATATTTTTTAGTAGTAATATTTGCAACTGATGAACCTTCTTTTACTAAACCTAAAACTTCTTTACTCGGTGTTATTATTTCATCATTCTTTACTAAAGTACTTGCAAAATCTATAACAAATAGCTTTGTTAAACTTGCTGGTGGTATTAATTCATCTGGCTTTTTTTCTGAATATACTTCACCATCTTCTAAGTCTATTGCAACTAATGACTTTGCATTATATCCAACTACCACCTTATTTGTATGAAATATTCTATCTTTTATTTTAACTAAACTTTTTTTAAAACTCTTATTACTCATTCCAATTAATAATACTATTGCACATATTATTAATATAGCAATTATTGCTTTTATTATTTTTTTCATATTTTCTCCCTAATTAAAACAATATAATATTTAACAAATATGCTATTACACAAACTATTATATATTAAATATATTAATTACTATATACCAATTTCTTTTTCTTCAATTGCTTTAAGTGTTATACCATCTTTTGTTTTCCACTCTGTTCTTCCATTATTTCTAGCACCAATTAAAAACATCGCTGCATATGATGGACTATTAAATAGGTAGTCTTTAGTTATTTTTCCGTCTACTACTTCACCATTTTCTATGCATTTCCTACGCATTTCTTTTATACTATTTACAATTGCTGTTGATTCTTCTTCAGCTATCATGCTTCCTTTTAATACAACATATCCTTCATTTGTCCTTATACATTTTCCTTTGATTACTTTATTTTCATTTTTTCTTGTTCTAGATAGGTATAATTCTAATTCTTCTCTATCATTTGATTCAATGCCTTCTTTTCCATTATTACTTGTCTTATCTTTTTTAACTAATGGAACAAATACTTTGTAGCCTAAAACACCTAATACCATTTTTGAATATTCAATGAAATCTTCTAGTTCTGATTCTTTTTCTTCTGTTACATTTCCAGGATTTGGATCATTACCATTCCTTACTATATACCTATCTGTTTCTAATGCTAAATTAGTAAACTTGTTTTCAAGATAGCTTATTTCTGTAGGTCCAAAGGAATTGTTTTGAGTAGTTAGCATTACTGCTTCTGAAAAGAATTGCTTATCTTTCAAGTGTTCTGCTACCCTATATAATACTCCTTCACCATTTTTTCTTATTCCTGCTTGCCCTATATATACTTCATCTTTTTCATCTTCATTTTTACCAAACAGGAAATATACTCCACTTTGTTTTAAGTCTTGTCTATCCTTACATTCATCTAAGTATGTTCTAGGTACCTTATATGCAAGTCCTGTCCAATTAGACATTGTACATTTTATTCTTCCTGTTACTTCTCCATCTATTAAAAATAGGTTAAAGCTTTTACTATTTTTCATTTTCACCTCATATATTATTATATTATTATATTATTATATATTTTTCATTATATATATTATACATTACAAACTTTAAAAATATAATACACAAATTTTCCAGACAGTGTCTGGAAAATTGAATATAATAAATGCAACTAGCCTGTAATATTTAAAAGTTTTATTAAGTTGTATACAAATATTACTTTATTATTTATAACTGACTACTAATATAATTGATAATTGTTATGCCATAATTAATTAAAAACCTTTTTTGATTTTCTGTTATATTTTTTCGTGTTTTTACTGCTTCTTTGGTGCTATGCCTGTAATCTTGCAATACTTTCCTATATTTTATTATATCTTTCTCATTAAATAGCTCAAAACATTCAGAATAATTTATATTTAAAAACTTCTGTTTTTTATCATCTTTAAGTAAATATTCAATAACATTTGTTATTAGTAATAATTTTTCATCATCTTCTTTATCATTAAAATTACCTTTATTTAAAGATACTTCTTCAATTGCTCTTTTTACATCTTCCTCTAAAAAAACATTTTGCCATCTTCTTATAAATTCCAAATCTGCAATATATTCTCTTCTTAATTGCCAAGGAACTACACCATCAAGTTCTTTATTCGCCCTCAACAATCTTTCCCTAATTTTCTTATTAGATAAGTCATACCTATTCGTTGGTCTTTCTAAAAACTCTGGAAACTTATCAATAAAATATCCCTTTTGATTTAAATAAAATGAAATTAATATAAATTCTATATCTTCTATATCTTCATTATCATTATAATTGTCAATCTTACTATCAGTACTCCTTGGCTCTAATAGGTCTTTAAATATATCGATAGCCTCTTTTTCGTCTAAAACTTCTAATTCAATTATAAAATCTATATTTAAATTACCAAATTTTTCAAAATAGAAATAATTTTTTTCTATATTGTTATTCCAAAACTCTACTAAATCATTCATAATTTCATTATATATTTTTAGTAAAACAATATCAATTAAAATAATTATTTCATTTTTAACAACATCAATACATATTTAAATTTGCCAGACACTGTCTGGCAAATTGTATTAATATATGTATATTCATTTTTTAATATAAATAATATATCATCTTAAACACATATAATACTTTATGTATTAAATACCTACAAATTCTTCTACTATTTTTCTTACCTTTTTTAAGAAACCATTCTTTTTCTTTTCTCTTGCTCCACCTAGTCTGCTTACTCCTGTTATACAATTATCTAAATCCATTCCTTCATCTGTTGCATATCCTTTGCTAAGTGATCTTTTAATATAGTACCTTGCTTTATCTTCATTTAGGTTGTTTTCTGATACTACTTCATCAATTTTCTTTTCTCTTTCTATTTTAGCATATGCATAGAATGATTCTAAAATATCTTCAACATTTTCAAATTGTTCTAAATCATGATTTTGTATATATTTAAGTAATAATTCTTTTTTGCTTCTTGTTTCAATACTTGAGCTTGCAACTCTTGTAATTTCTTCTTCAATATCTTTGCTTTCTTTTCCTTCTTGTTTCTTTTCTAATATTAATCTTAATATATAGTCTAAGTTAATATCGTCTGTTTTTAAATAGTCTATGTAGAATTCTACATCAGAATAACTTATATTATTTTCTTCATCATCTTCGGGCTCTTCTCTTTGCCATTCGTCTTTTATTTTTAAGTATGTACTTTTGTAATCTTGAAGTTGTCTTTCTGATATAATCTTATCTGCATTTTCAAATTCATCAAAGTTTTTTAATATATTTATTATTGTAAGTAACTTTCCAAATATTTTAACAAATTGTGCTTTTTGTTCTTCTGTTTGTATTTTTGTAGGGTCTTCAAAGTTAACTAATATTTTTGAACATATACCAATATATCCTTCCTTGAAATTGCCATTTAAATCATAGTATCCATCCATGTATTCTTTAAAGCTTTTTTCAAGTATTATATCTGCAGAATTTTCATCTCCAAATTTTCTAATTGCTTCATCTGTTGCTTTTTCTAAATCTCTAAAACATACAATATTGCCAAATGGTTTTACCTTACTTAATATCCTATTTGTTCTTGAATATGCTTGTATTAATCCGTGATATCTTAGATTCTTATCTACAAATAGTGTGTTTAATGTAGGAGCATCAAATCCTGTTAAGAACATTCCTACTACAATTAATAAGTCAATATCCTTATTCTTTACTCTTCTTGATACATCCCTATAGTAATTTTGAAAGTCTATTCCATCTGATGCAAAATTTGTTTCAAATGTCTTATCATAGTCTTGTATAACATGTTCTATAAACTGTTTTGAAGTCTTATCTAATTCATCTATATCTAAACTTTCATCTTCAACATTACCTACCACATCTTGTTCTTCATTTTGAGCATAACTAAATATTGTAAATACTCTAAGCCTTTCTTCTTCTGGTATATTTTCTTGGCTTTTCTTAAATTGAATATAATACTGTTTTGCCATTTGTATACTTTCAACTGCAAACATTGCATTAAAACCTTTTTCTCTTTTTTGCTCAATATTTAAATTTTCATTTCTATGAGTTTTTTTGTCATAGTTTTCTAATATATATTCTACTATTTTTTCAATCCTATTTTCATGTAATAGTAATTTTGAATCTTCACCTTCTAACTCAATTGCATTTTCTTCAGCCTTCTTATACTCATATAGCAAATTATTATAGTCTACCTTAAACTTTAATACCTTCCCATCTCTTATTGCATCTGTTATTACATAGCTATGTAATCTTTGACCGAATACATCTGCTGTTGTAGCAATTCCTGTAGAGTTTTCTTTGAATATTGGTGTTCCAGTAAATCCAAATTGGTAATATTTCTTAAATCTTTTTCTAATATTTCTTTGTGCTTCACCAAATTGTGACCTATGGCATTCATCAAATATTAATACGCAGTGCTTATCATATATTTCGTGTTTAGGATTACTTTTAATAAACTCATTTAGTTTTTGTATTGTAGTTACAACTATTCTACTATCATTTTTTTCAATGTTCTTTTTAAGCTCTCTTGTATTCTTACTACCATTTACACTATCTTTTTGAAATCTTTGGTATTCTTTCATTGTTTGATAGTCTAAGTCTTTTCTATCTACTACAAAAAATACCTTGTCTATAAAGTCTAAGCTTGTTGCAAGCCTTGCTGTTTTAAATGATGTAAGTGTCTTACCAGAACCTGTTGTATGCCAAATATATCCACCTGCATCTATTGTTCCATATTTCCTATTTTGGTAGCTTGATGTTATCTTCCATAATATTCTTTCTGTTGCCGCTATTTGATATGGTCTCATTATTATTAGATTATTATTTGAATCAAATACACAATATTTTGTTAATACTTCTAAAAGTATTCTTTTTTCAAAAAATGTTTTAGTAAAATCTTCAAGGTCTGTAATTACATTATTTTTGGCATCAGCCCAATCGATAGTAAACTCGTAATTACTCTTATCTTTTGCAGTAGTATTTGCAAAGTATTTTGTATATGTACCATTTGATATTACAAAGATTTGTACATACTTATACAATGAATCTTTTGTATTTAGTGTTTCATTCATATATCTATGTATTTGATTAAAAGCTTCATATATTCTTTTTCCACGACTCTTTAACTCTATATGTACAAGCGGAAGTCCGTTTACAAGTATAGTTACGTCATACCTATTTCTTCCTTGTCTTACCTGGCTTACTACTTGCATGTGATTACTACTAATATCTTTTTTATCAATTATTTTAATATTTTTAAGTAATCCATTATCAAATCTAAAATCATATATGTAATCTTCTTGTACTTTTCTTGTTTTTTCAATTAATCCATCATTTGGACAATTTAAATACTCAAGCAAAAATCTATTCCATTCAGAATTTGTAAATGTTACTTTATTTAATTTTTCTAATTGTGCTTTTAAATTATCATATAATTCTTTATCATCTGAAACATAAATTCTTTCATAACCTTGAAGTTCTAAATTAGATATTAGCCATTCTTCTAATTCTGATTCTTTTTGGTATGAAGATATATTACTTTTCTTGCTTTCATATTTTGCAAGTATTATTCCATTATTCATTTCTGCTATTGTAGAATAATTACTTTTGTCTTTCATTTTCCCCTACTTTCTAAAATCTAATAGCTTTCCCCTATAATATTCATATTCTTTTTTTCTTAAATTAATTTCTTTTAACAATCCGTCATTTGCATCATTTGTATATTTAGAAAATTTATCTAGTATACCTACTACATACTTTTGTACTTCTATTGGTGGTACTGGTATTTTAAGTCTCGAGATATCATCTATATATACATGTGGCACACCAGCACCTTTTTTAAGAGAATATATATAGTCTTGTTTATGTTTTAAATAATAAAACACATATTTAGTATTTAACATATCATATGGTTCTATAGAAAAAGCATCACTTACAAAAATTGGACTATCCCAATAACTAATATAGCCAGCAGCTCCGCTTCCTGCAACTACAATAGTTTCACCTTCTCTATTATGCTGATTAACATAATACGCAGGTTTTTGTCCTCCAGCTATAACTGGTATATTTCCATTTGTTATTTCTTTTTTTGTTATACTCTTTCCACGACGCATTTTGCAAACTTTATCAATTTTCATCATTTCAATCATATTAAGTGTTATTTTAAATTTTTCACATAGTTCTATTAATAATTTAATAAATTCTTTATTAAGTATTATTGCTTGCTTGCTTGCTTGCTTTAACATACTGAGAATCAAATGTCAATAGTTTTTCCAAATAATATTCATATTGTTTTTCTCTTTGTTTTATTTCTTTTTGTAACAATCCTTGTGCTTCATCTGATAATTTTTTTAGTTTATCTAAAATTTCTACTATTATATTTTGTATAATAATTGGTGGTATAAGTACTTTTATTCTAGCCATTTCATTGCTCATTAGTTTAGGATTTCCTGATCCTTCTTTTACATGTTTTTTTGTTTCATTCTGTAAATAATAGTATAAATATTTAATATTAACTTTTTCATCATCATTATTTTTCAAAATTCCACAGACATTAGTTACAGAAAACTTACCATTTCTGTAAAATACTGTACCAGCATAAGCTCCATCTGTTGTCCATGTAAGGTATTCACCTTCTAAATCATAAGTGTCTATTTTTCCAATTTCACCATTATTTAAAGTTTGTGAAGAATAAACAGGATATTCTCCTTTATTCTCTTCTAAGTATTTTTTTGATATAACTCTACCTCTTTTAATTTTACAAACTTCTTCTAGCTTATACTCTTTTAACTCATATTCACCGTTTAATAAATTTTCCATAGCTAGTTTGTTTAAGTGCATAATTGATAATAAATGTTCTCTATAATAAATATATTGTTTAGTTCTATATTGCAACTCTGCTTGCAATTCTGTTTGTAGCTCTGATTGCAGTAAAGTTAATTTATCAAGTATATCCACTATTTTTTTCTGAAGTTTTAATGATGGAATTGGTATTTTTATTTTTGAAATTTTAGGAATAGTCAATTGTGGTATTCCTGTAATCGGCAAATTATATTTGACTATACACATTTGATAATATAGATATTTAGTATCTAATTTCAATATATCTTTACTTATTAACGACAAAAGCCTAACTATAGGGTAATATGGATAATCTCTATATTCAGCATATCCAATAGTCCCCCTAGCAGATATTGTAACTGCAGGCCTATCTATTGTTGCTTTATTAGTATAGCCATATATTGCATTTGCACCTATTCCATTACTTATAACAGGTATCGAATATTCAAGTGTTTTAGCTCTAGAAAAATTTTCTTTAGGAGCATCACCTCCAGAATAAATTTCACAAACTTCCCCTAATTTCGTCCACTCAACCTCTTCATTAGCTATTAGCTCAAGTATGTTTTCATTATCCTTATTCATTCTCAAGCTCCTTTACTATTTCATCTATTTCTTTTCTTAATACATCTATCCTTTTTACTGTTTCTTGTATCTCTTTGTTTAATACTTTTATATCTATCTTTTCTCTTGTATCTTCTTTTTCTACATAAATAGATACAGACAAATCATATTCATTTTCTTCTATTTCTGCTTTTTCTACATTTCTTGAAAAGTATTCTTTTTCTTCTTTGCTAATATATGTATTAAGTATAGTTTCAATGTTTTTTTCTGATAGTATATTATTATTTGTTTCTTTCTTAAATTCTTTTGTAGCATCTATGAATTGTATTTTGTTATTTGTTTTGTTTTTAGCCATAACCATAATACAAGTTGCAATTCCTGTTCCAAAAAATAGGTTTGAAGGTAGTTGTATTATTGTTTCTATATAGTTGTTATCAACTAAATATTGTCTAATAGTTTTTTCTGCTCCCTTCCTATAGAAGATTCCAGGGAAACATACTATTGCTGCTCTTCCACTACTAGATAAATAATTTAATGAATGAAGAATAAATGCAAAGTCTGCATATTTTTTAGGGGCAAGTTTTCCTGCTGGTGCATATCTTTCATCATTAATTAATGTAGGATCATCATTTCCAATCCATTTAATTGAATAAGGAGGATTTGATACTATCGCATCAAAAGGCCTTTCATAATTATGTAACGGATTTAAAAGAGTATCACCTCTTTTAATAGAAAACTCACTATAGTTAATATCATGTAAGAACATATTCATCCTAGATAAGTTGTAATTTGTCATATTAATTTCTTGCCCGTAAAATCCTTCTTCAATAATATGTTCCTTAAATTGTTTTTTCATTTGAAGTAGTAATGAACCACTACCGCATGTTGGGTCATATACCTTGTTTATCTTTTCCTTACCAGTTGTAACTATTCTTGCAAGCAGTTTTGAAACAGTTTGTGGTGTAAAAAATTCACCTCCTGATTTACCAGCGTTGCTTGCATAATTAGAAATTAAAAATTCATATGCATCACCAAATGCATCAATATCATTATCTTCAAACTTACCAAAGTTAATTGAAGCTATTCCTTCTAATATATCACAAAGTCTATCATTCTTTTCTTTAACAGTAGCTCCTAACCTGTTACTTGTTGTATCAACATCATCAAATAATCCTTTAATATCATCTTCTGATGCATATCCTAAAGCGCTTGCCTCTATTTCATCAAAAATATTTGAAAGGTCTGTGTTTAAGTTTTCATTATTTCTTGCATTTTTTACTACATTTGAAAAAAGCTGACTAGGTAAAATAAAAAAGCCCTTTGCATATACCGTACCTTCTAAAAAGTATTTTTTAGCAACTTCGTCTGATATCTTGCTATAGTCAAAATCATCACCTTCTGATCTATTAAAGAAATCACACATATTTTCAGATATGAATCTATAAAATAGTATACCCAAAATATATTGTTTAAAGTCCCATCCGTCTACTGCTCCTCTTACATTATCTGCAATAGACCATATTTTTCTATGTAACTCTGCTCTTTGCATTGTTTCGTTATTCTTATATATTTTTTTACTCACTACTATCTCCCATATACTAATTTTCTTTTTTCAGCTGTATTTTCATTATATATGCAATATATATATATTTCAATTAGTAGTAATATAATTAAATTAAGATTAAATAATTCAAATAACACTTCTAATAAAAAGTCACCAAACATTGTATTATACAGTGTTTGGTGATTCTATAATCTTTTTATATTATATATATAGCATTAATTAATACTATAGCACTATAACTTTCTTAAAAATACCATATTCCTTTTCATAATATTTCTTCTAAGCATGTTTCTTGTTTCATTACTTAGTGTATTATCACTATTATATGATAATTGTAGGTAAGCATTATCATGCTTTGCCTCTATTTTAGAACCATATAGTAACTCTCCTTTTAAATCTCTGTCACCTATAGCTCCTTTGCATATAGTAATATTTTCTATACTCATATATTTTTGTAATTCAGACAATATAGTATCTATTACTGATAGGTAAATTCTAATTCCATTATTACCTTTGTTATATATATTTTCAATATTTACATTGTTTAAGTAATTAGATAAGTATATATCTAGCTTATGGTCATAGGTTGTTGGTATATCAATATATCTTCTATGTGGCATAACTACTGCATTAAATTCTAATTTTTCTTCTGTTCTTTTAATTGCTATTTCTTTCATTTTTTCAATTGTTCTACTAATTATTCCATCAAGCAAATAGCTGTGATATGCATTAACTATTGCAATACAACCCGTTTTTACTTCTTGTATAATAATAATTGGTTCATCTGATGTAATAGCTCCTATTGCTAAATCATACTCTTCTTTTCTATAATCCGGTATTATAAATGACATAAAGCCTTTAAAGCCATTTTCTTTGTTTTTAATTAGTATGGGTGCTTTATCACTTGCAAATACACTTAAAAAATCTTCTTCTAATATAAGTATATCTTTTTCTTTACCATCCGTTATATAATTATTTTCATACCTAATTATAACCGAAGGCTTACCTTCTAACACGTTATCAAATATATCCGTGTAGTTACTATTTTCTGTCCTACTATTATATAGCATACTAAGGCCATATTGGTTAGTAATATCTGCATCACTTACAATCATTCCAACATATAGTTCTTCATTAATTATCTTCTCATCTCTTACATCAACATTTAAAGTTTTTTTATTTGTCTTTTTCATAATTACCTCCTAAATGAATTAAATATAATTCAAATATTATTCAAATAACTTTCTAACTTTAATCTAGTATACACTACTTTTATTAATTTAACAAATAGCTCTTGTCTAATAGATCTTGTTTTAATAGATCAATCAAAATTAGAAAACTATTTTAAAAAACTGTGATAGGCATTTTCTTATCACAGCCTTTAGTTATATAGTCTGTCTAATTTTATTAGTTAAAAAATGGAAAAAAGGGTATAGATTTTCTATCCCTTTTTCCATTTAAATATTAATACAATTAAATCCATTATCTTAAACTATTTTTTGTTTACAACTTTCTTAGTATATACAATTGCTACTGCTGTTATTATAGCAAGTGCAATTAAGCTTTCTGCTCCTGCATGTGGTATCTTGTTTCCACTTGTATTATTCTTGCTATTGTTTTTCTTAGAGTTACTTGCTACTGAATTATTTCTTGTTGAAGGTTTGTTATTATTATTTGCATCATCAACTTTACCTTCATTTTCTTCTTCAGGTTCTTTTTCATCACTTGTATTAGTAGCTAATGCTTTTTCAATTATATTTTTCTTTTTCTTTTCTAGCTCTTGTATTTCATTTTCTAGTTCTTGTATTTTCTTATCAATTAGTTCTCTTTCTTTTTTCTCTTCTTCAGTTAATTCTGTTTTAGCGCCTAATTCTTTTCCTCTTTTTTCTAAGTCTTCTTTTTCTTTCTTCTTTTCTTCTATTTTTTTATCAATTTCTTCTATTTCTTTTTCTGCTTTTGCAAACTTTTCTTTTGTATCTTTTAAATCTTCTTCTAATTTTTTAGTTTCTTCTTCCTTTTTTGTTATTTCTTTTTCTAGGTTTTCTTCTTTTTTCTTTATGTCTTCTATCTTTTCTTTTAATTCCTTATTTTTATCTATTACATCCTTATTCTTTTCTTCAAACTCTTTTAATTCATCTTTTGTCTTATTTAGCTCTTCTTCTAGCTTTTTCTTTTCTTCTTTTAAGTCATTTAGTTTCTTTTCTAGTTCTTCTACTTTTTTAGTATCAATTGTACCATCTTTTTTAGCCTTTTCTTTTTCTTCTTCTAGTTCTTTTTTAACATCTACTATTTCTTCATCTATTTTATTATTTTCGTTTACTAAATCATCTACCTTGTCATTTATTTCTTCAGCTTGTTTTTTTGCTTCTTCTATTTCTTTTTCGTTTTGTTCTTTTTCTTTTTGCTCTTCTGCCTTTTTCTTAATATCTTCTAAGTCTTCTTCTAGCTTTTTAGTTTCCTCTTCCTTTTTTGCTATTTCATTTTCTAAGTTTTCTTCTTTTTTCTTTGTGTCTTCGATCTTTTCTTTTAATTCATTATTCTTATCTATTACATCCTTATTCTTTTCTTCAAACTCTTTTAATTCTTCTTTTGTCTTATTTAATTCTTCTTCTACTTTTTTCTTTTCATCTTTTAAATCTTTTAATTTTTCTTCTAGTTCTTCTACTTTCTTAGTATCAATTTTTTCATCGTTTTTAGCTTTTTCTTTTTCTGCTTCTAATTCTTTTTTAACATCTTCT
>QWCE01001770.1_pt1 | contig 30320 bp, 24 predicted proteins | sample 1972531 | NCBI WGS metagenome assembly QWCE01 (sample SAMN09866716, study PRJNA288562) | Human gut metagenome isolate term4_stool, whole genome shotgun sequencing... | reverse complement strand
TTTCTTCCTCGTTTCTTTTTTCTTAATTACAAATTATATGCAGGTGATTGACCTCTGGCTCTTTTTCTGCTTTTACACCATTTTACGGACGTGACCTTGCTAACATTTTGAAACACTTAACAATAAAATTTCTAAAAAATATTATATTCTATTGTAGTATTTTCTGGCAAATATAGTTTATAACTCAGCATTTTTTGTTTCAGAGGTGTTCATGCAGTAGCAATACAATTAAATTTCGTCTAAAATGGAATTAGATTCCGGAATTGACGGAAAATAGAAACTGGCCGACCCGCCTGTTTCGGACAACCTGCCTCAACGTGCTTTTTTACCTTCGCAGTAGAACGTTCTGATGAATAAGCTCCACATAAGAACTCATTGGTACTCAACTGACGTCTACATTTTCGCCTGCGTCAGATCGGCAAAGCGAAACGCAAACGCCGCGGCCAGCGCCCTGGGTTCCACCTCCATCTGAAAGCCGATTTTCCCGGCGCTCACCAGAATCGTAGGCTGATCTTCGGCACTTGCATCAATAACCGTAGGAAAATCCTTTTTCATGCCCAGCGGTGAACAGCCCCCATGAACATAGCCCGTCGTCGGCAGCAGATCTTTTTGCTTCAACATGGCCACAGACTTCTCCCCACAGGCCTGCGCCGCCTTTTTCAGGTCAAGCTCCCCTATGGCCGGAAGGACAAAAACATAGTGCTCGCCACTTTTTCCCAGCGTCACCAGCGTCTTAAAAACGCGCGCCGGATCCACCCCCAGAACCCTCGCGACCTCTTCAGCCGAGAGGCTCGCTGTTCCCTCATAACTGTGAGGCGTATACGCCAAACCCGCCTGCTCAAGAAGCCGCATGGCGTTCGTTTTCACAAAACCTTTTTTGGACATAAAATCGACCCTCCCTTTTTATCCCTTTCCCTCATAGCCATTCCCTTCCTGGTATACGTTCCCGTCCTGGCCTCTCTTAGCGCTCTTCTTTCCCTTATCTTATTCATATAGCCTCCAGCGTCAATCTATTTGTCTGGATCCTCCTTAAAACCGAACTTTGAGGAGACTGTCCTAAATGATTACAGAGAAACATAAGAGACAGCGAACCACTCCATACGCGGACAATTTATATAAGTATTTTTATACATTCTCTGGATAAAATAGCTTTGAAGTGAATAGACTTTTTTTAGAAATACCTGAACTTTGAGGTCGCTCGAAATGACGTTCAGAATGAACTATCGTATCACTGAAAAAATCCTCACAGCAATTAAAGTATCAAAAGACAGAATGTTGGAAGCAAAAGAACAATAAGACAGATTGCTAAAAACAATAAGAAAACCTGCATATAACAATAAGACAAATTGACAGATACTAAGCTCATCTCTAGAATATAAAATTAAATATGGGTATAAAACATCTCTCATGGGGGCTTAAAACATTGGTGTTTAAAACAAATTTTGTAAGCAGTTAGAGTTTCAGAAAAGAATTTTGGCAATTCAAGATTCTGTCATGCTTACGGTCATTTGTTTATTTAAATATAAATGTCTGTGTTGTTCTTAAGCTTCTAGAAAATGCTTTTATACACTTGGGCAAAGTCGAAAGGGGTTGTATATGAAAAAATTCATCGTTTTGCTTCTCTGCCTACTCATGTTGGCACCTGCCTGCTTGTTCTCTCCAAGCGTAAAAGCAGAAGAAATTAAGGACTGGGTTGAATATGAACTTCAATCCTATGAGATGACTACCTTTAACATTTTTCACACGCACTCAGCCGTAGATTTTAACATTCTCACGAATGGTATCGACGGACTGCTCACGCACAATAATTATGGCCAGCTTCTGCCCAATATTGCCGAAAAATGGGAGACCCCGGACAATGGTAAAACCTGGATCTTCCATATTCGTGATGGGGTGACCTGGGTGGACATGAATGGTGAGTATAAGGCAGATGTCGTCGCTGAAGACTGGGTCTGGGGCCTGGAATGGGTGCTGAACTTCCACAAGAACGACTCATACAATACTTCCATGCCAGTGGAGATGATCAAGGGCGCTAAGGAATACTACGAATATATAAAAGGTTTGGATGCAGAAGAAGCCAAAGCGCTAAAACTGGATAAATTCCTGGAAATGGTTGGCATTGAGGCTGTTGATAAAAATACATTAAAATATACGCTGAATAGTGAATATCCCTATTTCGCTACTCTGGCCACCTATGCCTGTCTCTATCCGGTAAGCGGACAACTACTGGAGGAGATCGGGGTTGAAGGTTTCCGCGCGGCGACCAACGAAAACATCTGGTACAGCGGCCCCTATCTGGTGACAAGCTTTATCCATCAAAATGAAAAAGTTCTGAGCAAAAATCCTTCCTACTGGAACAAGGAAGCTAAAGTTTTTGATACCATCACTATTAAGATGGTGGAGTCTGATGAAATGGCCTTCCAGCTTCTGCAAACGGGTGAAAACAACCGCTGTTTCCTTACCGAAGCCAATTTGCAGACGATCTGGAAAAACAAGGATAACGAATTCCATGACTACCTCGTGGAAAATCGTCCTTCTGTGACCTCCATGCAGATTCACTTTAACTTCGACAAGCTTAACGAGGATGGCAGCAAGGACGAAAACTGGAATAAGGCCATTGGCAATCTGGCTTTCCGTCAGTGCTGGCTCTATGGCATTGACATGACACCTGCTTTGAGCCGCATCAACGCCATCAACCCACTTGGTTCCGCCAACTACACCTACTCTTCTCCTAACCTCGTCTATGATGACAATGGCGTCGATTACCGCGATCTCGTTCTTGAACGTCTGAACATCAAGCCCGACCCGGAGAAATTCGTCCGTTATGATGCCGAGAAGGCTACAGCCCTGAAAAAGCAAGCCATGGAAGAACTCAGTGCCGAAGGCGTGACCTTCCCCGTTAAGGCTGTTCTCTACGTGAAGAGTGGCGATCAGACCGAATTTGATACGGCCACCATCTGGAAACAATTGATCAAAGACTCCCTGGGAGATGACTTTGTTGTCATGGAAATCAAGGAATTTGTCTCCTCCCGTAATGAAGAAGTGATCGAGCCACAGCTTTACGGTTTCTGCTTCAACGGCTGGAGCCCTGACTACGGCGATCCGATTAGTAACGTTGCCCAGGAAACCATAGGCGAAGACAATGCCTTCTATTCTGTTGAGTACAACAATATCAATAATGTTGACAAAGATACTGAACTGGTCAAAGAATACGAAGAATATACGCGCATGGTGCGTGAAGCCGCTGCTATCAACGATGATATGAACGCCCGCTATCATAAATTCGCGGATGCCGAAGCCTATCTCGTCGAACACGCTTTTACCATTCCTTACTATGTATCGGTGGCGTGGATGATTACCAATTTCAACGTCTATTCTAAGATTTATTCCCCCTATGGTATTCAGGTAAACAGACGAGTCAACTGGGAGACCAGCACAGATTTGTATACAACTGAAGAATACGAAACTTTCAAAGAAGCCTTTGAAGCAGGAAAACCCGGGAAATAAGTTTGCTTAAGCTTCGACTTTTGCATTCTGCCGGCTCAGCATGAGTCGGCAGAATGCTCTTAGCCTGAACCCGGAGTGGCAGAACAATGAACAGGGAAACCGTATGGCCATTTATATCTTGAAAAGGCTATTTCAGTCTTGCATTACCGTATTGATTATCGTGACGCTCGTTTTCTTGATGTTACGTATGCTGCCGACAGACTACTATTTCACCGAAAATGAGCTGACCAAACTCAACGAAGAACAAAAGCACGACATCTTAGAAGCCCAAGGTCTTCTGGATCCCCCACTGATTCAGCTTGGCCGCTTTTACAAAGACTTGCTGCAAGGAGATCTGGGCACCTCACGGCGCATCAAGACCGGTCAGCCTGTGACCAAATTGATCGGAAAGAAGCTTGTTATATCCATGAAAATGGGTTTGATTGCCCTTGGTATTTCTTTGTTCGTCGGCGTGATCAGCGGGGTTTTTCAGGCTCTGCGCAAGGGCAGGCTATTTGATAAAATTGGTACAGCTTACACCATTTTTGCCAATGCGGTTCCCAAACTTGTATCGTATTCGCTTATTCTGGTCCTGGGCGCACGTGTTTTCAACCTACCGTCCATGTTTACCTACCGTAATGTCGTGCGCTCAAGTATTTTGCCAGTCATTTGCCTTTCTCTCGGCACGATAGCCAGTTATATGATTTGGACACGGCGTTACATGGTGGATGAACTCAGCAAAGACTATGTGCGTCTGGCCAAGATTAAAGGTTTGTCTGACCGGGCGATCGTCTTTAAGCACGTCCTTAAAAATGCGTTCGTTCCGCTGGTTCAATTTATTCCCGGCGCTTTTCTCTACACTATGGGTGGATCTCTCCTCGTAGAGCGTTTCTTTTCTGTGCCTGGAATGGGAACTTTGCTCACAGATGCCATCAACCGTTATGATACGTCTGTCGTGCAAATCGTCATCATGTTCTACGCTGTTCTTGGCGTGCTCGGCGTTTTACTCGGAGACCTTCTCATGATTATGATCGATCCGCGTATTCGACTGACAAATGATAAAGGAGCACGCTGATGTTAAGTAATCATGATTTACATGCGACCGCACTTACCCCTGTTCCCCAGCTTAAAAATCTCACAGAGCTAAAGGAAGAGGATTTATTCAGCAAAGCTTCCTACAATCCGGAAGCGGGAGAAATAGGAGGTTATTCCGGCTACTCCTATTGGAAATCGGTATGGACGACTTTTCTTCACAATAAACTTGCGGTGGCCCTGCTGATCGTTTTTCTTGCCGTCTTCGTCTTTACATTTATTGCCGGCCCCATCGGAAAATATCAATATGACGAACTGATCCCCGACAACAGCAAGATCTTCCTGCCCTCCAGCTCAGAATACTGGTTCGGCACGGACAATCTGGGGCGGGATTACTGGACGCAGGTCTGGTACGCGGCTCAAACATCCATCAAACTGGCTTTAACGGTCGGCCTGGGTGAAATTGTGCTGGGTGTGATCATCGGTCTGATCTGGGGATACGTCCGCAGCACCGACCGCTTTTTCACTGAACTTTACAACATTATTGATAACATTCCCACCATTATCTATATGACGCTGATCGCCCTCCTGATCGGCCGCAGTTTCTGGATTATGGCCATATCCCTGATTTTACTGGATTGGCTCTACACTGCACGCAATGTACGCAACCTGGTCATGGTTTACCGTGACCGTGAATATAATCTCGCCTCCCGCTGTCTGGGAACTAAAGTAAGCCGTATCCTTTACCGGAACATTCTGCCCTACCTTGTCAGTGTGATCATTCTGCGTCTGGCCCTCAGTATTCCAGGGACCATCGCCTGGGAATCCACTCTCTCGTATCTGGGGCTGGGCCTCGATATGAGCACCCCCTCATTGGGGATACTACTGCGCAATGCCAGAGCCTATTTTATTGATTACCCCCATCTTCTGATTTACCCCGCTGCGATCGTTTCTCTCATTACGATTACTTTCTACCTTGTAGGTAATGCTTTCGCCGATGCCAGCGATCCGCGCAATCACGTCTAGAGGCACAAACAGAATGAACAAGATTTCCAACAATAGGACTGTCCTGGCTCCTGCCGGGCAAGACTCCAAGTACAACAATCCGGATGATCATGTCGGAGAACAAGTTTCCGCCGGCAGTGCAACGAACGAAAGAGCCAAGGCTTCCGCGGATGGCCGCAAGCCGATACTGAGTGCTCGTGATATCGAGGTACAGTTTTCTCTCCGGGGAGATCTGCTGACCGCGATCCGCGGCTGCTCCCTGGACCTCTATGAAGGAGAAACTCTGGCCATAGTGGGAGAGTCCGGTGCAGGTAAAAGTGTTTTTACCAAGTGTTTTGTAGGCATGCTGGACAAAAACGGCAAAATCAGCAAAGGCAGCATCGAATTTGAGGGCGAAGACCTTGCAAGGCTGGACTCCAATAGTAAGAGATGGCTCAACATCCGGGGCAAAAAAATCGGTATGGTCATGCAGGATCCAATGACTTCACTTAATCCCCTCATGAGCATCGGCAAACAAATCGAAGAATCTATCCGTCTGCATCAAGGAAAACATGGCCTGGCTGCGAAGAAAGAATGCCTGCGACTTTTGCAGACTGTTGGAATTAACGACGTGGAGAGGCGTTACCGTCAGCTGCCTCATGAACTTTCCGGCGGTATGAGGCAGCGCGTAGTCATCGCCATTGCGATTGCCGCTCAGCCGAAAATACTCATCTGTGACGAACCGACAACTGCTTTGGACGTGACCATTCAGGCTCAGATCCTTGAATTGATTCGTGACCTGCAGAAAAAATTGAATATGACCATTTTGTACATCACACATGATCTCGGTGTTGTCGCCCATGTAGCTGATCGTATCTGTGTCATGTATGCTGGTCAAATTATTGAAGAAGGCCTGGCAGACGAGATCTTCTATAATTCCTGGCATCCTTATACCTGGGCCTTAATGGGAGCGATGCCTCAGCTCGCGCAGAAAAATCAACTGCTTCCGTCCATCGATGGAACACCGCCTAACTTATTCAACAAAATCAATGGCGATGCCTTTGCTCCGCGCAATAAGCAGGCTTTAAAGATTGATTTTCTAGCCGAAGCTCCAGTCTGGAGCCTTTCCCCAACACATAAAGTCAGAAGCTGGCAGTTGGATCCACGTGCTCCGGAAATTTATCAACCAGAACATGTGCGCAATCTGACGTCTTTGATTCGTCGCCAGCTATCGCCAAGCCAGGCCTTAGACACTGAAACAGAAGGCTGCGAAAAAGTCGAAGTGAAAGCTCAGATGAATAAACCGGCACAAAGTCATGAGGATCCCTGTAAGAATGAGCCGAGGCATTTGACAGAGCCTGCAAATGACCCTTCCATTACTCAAATCATCGTCAGCGAAAAGGCCAAAGCGATTGCCAATGCAGGAGCAGCAAGAGCCGATCTTCCTGTTTCCGACAGGAAAAAAGAAGTCCTTTTCGATCTGAAAAATGTGCAAATAGCCTTTGGAAAAGGAAAGAAAAAATTCGTCGCAGTTGACCAGATTAACTTTCAAATCTACCGGGGTGAAACCTTCGCTCTTGTTGGAGAATCCGGTTCAGGCAAGACCACCATTGGACGCGCGCTTGTGCGGATCAATCCTCTGAGTCAGGGGGAAATAAAATTTAAGGGACAGCGCATAAGCGGCAAAATTTCCAAAGAGCTCGATTTGGAGCTTATTCGTTCCTGCCAGATGATCTTTCAGGATCCCATGTCCTCTCTCAATGAACGGGCAAAAGTCGACTATATTGTTTCGGAAGGGCTGCTGAATCACCATATGTACAAAGATGAGGCTGAACGCCGGGAAAAGGTAGCCAAAGCCCTCCGCGATGTGGGGTTGTTGCCTGAATTTGCCTCTCGTTTTCCTCACGAGTTTTCAGGGGGACAACGGCAGAGAATAGGGATTGCCCGTGCGCTTATCATGGAGCCGGAATTTATCGTTGCCGATGAACCGATCTCCGCCTTAGATGTTTCGATCCGCGCACAGGTGCTCAATCTCATGAACAATCTGCGAGCAAGATACGGGCTGACCTATCTCTTTATTGCACACGACCTCTCTGTCATACGCTTTATCTCGGACCGCGTCGCCGTGATTCACCAGGGCCGGATTGTCGAATTAGCAGAAACAGAGGAGCTCTTCAATCATCCTCTGCACCCTTATACCCAAGCTTTAATATCAGCTGTGCCGCTTCCGGATCCCAAGCTGGAAAAAGAAAAAAAGTTACTGACCTATCAGCCTAAAGCACATGCACAAGAGCAAGAACTAAGCTGGCAAGAGCTACGTCCGGGACATTTTGTTTTAGCCTCGGAAAAAGATGCCGAAGACTGGTTAAAGAAAGATCACTGAGGATAACAGAATTTTTAAGATTGATACAAAGATAACTCAGCTTCTTTTATGAATGCAAGATGTTAGAAAATTTAGAAATGAGGAGTATCCATGGACAAAGAATTCTTGATGAGAATGCTTCAAACAAATTCTGTAAGCGGCGGTGAAATCGAGCTGCAAAGAAAGATGCTGGAGCATATAAAAGAACTGGGTTTTCTTGCGCAGACCGACCCTTCAGGCAATGTCTATGCCCGTTTAAATCCCGAAAAAAAGCTGCAATTTATGCTCTGCGGCCATATCGATGAAATCGGTTACAGAGTGACCCATATTGATGATCAAGGTTATATTCATGTAGGAAAAGCGGGTTATGTCCGTTTTGAACTTGCCCAGGGTAAACGCTGCATCATCAAGGGTAAAAAAGATGTTCCGGCAGTGATGGGCCTTATCCTGGAAAAGGGGGAAGTTAAAAAAGATCCTCAATTAAACGAACTCTATTTGGATGCGGGTTTTAAGAGTCGCGAGGATGCATTGAGACTTGTTACTCCAGGGGATTTTGTAACTTATTCCTATACTGTTGATGAATTGGAAAACAATCGACTTGCCGCTAGAGCGTGCGATAACCGACTGGGAGCATTTGCCGTCATTGAAGCCCTCGCACGTGCCCGCGAAAAGGGAGCAAGCTGCGGCCTTGCTGCGGTCACAACTGTGGGCGAAGAAACCACCATGCGTGGAGCCTATTATGCCGCCAACAGACTCAAACCCGCCTGCGCCATTGCCGTCGACGTCATGCATACTTCTGACTATGCTGGTTTTTTGCCTGAACGATTTGGAAAAATCGATCTGGGCGGCGGACCGGTTCTCTGCCACAGTTCCTTTTCTAATGAAAAAATAAATAAAGGGTTAGAGGAAGCCGCAGCCCGTCTCAAGATCAAATTACAAATTGAAGTTGCCTGTGGGGTCAGCGGAACAGATGCTGACAAAACCAATCAGAGTTTTGAAGGTATTCCTTCGACAACCTTCTCTATTCCCCTCCGCTACATGCACAGTCCCAGCGAAGTCTGCTCCCTTAACGATGTAGAAGAAACCATCGAAGTTCTTGCAGAATTTCTCTCACATGTCGACGAGGAATTTAACCCTGATCCTTTTCAGGAATAACATCACTCCATAACATTTTACAAGAGGGCATTGGTTGTGCACCTGCTTTCTTTGTGTGCAAAAATATTAACAGGAACCTTCTGCTGATCCTGAATTTTGATTAGGAAGCTGCCCTATAGCTCAGGGGTTCATCTCCCAAAACCGTGAAAACTTTGCGGCTATCCGAAGAAGATACAAAAATGAGCCTCTGAGAGTAAGTAGAAATTTGTTTTCAGTGGTACTTTGACCTTAGTATTTCCCCGTCAGGTCCTGAGTGACCATTCGCTCACGGTCTTTTGGTATTGGTGGCTGAGACAAGCCAGGCGTTCCTGCTGCTGTTGCGTCATTCTGCTATAAGGAATCATCAGCAGCTTCTTCCCGGCCTGACGGCTTCTGGCATAGCGGCTTCCTTGTTCCATGCGCCGTACTTCATCCAATTCTTCCACATAGTTCGATGATGATTTAGCTGATATCTCTTCGTAGTTTTCCGTAGATAACTTGCCGTCTGAACTTCGGAGCGAAGACGATATGGTACTTACACTCCCATCTTGTGTGTGCTAAGCTTTGTTCACCCTGCATGGTTAAAACCTCCGTTTTTCCTTGGTTCGCGTGGTAGCTTACCGAGTCTGCCACGGAGGTTTTGCTCCTTGAAGCTTAAGCTTTTCGGCCTCCACCCGCAGAGCGGGTGGTTTTTTGTTTCGCTCGCCTTGCTCGCTCAACTTACTAAAGTAAACAAAAATCACGCCGTTTCATGGCCAAGCACGAAAACGGCGTGATGTGATCAAAATAAGATACGAGAATTAGCAGAACAAGTGCGCAGCCAGTGCTGCAAATGGCATGGCGATCAGTGTACGCATGAAGAAAAGCAGAACCAACTCCTTAAATTTCACAGGTAGTTTGGTCGTTAACATCACCGTTCCTGTTTCAGAGAAAAAGATAATCTGAACCATGGAAACAACACAGATAAAGAAACGCGACATCTCAGGTATCTCGTTGATTTTATTGGCGATAATCAGTACAGGAAGGAACATTTCTGCAATACCCACAGGCAAGGATGGTGCCACCATGGCCGGCTCAGGAATTCGCAGAAGGTAAAGTAAAGGCTGAAATGCATAACCAATCCACTCAAAGATTGGAGTGTACTGTGCCAGGATCATTGCGGAAATACCGATAGCCGAAAGCATTGTAATGACTTTGGGTACAACCATCATACTGTCCTTTAAGCTAAGGAAAATACTCTTTCCCAGAGGATAAGCTGTTGCGCCGCGTTTCACTGCCCGCTGCGCGCCTCTCGAAAAAATATCTTTAGTAAACCTGGCATCCTGGCTACGCTCTTTTTCAGTCTGTTCTCTGCCATTAACGTAACAGTTTTTCTTATTCTTCAGAGGTGGTATCCTAACCAAAATTGCCTCTAAAATAAAGGAGAGAAGAAAACTAATAACGTATATGGTAAGAAAGCTATGTTCCATTCCCGCTGTCGATATGACCAGGTAGGCAAAGCCGACACTAACCGCACTAAAACATGTGGCAATGGTTACCGCTTCCTTTTGCGTGTAGATCTCACGATGGTAAAGTCTGGAAGTAATGATGACTCCCAGGCTTGACGAACTCAAGAAACTTGCTGTAGCATCCAGTGCTGCTTTCCCCGGAACGTGAAAGAAAGGCCGCATCAAAGGTTCGAGAAGGGCACCAACAAACTCTATTGCTCCATAATCCAGCAGCATAGGCATAAAGAAGGCCCCGACCAGGATAATCCAGAGAACGCCCATGACGATTGGTGGTACGACGCTGTCGCCCGTATTGGGTCCGACGATAATCTCGGGACCTGTGAAAGCTGGAATTGTTTTATCCATTGCATATACGACAATGTAAATGAATCCCAAAGCATAGAGAAAACTTACAAAGATAGAATCATGTTCGTAATAGTGATGAAGCTTGTGAAATCTTTTTCCTTTGTCAATATACTTAGAATAGAGGTTCGCAAAGAGGTTTCCGCCGATAATGGCGACCAGAAGCCAATATCCCGCAGTGCCCAACAAGTCTGCAAAATAATTGTAAATCCAGCCAAAAACGATTTGTGATTTCCCATTAATGGTGATTGAAACGAAAAAAACAAAGAAAGCAATGGCAGAATATAATAGGCATCTTACCATGCCAAGATTCTTTTGTTTTTTATCCAGAGTTAAAGTATCAAGCTCAGCTGAGCTGACCTCAGGTCCGATTGGCAAAGCTGCATTCAAACCATTCATCTTCATAAAATTATCCTCTCTGATGTAAAAATTCCATGTTCAAGGAAAGATGAACTTAGTTCTGCTGTTTCTTCACCGCCAAAATACTCAAATATTCAAAAACAATATTGGCTGCCAGGTAAGAAGTTATTTCACTGCAGTCATATGGAGGTGCAACTTCGACGATATCAAAGCCTACAAAATTCAGCTCCTTCATGCTTCTAACCAGCTCAAGTGACTCATAAGAAGTAAATCCTCCAACTTCCGGAGTACCAGTACCAGGAGCATAAGCCGGATCTACAAAATCAATATCGAAAGTCAGGAAACAAGGCGTATCGCCGATTCGTTCATGGGCCACTTTAATAAGTTCAGCAAAACCCATCTGGCGGACCTTATGCGCAGGGATCAGTAACATACCCAATTCCGCCGCCATTTTGTGTTCATTGGCATCGTAAAGGGAGCCACGCATACCAATTTGAATCGAATGTGAAGGATCAATCAGACCTTCTTCAATGGCTCTGCGAAATGGTGTTCCGTGATTGTATTTTTGGCCGAAAACTTCATCGCAGAGATCTGAGTGCGAATCAAAATGCAGCAAGGCGACCGGCCCATGTTTTTTTGCTGCGGCTCGCAGCTCTGCAAGAGTTATGGAATGGTCGCCTCCTAAAACAATAGGAATCGCGTTGTGTTTTAAAATATCGCTGCAGCCTTTTTCAATGGCTTCATAGGAAGGATGGATGTAACCCGGAGTAATATTAAAATCTCCAATATCCCCACCCTTCAGACTGTCCATGATATTAACCTGAAGAAGGACGTTATTCGGTTTCATCATGGCGGAGATAGCGCGAATACCCTGAGGACCAAAACGTGCTCCTGTTCTGTAGGAGCACGCAGTGTCAAAGGGTGCTCCGGCTATAGCGAAGTCCATACCTTCTGCTGAAGTAATTCGCGGCATCCGCATAAAATTACCAGTATTACAAAATCGTGGTGAAGAGAGTGCACTTGCAGGTTGTTGCTTGTTCATAATTGTTCCCCTTTCGAGAATTTGTATTAATCACAGTATATTTCACAAATAATTTGACATGTTAGTCGTATATGTAATAGGATATCGAATAAATTTATAACCTCATTTTTGCTTTTAAACTTATTGATATTACATGCAGCAATAAAAAAAGGCGCTCTGGAATCATGAATATCCGGTATCTTCAGTATTTAATTGAAATTGCCCGTTGCGGATCCATCAATCAGGCCGCCATAAATCTTTATATTTCACAACCTACTTTGAGTGGTGTAATTAAACGGACAGAAAATGAGGTCGGCTACAAGATTTTCGATTCCGGACCTTCGGGAAGTTCATTGACAAAAGAAGGGATGTATTTCATCCACTCTGCCGAGAACATTATGAACGAAGTAGAGCGTATGTATTTGGTTCCCTCTTTAATCCAAAAAGACAATACCCTTTCCATCTGCTGCAATTATTCCTCATCAATGATGAATTTATTCCTTAAATTCTCCAACATGTATAAGGGAGAAAAGCAGGATTGTTTTAAGGAAACCGGGTTGCATCATGCCCTGCACGACGCAATTACCCATGCATACCGTCTGACATTTTTTTATGCTTTCAATAAGCGCATTGCGGTACACACAAACAATCTCTCCCGCTACGGCTTTCAAGTTAAGAGAATAAGCGGAACTGTTCCAATTAGCTGTATGATGTCTGCGCAAAACCCTTTAAGCAAAAAGGACAGCCTCTGTATAGAAGATTTGAGAAACTGCAAAATCGTTTGTTTTGAGGACTTCGGCTATGATGACTGGCTAGGTCCAATGGGAGTTTGGACGAAAGAGGACTACGACACTACACGGCTTTTAAATGTTTTCGACCGAGGCGGACTTGTTGAAACAATTATGAGCGGAAATTATCTGGCCATTGTTCCAAGCCATCCAAATGATACACAGCATTTTCAAAATCTCGAACTTCGACCTCTGACAAATACCAGAGACGAGCTGCATTGGTATTTGACTTACCCGGAAGGATATCAAATGAATTTCCGTGAAAAACAGTACCATGATGAAGTTTGTGCAAGCCTCGCCAAAGTGTATCCTTTGTCCTGCTGTAATAAATAAGCACTGACAAAATCCTTCGTTGTAAGGGTGCTCTCGTTTAACAGAAGAAACCCGACTCTGCTGAGCTTGCCAATTCAAGCCTGAGAATGGCCGTCGCGACCATAGGAATAAAAAACCTTACCCACAGTGACCGCGGAATCTCAAAAGCAGTGAGCTTACTTTTGAAGGTGAGCATCAAACTGAGGTGCGTCTTGGAGCATAAAAAAGTGGCCCGTAGACTTAGACAAAAAAGCGGACGTCTCAGGACGTTCAAAGACGTCCGAAGACATCCAGGAAAGTGACCTCAAGGAGGGGCAATGAGTCTCAGGCTGGGTGATTTACAAAAAAAACTCGAAACTCAATGCGTGGTACGAAACCCCTCAGGAACGGAAAGCAAGTGGACAAAGTGTCGACGTGTGGTGTCAGGAAAGGGATCGACGGGCTTTGCAGTCTGGTGCAGGAGCACTACGGTAAAGAGCTAAGAACCCATGACCTTTTTTTATTCTGTGGTCGGAGGACAGATCGGATCAAGGGTATCCTGTGGGAAGGGGACGGTTTTCTTCTGCTGTATAAGCGTTTGGAAGAGGGCCGGTTTCAGTGGCCAGGGACGAGCAGCGATTTAGCAGAAATCAGCGGGGAAGACTACCTGATGAACGGCACCAGAGACGGACGGCTGGAGGAGTTAACGAACAACCGTGCCGAACGCAGCATAAAACCGTTTGTGATTGGCAAGAAGAACTTTCTCTTTGCCAACACCCCCAAGAGGGCCGAGGCCAGCGCCATCCTTGAGAGGCTTGCTAAAACGAGAAAATCTCAGAACTCACACCCGCCCATTTCAAACAACAAATGAAGATACCGTCTAACCGCCACAGGTTTGATGCTTACATTGCAGGCGGGTTATACTAGGCGGATAAAGTACGAAAGTTAAATCTAAAAAGGAGGCTACCATTCAATGGCAGCCCCCTCTTCATTTACTCTGATCATTGTTCGCAGTCTAGGGTTCGTCAAGGCATCTCTTGGTTAGCCGCTGACGACGCTAACCATAAAAAACGATACATGACTCGAAGCTGAGGAGAAAAAAGAGGATAAGTATTCCTTCCTTTTGCTCTTTCGTACAACGGTAAGACCTTAGATGTCAGGATTTGAAAATTATTTTTCCCGCTTACATTCAAACCGATAGATTGCTTCTAAAACAACCTGTATCTCATCCTTCCAACCGTGGTACAAGCGCTCATTGGTAGTCTCATAAACAACATCAGCATTAATCAAGTTCCCAGATACAGCAGAAATCATGGCACCACGGCATTTTCGCCGGTGGCAGATCGTATAAATAGCACTGCTTTCCATATCAACATTCAAGCATCCTAGCTTTGATAACTTTTCAATCCATTCAGGTGTTTCTCCATAAAAAGCATCATCAACTGCATTTATGCCATAGTGTAGACCGTAGCCAAGTTGCGGCTGAAGTTCCCGCGCTACTTCAAGGATGGTCGAAGTAAGATCAAAATCAGGCACAGCCGGGAAACAGTCGGGAACATAGAATTTAGAGGTTCCCTCATTCTTCATTGATCCAGTAGAAATGATAAGATCGCCAATCTTGATATCAGACTGCAGAGCACCCGTGCTTCCGATTCTAATGAGACATTTGGCTCCGATATTAATGAGTTCTTCACAGGCAATAGCTGCAGATGGACAACCCATGCCTGTAGAAGTAGTCGAAATGGTGATCCCCTTATACGTCCCAGTAAAAGTACGGTGTTCTCGATGATCAGCCATTAACTTAGGCTGATCGAGATATTCCGCGACAATATCACTTCTTTTTGGATCACCTGGAAGTAAAACATATTCACCTACATCTCCTGGTGCAAGATGAATGTGGTATTGGCGTTTTCCGAGTGTTCTTTCTTCTTTGTTAAGTATCTGCATGATACGATCTCCTTTAATTTATTGTATTCAAAATTTTAAAGCGTTTAACCGCGGTCCTAACCTAATGATCTAGAGAAGTCTTCTTCGACCGATTTTTTTCTTTTTGTCGGCATTGGATCGAATAGACGGATAATCCTGCAATGGTGGCAACATAAGGCAGCATCTGTACAAATTCTGAGGGGATTCGCATAATCTGCAGGATATTTGAAAGTCCGTCAAACAACGAAAAAACCATGGCCGACCACAAGACCCCAATTGGACTAGCCTGACCCATAGCACTGGCAGCAAGTGCAATAAAGCCACGTCCAGCAACCATATCTCTCGTAAAGAGATTCAAATAGCCCATAGAAAGATACATACCGCCCATGCCGGATAGAAGCCCACAAATTAAAATAGCAATATAACGGATTTTGGTAACATTCACGCCAACTGAAGTAGCCGCGTCAGAGTTTGCCCCCACACTTTGGATGCGCAAACCCAGCGGCGTTTTTTTCAGTATAAAGGAAATGACAGCGACCATAAGCAGCGACACATAAACGAGCAGGTTGTGACCTGAAATAATCTCTCCAAGAACAGGTATATCTTTGATGAAAGGAATATCAATATCCGGGAAGGAAAAACTCTTAAGAGAAGCACTCGTACCCTTTTCTCCGGTAAAAAGTTCCAGCATAAAAACTGTAAATCCTGTCGCGAATGTGTTGATGGCAGTCCCGCATAAGACATTGTTGGCGCGTAAATTTAAGTGGAAATAAGCAAATACTAAACTAAGAATGATCGCACTGCCCAAGCCTCCAACGATACCCCATAGTAAACTTCCGCCAACAGCACTCGCCAAAACACCAGAAAGTGCTGAACAGAGCATTATCCCTTCGAGTCCTAAGTTAACCACTCCTGCTTGTGAGCAAACTGCTGCGCCAAGTGCAGCAAAAATAATGGGTGTAGCAACCCGAATCCACATACAAACAAAGTCTGTACTGAAAATAACCTTGAGCAGATCAGACATTGATGTCATTTCCTTTCAATGAGGAATCATTTGCAGCATTTTGTTTTTCCCGCTCAGCCGATTGAACGATGAGTTTTTGTCTGAATCTGTGCAATAAAGCATCAGAAGCAATCAGTAACATCATAACTGCTTGAATAACCAAAACCATTTCGTAGGATACATCGGAGGAACGACTCATGATCTCTGCGCCAACGTTTAAATAAGCAATAAAAAGCGCTGAAACAGGCACGAGTAAGGGATTTAATCTTGCCAACAGGCAAACTACAATACCGGTCCAACCATAACCCGGTAAAGCTGTCCACTTGAAACGTGCATACATACCCATCAATTCCACAGCACCACCTGCTCCGGCTACAGCTCCTGCAATAATTTGAACAAGAAACATGACCGCAGCTGCATTAATTCCTGCATAGTTGGCAAAATGAGCATTATCTCCTGTTACACGGAGTTTATAACCAATACGCAAACGAAATAGAAGGAACCAAACGAAAAGGCAGAAAATAAGGGCGATCGGGATACCTGCGTGAATTCGAGTACCTGAAATAATAAGCGGCAGCCTTGCGGATTCCTGAATCTTATGCGACTGGAAGGCTGTTGTTGCAGTATCCCTGTAATGATAATTCAATAGATAAACTGAGACATAGAGGCATACATAATTGAGCATGATAGAAGTAACAAGCTCGCTGACGCCCCAAAGGAGTTTTAAGATTGCAGGGATTCCAGCAGCAATAGCGCCGAGTAAAGCACCAAAAAGAATGGTCACCGGCAAATGAATGGCCAGCGGTAATTGCAAATTTATCCCCGCGATCATTGCTCCACAGGCTCCAATAAAGAAAGCTCCTTCCGAAATCATAGAGAATTGACCGGATCGAAAAATAAGAGTCACCGCAAGTGCGGTGAAAATTAAAGGTGTTGCACCCTCAATAATATTGCCCATTCGTCTTATAGACGAAAACGGTCCAAGAAAAAAGCTCTGAATGGCTACCACGGGCATTTTACTTACCATAAAAATAATGGCAGACACCAACAAGCAAGCAATTGCTACGATGATGGCCATCTTTGTCAAATCCACAAAAAGATTGATCCGTTTATTATTCATTCGCAGCCTCATCTACTTGTTCTTTAGTCTGTTTGTCTATGCCCAGCATATAGCGTCCCAGATTGTCCTCTGTTAATTCGGAAAGCTGCGGGAAATACGCAGCAATTTCGCCCTCAAACATCACCAGTAAACGATCAGAAAGACAAAACAATTCATTTAAGTCACTGGAAATAAGGAAAACCGTTTTACCCGCATCCCTCATGGCTACCAATCTGCGCCGAATAAATTCACTCGCACCTACATCAACTCCACGCGTTGGCTGATCAGCAATAATGATCTCAGGATCACTGGATAATTCCCGTGCCAAAACTACTTTTTGAATATTTCCCCCAGATAAACTGGTAATTTCCACGTCAGAACTCTGAGCCAAAACACCATAAGATTTGATCATCTGACGACCATACTCCCTGATCGCTTTTAGTCTCAGCAACCCTCCTTTGCTAAAGTCAGGTAAATTCACTTTATCCGCTAACATATTGTCAGTGATAGAAAGCGTCGGAGCCAGACCAATAGTCATCCGATCTTCAGGAATGTAGCTAAGTTTTCGTAATCTCAGCTGACGGATCGATGAGTTTTTGATCGATTGATTGAATATTTCAATTTCTCCTCCCTCGTATTGACACATACCAGTAAGTGCCTCAACGAGCTCAGCCTGACCATTTCCCTCTACTCCCGCTAAACCGAGAATCTCTCCACGTTTCGCCACAAAAGAGATACCTTTTAAAACTTTTCGGCCTTCGTCATTCATCATGGAAAGATTTTTTACTCTTAACACGGTTTCGCCAGGTTGAGGGGCTTTTTTTTCAAAGTTGAGCACCACATCTCTACCAACCATCATATGAGAAATCTGCTCTTCAGAAAGCTTAGATAATGGGTACACTCCAACCGTTCGGCCCTGGCGCATGATGGTAATACGATCACAGAGTTCACGAACCTCCCCTAATTTGTGACTGATAAAGATAATGGTGTATCCATCATTTTTCAGACTCCTGAGCTGAACAAAGAGTTCCCGTGTTTCCTGAGGAGTGAGAACAGCGGTCGGCTCATCGAGAATCAAAATTTTTGCACCTCGGATCAAGGCTTTGAGAATTTCCAGCTTTTGTTTTTGGCCTACAGTTAAATCACGAACTTTTTGCTTAGGTTCAATCGGCAGATTGTATTTTTGGGAGATATTCAAAACCTGCTGTTCCGCTTTTTTTCTATCAATAACAAGGCCGCAGACCGTTGGTTCTATCCCCAGAATCATATTATCCATAGAAGATAGCGATTCAACCAGCATAAAATGCTGATGTACCATGCCAATACCCATTTGGATAGCGGTATGAGGGGACGCGATCTCGACAGCTTTTCCATTAATATATATCGTTCCACGAGTCGCACGCTCTTCCCCAAAAAGAATTTTCATCAGGGTAGACTTGCCTGCCCCGTTTTCACCGCTTAAAGCATGTATTTCGCCTGTATTCACGCTAAAAGTGACATCTTTATTGGCCACTACACCATTGGGGTACACCTTTGTGATACCCTCCATGCGTAAGGCTTCTTTATTTACCATTATCCCACCCGTTTTTCTCATTCATAAGTCTTTTCGGTACCGATCTTGCGAATACCTAATGAAAAAGATAATAAACGACAAATCCGCGGGCAGTTATATTCTGTCCAACGGATCTGTCGCCTTGCAAAGGATGAAGATTAAGGCTTCATGCCGTCGCGAAGTTCAGCAACCTTTTCTGTTTCCATTCCAAAGGCACTGCCAACTTTAATGCTGCCATCGCTAATTTTGGCAGCAATGTCATTCAACTTTGACCGGATATCCTGGGGAACCAGTTTCTCGTAGTTCGCGTTTTCAGCCAAACCTACCGCTCCATCTTTAATGCCAAGAATATAATTCTCACCAAGAACATAATCACCTTTTATGTAACCTTGGACAGCATTAAAAATTGAATCTCCGATATTCTTCATTGTTGATGAAACAACATTTCTCACACCCTTCTGGTCGCTTTCGTGCAGCATACCCCAAATATCATTATCACATGCAATAAAAAGTTTATTACGATCAGCAGAAGCTTGCACCGAACCGAGTATGCTCTGAGACGCAGGAGCATAGATAATTTGGGCACCTTGGTTATACATCTGTGTCGTCATTTCCAGACATTTAGGAACATCTTCAAAGGAACCTACATAGCTTGTCAGGAGTTTAATCTCAGGATCGATATATTTAATTCCTTCAATGTAGCCAATCAGAAAGTCATTGATGTTAGGAGTATCCATGGACCCGACAAAACCAAGAATGCGTTTATTTTTTTCCACTTTTTCATCACCAGAATCCAGCATGAGCGCTGCAAGTGCACCACCCATAAAAGCTGTTTCATTAGACTGGTATGTCACGCCCATCATATTCTTGGCATTGGCAACATCGAAATCGACAATCCCGTCAAAAAATAAATAATGCTTTTGGGGATACTTGGCCGCAATTTCTTCTGCGAGCTCTTTAACTGACCAAGTGCCGGAGATAATCAAATCCCAATCCTTTTCACTCTCATCCAGAAAATAACCTTCATAAGTCGTTTCGTCGCGGCCCATTTCTATAATTTTCACTTCACAACCCAGCTCATCACGCAAGCGATAAATACCCGAAGCTGCGTTGTCATAGAACCCTTTATCTCCTAAATTTCCGTTAACCAGATAAACCAGCTTGAAAGGATGATCTTGCTTTGTCGTATTAACCTTTTCAGCTGCATCGGTTGTAACTTCATTTGGCTCACTCTTCTGAGCTGCGGCCTCAGTGTTTGCAGAATTTTCCTGAGTTTCATCCATTTTTCCTGCTTTAGTTTCCTCAGCAGTTTTAGCCGTTGCAGAACTTTTGGGTGCCGCATTCTGAGTGCAGGCAGCCCCAAGCGTGACAAGCATGACCAGAGCCAGCACACATGCCATAAATTTCGCTGTTTTCATGTTGTTCCTCCTCGTTATAAATAACCAAACTGAAATCTCAGATTGATCTTGACCAAACATTATTTAATACGCTACATCCGATCTTCAAGAATGATGGTCCGCATGGCCTCAACGGCAACTTCAATGGCGCGATATTCCAGATTTTTGGGGTTATTTTTTCTGCTTTCATTGGAATAGGCTTTGTAATTTGTTGCTGAAATGAGGACTGTCGCAGTTCTTATCCGCAAAATATCGCCAATAATAAACAGCACAGCAGACTCCATCTCGGTAGAACATGCACCGCCTTTTTCATAGCTCAACCAACGAGGTTCCAAGTCAAAGCCCACAGGCTTTTCAGCTGCAGCGATTTGAGTATAAAAAGAAGCTTTAGTGATTGTAGGTGCAATATTGTACCGATAGCCTATTTTGCACGCGGCTTCTTCCAATTTTTCAAGCAGATACATATTAGGAACGGAGGGAAACTCAATCGGTGCATAGTGATTAGCTACTCCTTCCATCCTTACTGCAGCATTGGGAATCACAATATCCCCAACCTCCACTTTTGGTGATGTGGAGGCACAGGAACCGACACGGAGCATGGTGTGTGCACCTAATTCATATAATTCCTCTACAGCAATTGCGGTTGAAGGACAGCCAATACCTGTTGAACAGACCGTAACGGGCACACCCTCCAGAGTACCCGTAAATGAACGAAATTCACGATTATACCCTACCTCTCTGGGTTCATCCAAATAGGTGGTAATTTTTTCAGAGCGTTCAGGGCTGCCAGGTAGAAACACATACTTACCAACATCCCCTTTGCTTAGTCCGATATGCATCATTTTTTTTAATTTGCCCATAGCATTGACTCCTATAGTCTATTCAGCTTTTTGCTGATCAGCACGGATCAATTTACACATTGCTGAAATTCCAACCTCAATTGCCCGCTGTTCATAATCTCTTGGATAGTCATCGTCATCATTTGAATAATGTCGATAATTCGTTGCTGAGATCATCACCGAAGACATACGGATGCCTAAGCTGGCTCCTACTAAAAACAATACCGAGCATTCCATACTGGTACTTGTAGCTCCAGCTTTTTCATACGCTTCCCACTTCCATTTGAGTTCGGGATAAACCGGCTTAGTCTCAGGTGAAACTTCCGTATAAAATGAATCCTTTGTAATGGTGATACCCGTATCAAAAGGATATCCACTTTCTATAGCCGCCTGTTTTAAGGCCTTAAAAGAGGTATAATCAGGTACCGCTGGAAATTCAACAGGCAAATAATGACTGCCTGTACCTTCCATGCGGACAGCTCCCTTAGGAATAACAACCGTTCCGATTTTAACCTGTTCTGCTGTTGATGCACACGACCCTATGCGCATCATGGTATCCGCGCCGCACTGATATAGTTCTTCAACAGCGATGGCTGCGGATGGACCGCCGATTCCAGTGGACGTAACAGCAACCTTCTCTCCGCAAAGCTCACCCACATAAGTCAGATATTCACGGTGGTGGACAAGTTCCTTTGGATGATTAAAATATTGAGCAATGAGTTTTACTCTCTCTACACTGCCCGGAATAAAAACATAGCGACCGATTTCACCTTCACTTATCCCAATATGCATCATTTTTTTAGGTTCATTCATTCTCAATTCTCCTGGCTTAAAATACTTAGCCTTATGAGCCGATTGTATGGAAGAGTTGACTGGCAAAGCGTTTCATAACAGACTCAAAACCTTGAGTAAAAGCCTAAGGTTTTTCAAAAAACTTTCACTATTTCACCCACCAACCTTCACTAAATCAACAAAGAAAATACAATTAGCCTTTTAGCCTTTCTTATGAATAAAATTTATTTGTTAATCAAAATTAACATCTTGTGCATAATATGTCAACATTTATCGTTAAAATTCATAAATTTCTCATTATTTAACCAAATAAACTATTTCTTTTATTTACAGAATATGGATAAGATGTTAACTTAAGTGGAAAAATTGTTAGCATGCACAAAAGGCGTGTTTATTGTGAGAATAGGATATGAAATGGGAAACAAAAAAGCACAACGACATACTGCGTTAATCAGGATATTAAAAACCCATGGCTCATTACCAGTCTCCACGCTTTCACAAATTCTGGGGGTCTCCGGAATGACGGTCAGGCGGGATTTAGCAGAATTAAGTGAATATCAACCAGAAACAAGTAATAATGAACTACTTGATGTAAATAAGGGCTATAATCTGTTCGATGCACTGAAAAAATCAAATGACAAAAAAAATGCAATCGGGCTTTTTGCTGCCTCATTAATCGCACCTAATGACACTATCATGATCGATACCGGCAGCACAACCGCAAGGTTGATACCAAACATACCCATAAATAAAAATGTTACAGTACTCTGTTTGAATGCTAATGTGCTTTTTGAGCTACGCTACAAGAGTGGCATTAAACTTTTATTTTGTGGCGGTGTCTTTCACAAGGACACTGAAATGTTTGAAAGTCCAGAATCGATTCAATTCATAAACCGTATACGTGCAAATAAGGTTTTCCTTTCTGCTGCCGGAATACATAGAAAAATGGGTATTACATGTATAAATCCCTACGAGGTTCCCACTAAAAAAGCGATCATTCGTTCATCGCTGCAACGTATTTTGCTGGTTGATTCTGGGAAATTTAATCAGGTACACCCTGCCTACTTTTGCGATCTTGATGACATTCAAGTCATAATAACAGATAAAAGCCTATCTAAAGAATGGCAAAATTATATCTTAGAAAGAGGAATAACCTTACACTTGGTTGGCTAATCAAAACCCCTTTTCCGACTATGCTACCTTATCCACCAGAATCTTGAACACGGTATGAAGAGAGGACCTAGTTGCAGTCGGTCTATAATCTCCAGAAAATCAAATGTAGTAATAAAGAATGCCATTTTTCTTGGTTCTCTGAATCTTCCTCATGGCCAGGAGGTGCTCGAGATGTGCATGAGCTTCGCCTGCAGCAAACCATTTTTGGCTTTTGGGAAAAGCATTCCAGCTTTTAGAAGAGATATTCCAGTGCAATTTTTTTGTAACTTCAAGTACTGTCATTGGAGATGCTTGCCCAAGAATCTGATAGGTTTCGTCGAGTCGCTTTTGGTGATGATTTAATAATTCTGCAATCCTATCTCGATAATTGGGGATTAATGCTCTATGACTACTGAGAAGTAATTTGATCTCCATGTCAGAGACTTTTCTTAAATTTTCCATGTATTGTCCAAGCATATCGCCATAGCGGAAACCGTAAAATGTGATATTAGGGGTAATAGACCCAAGAACATGGTCACCGCAAAATAAGATTTTATGATTCGGCTCGTAAAGGCCTAGCATCCCTGGAGTGTGGCCAGCTAAATTGATTGCAGTAAAAGAATATTTCCCAATAACGATCTTATCTCCGGGATAAATCGTTGAAAATTCAAGTCTAGCTTGTGGCCTGTGTTTATAGCCGGGATGCTCCTGGATCGTTAAGTTCTCTTGTCCCAAGCCTTGTAGTTTAGCTATTTCCATCACCTCATTCCAGTGAGGTGATTGTTGATCCGCCATGGTACTTACCAAATGGCCATCCGTTTCACCCATAAAAATCTTAGTGCCACGGGCAGCAAATAAATGCGCCTGTCCTGAATGATCTGAATGAAAATGGGTTATAAATAATTTTGTTTTCTGCAAATCAATTTCAAGAGATTTTAAAATTTGTTGCATTGCTGCAATTGAAACATCAGTATTAAATGCAGTATCAACTATCAGAGTTTCGTCGCCAGATTTTACAATAAAATTGTTAATGGATTTCAAAGGATTCCCGGGTAACGGAATTATGTTGCAATAAACATCTTTATATACTTCCATGTTTTCTCCAGTAAGTGTAACAATTTGTTATAAGTTTGAATATAAGTTTGAACAGGCCCTTATCACAATATAGGTAAGGGCCTGTTCTGGGGTAATAGGAGTTAAAGGGTTACCAATATTCTCTACTTAATAACACCAAAGCCAGTGAGTAAGACAATCAGTAGCAACACAGGGCAAACAAAGCGCACCAAAATGAACCAGAGATTGTTAACGCGATTAGATAAAGTTCCATGATTAGTAATGGCATTTTTTACATTTTCTTTGCCCCAAATCCAGCCAACAATAATTGCAGTACTCAGAGCGATCAGCGGGAAAGCGATGATGCAAATAAAGTTATCATAAAGCGAGAAGATATCCATGCCGAATATTCGCACATCTCCCCAAATTCCAAAACTAAATGAAACTGGGATGGCGAGAATCATACAGATAATCGTACCAAGTAAGGAAGCTTTTTTGCGTGTGAATTTTTCCGGCCAAGTTTCTGAAACAAATGGGACAAAGATTTCCAGGATCGAAACTGAAGAGGTCAGAGAAGCAAAAAGCAATAGCACAAAGAAAAGAAAACAGAATAACCCGCCCGCAGGCATTTTTGCAAACAATGAGGGCATTGTCACAAAAAGCAGAGCCGGCCCTTGACCTGGATCAAGACCAAAGGCAAAAGCTGACGGAATCACAATGAGGCCCGCAAAGAAGGCAATCGCAAAATCGGTTAAAGCAACATAAGCTGTAGCTTTTGGAACATTTTCCTCATCGCTGAGATAACTGCCATAGTTTACCATGCCGGTAGTACCAACATTCAAAGAGAAAAAAACCTGACCAACCGCAGCGGCAACAACACTAAAGTTAATTGCTGAAAAATCTGGTTTTAGATAGAAGTTGATCCCCTCCAGTGCACCCGGCAACGTCAGGGCTCTGAAAATCAGTACGACCAGAATGGCAAGTAACACTGGCATCATAATTTTACTTGCTCTTTCAATTCCTTTTTGTACACCCCCCGTAACGATAGACATGGTTAAAAGCAGGAATATGAGTGTGCCGAATAATGGCCCCCAAACGGAGCTCACAAAGCTGGAGAAAAACGCACCAACTTCATCAGAAGTCGTAAGGTGAGACAATTGACCAAAGGACTTCACCATGTAGTAGAGCATCCAACCGCCAAAAACTGCATAATATGATAATGCAAGCAAACCGCTGAAAATGCCCAGATATCCCATCCAAGTGAATTTATTATTTCCTGTAAGTTTTCTATAGCTGGCAACCTGATTGCTTTTACCGTTACGACCAATTAAGAAATCGCATAACAGCATTGGTATGCCAACGGCACACATAACAATTATATAAACAAGTAAAAAGGCAGCCCCGCCGTTTTTACCCGTCATGTATGGGAACTTCATGATGTTACCCAATCCAACAGCCGACCCTGCCGTGGCAACAACAAAACCAAAACGACTCCCCCACTGTTCTCGAGGTTTTGGGCTAAGTTCAGATTTCGCAGGTTCCACACCCTTTATTTTGTCTGACATAATATGCTCCTCAATAGTCAAATGCGATATGCAGATTTGTTGTGCAGTTTAGGATGAAATAATGCTTGCTGCTCCTTAAATGGCTAATCCGTTATGAGAAAGCTATTTCTTGACCTTTGTTATGATCAGTACAATACAAAGTCAAATGTTTATAGTAACCAGAGTATTCCCCAAAGAGCAGCAAGCAAAAATAACTTAACCTTTAGTGACTTCGTTGTAGATTTTGATGTATTCCTCGTCACTCAAATCTCTCTTGAGCTTAAGTGAGAGCACTTTAACCTTTGCCAGCAGCTCTGTTATAAGACCTTTATCTTCAACCGGCGGAAGACCTAAGCGTTCATTTACAAGTGCGACGTTGGCAGAACCACTCTTTTTCCCAATGTAAATGTGCGGAGCAGGTTGACCGGTGAAAGAATAATGGTAGGGCATCATAATGAGTGGATTAACATCTCTCGATTTTGCCCAATAACCTGTCGGGAGACCAGTTTCCCAACCAAAGAGTCGATGTCCAACAATTGCTTTCGTAGGTGGAACGGGTTTACCGGAACGTTGTGCAACATCCTGAGAGAGTGCCAGGAGCTGGTCGTATTTAATGCCAAGATCTTGCCCATAGAGGCACTGGAGACTCATGACGAGAGGTTCGAGCGGACAGCTGCCTGCCCGTTCACCGATACCGTTGACCGTGACGTGAGCACAGAACGCACCAGCTTTCAAAGCAGCAATCGTTGTTGGAATCGAGAGGCCAAAATCTTCATGAAAGTGAGCCTCTATAGGAATATTGAAGCGAGAAATCAGCTGTTTGGTCATTAATTCAGCTCCTTCAGGAGAGAAGGCACCAAAGGTGTCTACAAGAACAATACTATCAAGATGTCCATTGGACTTAAGTATGCCGCTGATCAGAGCTGAGAGGAATTCGATATTGGAACGAGACGCATCTGAGGGGAAGAAACTGACGATCATACCCTGTTCATGAGCATGTCTTGTCGCTTCAGCAGCAGCTTTAACAGCTTTTTCCATTCCCCAACGCATGCCTCCCTGCAACATTTGTTCACTGCCGGGAACCTCAATAATGACACCATCAACGCCGCACTCTTTCGCTGCATCAATATCACTAATAACACCACGTACAAAGCAAAATATTTTAGCCTTCAAACCCAGATTGCAGATAGCTTTTATCGCCTCAGCATCCTCAGGAGAAGTAAGAGGACAACCAGCTTCGATACGTGTTACACCGATTGCATCGAGTTTTTTGGCAATTTCAATTTTGTCCTCTTTAGTAAAGATAATGCCCGGTTCCTGTTCACCATCCCTTAGAGTTGTATCAAGAATTTCGATTTGTTGAGGGAAATGATACGACTTCGTAACTTCAGGATCATAATTAGCAGGACTAACCCACCACTTTCCTTGTTCTTTAAAGCTCATGCTGGTGACCTCCATTTTATGCATTATGCAAATTAATATGCCTGATTTCAGATTTATATTTTTATCAACATATAGATCTGCATCAGGAAAGTTCTTAGAATTAATATATTTCTATTTTAATTACTTGTCAATATACTTTACAACTTTATGAAATTAAAAGGGTGGATAAGAAGAGTTCAAAAATTTAAGTTCACCTATGATAAATAATCTTTACATTTTCATTGTGCACAGCATTGTCAAAACATTTTCAAAGTTTTGATTTTCCGGTTTTTTTAATTGACACCACCATCTTTAAGAATAATGTCATAATTAATAATGATATTAGTCTTATCATTCAACAAAATTACCAGAATTTTAAATTTACTGAAGCTATTATCAAAGGAAAGCCCTTAACAGAAGTTGGCTTTTTGAAATTTTTAAAATTAGAGTGTATCGTGATGTATTGTTTATCATTGAGGTGTTTTGTGAAAACACTTTCTAAAAAATTCAAAATACATTTGTGATCGCCCGTTTTAAATGTTTTCAAAAAAAATAAAATAAATTTTAAAAGCTTATAAAAGTAATTGACAATGTAAATAAGCAATCTTATACTGAAATAAAATTTTAATGAACGAGAGGAGCTCATACTTATGCAATATGTATTTTCAAATCGTATACAAAATGTCAAACCGTCCGCCATCCGTGAAATTCTGAAGCTTGTTGCCAAAAATCCGAGTATTATTTCATTTTCAACAGGTAGTCCTTCGAATGAGGCTATTCCTGTAGAGGAAATTCATGAAATCGCTGAAAATATCTTTGCAACGAGAGCAATAGCATCTTTACAGTATAGTATGACAGAGGGTTATCCTTCTTTGCGTGAAACAACCAAATCTAGATTGAAAAACACCTTCGGCATAGGTAGAGATTTTGATGAAGTTATCATTACCACTGGAGGACAACAAGGCCTGGAAATGACGCCAAAGGTTCTCTGTAATGAAGGCGATATTGCCATAGTAGAAAGCCCCTCTTTTGTAAGTGGTATTAACGAAATAAAATCTAATGGTGCCCATTTAATTGGCATAGAAATGGATGATGAAGGCATCAAGCTCGATAAATTAACGGAAGTGATAGAAAATAGCGATCGTGTTAAACTCCTCTATCTTATCCCCAGCTTTCAAAATCCAAGTGGGAAAACAATGAGTCTGGCTCGCAGGAAAGCCGTCTATGACCTTTGTGTCAAACACCAGATCATTATTCTTGAAGATAATCCTTATGGGGAATTACGTTTCAAAGGGGAAGATGTGCCAACTCTGAAATCCATGGATGATGCAGGTATTGTCGTTTACAACGGCTCATATTCCAAAATAATTTCCGCAGGCATGCGTATTGGCTTCATTTGTGCACCTCATGAGATTATACAAAAACTAATCATCGCCAAACAGGTTGGTGACTGTCACACCAATATTTTCTTCCAGATGGTTGTTGACCAGTTCTTCAGAAATTACGATATTGATAAGCATATTCGAAAACTCTGTGAAATTTACAGAGATCGTTGTGACTACATGCTGGACTTGATGGATAAACATTTTGATAAGCGAGTAACCTACACTCGTCCAGAAGGTGGCCTTTTTATATGGTGTTCACTCCCAGAAGGTTATAATTCGATGGAACTTGCACAAATAAGTACTAAGAAAGGTGTTGCTTTTGTTCCTGGGTGTTCCTTTATGGTTGACGACCAAGCTCCTTGTGCATCCTTCCGGGTTAATTACTCCACACCAAGCAAAGAGTCAATAGCCAAAGGCATTCCTTTGTTAGCAGCATCTATTGAAGAATATCTGGCTAAGAAATAAAGTTTTTAAACTTACAGATCGTTTAGCTTTCTGCTTGTGTCAGTGTAGCTAGGAAAATGTAAAACAATACACTCCATCCAACATATGAGGTTACCTACTATGCAATATAGACCACTTATCAAACCTGCAGGTCAAAAATTACGTATCATTGGCTTTTGTTCCGGTTCTGGGAAAACACTCTGGAAAACTCTTGAAGTCCAGAAAGAAATGGAAAAAACTACAGAAGGATGTCCCTTTGAAATTGTTGCCTGTTTTGTTGATAGCGTTGATGCTGGTGCAATTGACTCCGCAACACAGTTTGGGATTCCTTTTGAGGTTCTGGATATCCGGGCATATTATAAAGAGCGAAATCAACCATTAAAAAACAGAGAATTGCGCAAGCAATACGATGCAGAGGTTCTAAACAAAATAGAAAAATATCATGCCGATCTTGTGATGCTTGCGGGTTATGTTTGGGCTATCACTGATAACATTGTTGAAACATATATGGTTGTTAATGTCCATCCAGGGGACCTCTCACTGAAAAGCCCTGAAGGCAAACGCCTCCTGGCAGGATCTAATGGGATTAAAGCGGCCTTCAGAAACAACTTGCCAGAACTCCGTGCAAGTTCACATCTTGCTACCAAAGAGATCGATGGTGGACCGTTACTCATTCGTTCTCCAAAAGTTCCTGTTGATTACACACTGCACCAGGATGAGGATGAGCGTTTTCGTTACTATCTTAAAATGGTCAATCAACAGAGCCGTCTCGTCGGAGCACGGACCATTCTGGAAATTGCTTTAGGAAACTTTACTCTTGATCAGAACAATCATCTATATTACAAAGGTGAACCGATCCCTGATGGTCTTGCTATTGATAATTGGGATGAAAATATTCCCACTTATAAGCGCGATATTGAAAAACTGATTGCACCTCGTTCAGTTGCTGTCATTGGTGCTTCGGTTCGGCCTAATATTGGACATGCAGTTGTACGCAATATCATTAAACAGGGCTTTACAGGACCTATTTATGCTATCAATTTCCATGGAGACGACGTGTTACAGGCAAAAGGATATAAGTCGATCAAAGATATTCCAGGGGAACTTGATTTAGCAGTGATATGTGTACCCTCTGTCGCAGTACATGATGTGGTAAAAGACTGTGGTGAAAAAGGAGTAAAGGGCTTAATTTGTGTAAGTGCGGGATTCCGAGAAGTTGGTGGTGACGGCATTGATCGGGAGAAGGAATTGCTTGAATTAGTCAACCGCTATAATATGCGTCTTGTGGGTCCGAACTGCATGGGTGGGTCACGTCCGTAAAATGGTGTAAAAGCAGAAAAAGAGCCAGAGGTCAATCACCTGCATATAATTTGTAATTAAGAAAAAAGAAACGAGGAAGAAAGA
>QWCE01002083.1_pt1 | contig 30404 bp, 22 predicted proteins | sample 1972531 | NCBI WGS metagenome assembly QWCE01 (sample SAMN09866716, study PRJNA288562) | Human gut metagenome isolate term4_stool, whole genome shotgun sequencing... | reverse complement strand
ACCAGAGTGGTGTACTCCTCACCCTTGGTGTTGTAGCAGACGCCGGGCATGGTGTAGAAGTCGTTCTCGCACTTCAGGGGGTTGATCTTGTTGGTGCGGGCGTAGTAGTTCACCAGGTTCAGGCCCTTGTAGAAGCACTGACGGAAAGCGTAATTCGCCACAGCCTTGTTCCAGTTCTCATCCAGGTTGCCGTTCTCATCCTTACGCTGGAAGTTCAGGTGCATCTGGTAGCTGAACTTGGTGGGGCGCTTCTCGCACAGGTATGCGTTGTGAGCGTTGTTGGAGTCGCTGGTGATGGTGGTCAGGTTGGACTCGGTCAGGTCGATGTTGTCCACTTCGCCGGACTCATACAGCTGCAGGCCGATGGACAGGTCGCTGATCATCTTGACGGTGTGGTGCTCAAAGCGGGTGCACTCGTTGGCAGCATAGTAGTTGGGGTTGGGGATGAAGCTCTTGGTGTTGCCCTGGATGAACTCCTCCATCAGGTACGGACCATTGTACCACATGGTGGTGTAATCGCAGGCACGGAAGCCCTCCACGCCCAGCTCCTTGATCAGATCCTCGGAAGCGGGGTAGAAGCTGTTGTAGGCAACCACGGTGTCAAAGTAGGGGCAGGGGCTGGGGCAGGTGAACACCAGCGTGTAATCATCGGGAGCTTCCACGCCGACACCGGCAGCCAGCATATCCTCGTAGGTCATGTCAGCGGCAGCGTCGCCCTTGTCCTTGGTCAGGTCGTAGTAATCGGCAGCGCCCACCACAGTCTCGGAGGGCATGGAGGTGTTGAAAGCCTCGTTCTTGAAAGCGTTCAGGACCCACTCAAGGCCCACCAGGAAGTCTTTGCTGGTCAGGTGGCTCTTCACCTCGCCGTTGACGTCGCACCAGTCCACATCGTCGCGCAGGTGGAACGTCCAGACGGTGGAGTCATCGTTGTGCTCCCAGCTCTTGGCGATGGCGGGCGCAACCTTGCCGTAGCAGTCAAAGCTCAGCAGACCGTCCCACATGTTGGTGGTGACGTTCAGATCGGAGGCGGACTGGCTGTACAGGAAGTTCCAGGTCTCCAGCTCACGGTTGGCGGTCTCGAAAGAAACGTAATCGGTGATGGCGTCCGCGGAAGCAGCCGGAGCACCGGAAGCGGCGCCGGATGCAGCGGTGCTGCTGGAGCTGCCGCCGCAAGCTGCCAGGATGCTTGCGGCACCCACCACGCCGGACGCTTTCAGGAAGCTGCGGCGGCTGATGGAACGGGACTCAAAGTTCATGTTCATAGTGTTATCCTCCCAATAATTTTTCTGTGCTACGGCACATGGTGCAGGGTACGGTACCCTGCGGGATTCCCACTCTTCTGCGCGAGTTTTGCCCCTGGTGTTTTGCCAGAGAATACAAAAGAGCGCAGAAACAGACCCCTCTGCCTGTGCCTGTGCTCCTCCCGCAAAATCCTTAACACGACATATATTGTACCATCGAAAGAATTAGTTGTCAATGGAAAGGAAAAGCGTTTTTCTTAAAAAAGAAAGCGGAACCCGAAAGACACATGAAATATATTTACTTTAGTGTACTGAAAAATGATTAAAATAAGAGAAAAAGCCTAAAAAAATAAGACAACCACAGCTGTCCTTGTAAGAAAGACAGCCGCGGTTGTCTGCATTTTGCGGCCAATGTTCAAAAAACTTTTACATCTGGCGGCAAAAAAGGAACGGGATTCAGGGAAGATCAGCCCTGAGACGCCAGATCAAATGCCTTGGCGAACTGCTCGTACTGCACGGTGGTGTAGGCTTCCTCGCTGGTCTCCCAGTTGACAGCCTTGTAGTTGCAGGGGCCGTACATGGCGTTGATCTTGCTGTACTCGTTTGCATGGGTCAGGCACCAGGACACGTCGTAGACGGTGGGGCAGGTCAGGTCCTCTTCGAGGAAGAGCGCCTCGGCCTTGGCAAAGGCGGCATAACGGGCGTCGTTGTCGTTGACGATCTGCTTGCCCTCGTTGACCAGATCGGTGAACTGCTCAAAGGCAGCTACCACGTCTTTCTGGTAGTCGGCGGGGTTCTCAGCCACAGCGGCGATGTTGGTCAGATTGCAGCTGTAGTAAGCGTTGTCGTCGTGCAGCACCATCTGAGCCAGGAAGTTGACGGGGTCGCCGAAGTCCGCGCCCCAGCCCATGTGGACGAAGCTCTGCTGCTGGGGAGACACGATCTCTTTCATGACGGAGGAAACGTAGGTGTCGATGTCCAGCACGATGAAGTCATCGCCAAAGCTGTCCTTGAAGCACTGCTTGAGCACGGTGGCGTTGTCCAGAGCGGAGGTGGAGCCGGCCAGGATGTGGAAGTGGCAGTGGACGGGGAACGTGACGCCGATGGCGGAGAGCTCCTCCATGGCCTGCTTCTTCAGGGCCTCGGCGTCATTCTCGCCGCGCATACGGATCATGGTCTCGCCGTCGTAAGCCTCGCTGCCAAAGCCCAGCTCGTTGGCCACTAGGGTGGTGTAGTCGGTGCCGTCGGAGGTGTAGCTCAGGCCCTTCATGGTGTAGAAGTCGTTCTCGCACTTCAGGGGGTTGATCTTGTTGTAGCGTGCGTAGAAGGGGCTCAGCTCCAGGTTCTTGTAGAAGCACTGGCGGAATGCCTTGTTGGCAATGGCCTTGTTCCAGTTCTCATCCGGGGTGCCGTCGGCGTTGTTGCGGGCATAGTTGAAGAGGAAGCAGTAGCTGAACTTCTTGGGGCGCTTCTCGCACAGCTGGCTGTTGTACCCGTTGTTGGGGTCGTTGGTGATGGTGGTCAGGGTGGACTCCATCAGATCGACCTCGTCCAGCTCACGGTTCTGGTACAGCTGGTAGCCGATGTTCATATCGCTCAGCATGGTCACGGTGAAGCGCTCAAAGCGGCTCACGTCGTTGGCGCCGTAGTAGCTGGGGTTGGGGATGTAGCTCTTGGTGTTGCCCTGAATATACTCCTCCACGATGTAGGGACCGCAGTACCACATGGTGGTGTTGTCGCAGGCGCGGAAGCCCTCGATGCCCAGCTCGTTGATCAGGTCCTCAGCAGCAGGGTAGAAGCTGTTGTAGGCGGCCACGGTATCGAAATAGGGGCAGGAGTTGGGGCAGGTGAACACCAGAGTGTAATCATCCGGTGCTTCCACACCGACGCCGAAGCTCAGCATATCCTCGTAGGTCAGGTCGGCGGCAGCGTCGCCCAGCTCCTTGGTGTGTGCGTAGTAGTCGGCAGCGCCCACCACGTTGTCGTTGGGCATGGTGGTGTTGTTGGCCTCGTTCTTGTAAGAGTTCATGACCCACTCAAAGCCCACCAGGAAGTCCTTGCTGGTCAGGTGGGTCTTCACCTCGCCGTTGACATCGACCCAATCGACATCGTCGCGCAGGTGGAACGTCCAGACGGTGGAGTCCTCGTTGTGCTCCCAACTGGAAGCAATGGCGGGTGCCACCTTGCCGTAGCAGTCAAAACTCAGCAGGCCGTCCCACAGGTTGGTGATGACATTGGCGTCGGAAGCCTGCTGGGTGTACAGCATGTTCCAACTCTCCAGCTCGCGGTTGGCGGACTCAAAGGAGATGTACTCGCTGAGGGGTGCACCGCCGGTGGTGTTGGGGGCAGCGGTGCCGGAAGCGGCAGAGTTTGCGGTGCCGTTGTTGGAGCTGCTGCCGCCACATGCGGACAGCAGGCCGGCCGCGCCGATGACGCCCGCGCCCTTGAGGAAGCTGCGGCGGTCAAGCTTATGAGATTCAAAATTGATACTCATTGGAATTTGATCCTCCCAGATCTGTATTTTCCTATTTTCTGATGGACAGTATGGTCATGCCCGGGCCGCTGTATGCGGGGCGAGCACAGATCAAAGTCACACTAGCTGCTATTCTAGCATCCTGCCCGAAAGAAGTCAATGAAATCTGACGTGCTTTTGGAAACAATATAGCAGTTTGCGTTTTTAACGCACAAGCAACATCCGCAAACTGCATATCGCAAATATGCCGTTTTGATAGGCACTATTTATGAAAATTGCGATAAAAGAACGGGTTCCAGCACTCGATCTCAGCGCTGGCGTTCCGCCAGGTGACAAACTCGGTCAGCGGGGTGGTGTCTACCGCCTCTGCGGGCACTCTATCTTTTTTCACAAAACCATGCTACAATAAAACTGTATTTGTCTGCACGCGGAGGAGTAAGCCAAAATGAAAAAATTGTTCCCCATGTACAAAAAGTATCTGTTCCATCCCATTTTATATAAGTGCGTCACCCGGGTGTCCGTGGTAGCGGTGTTGATGCTGCTGTGGGACCGCTATGTCAGCGACGGCACCTTTACCATGTGGCAGGCCCCGGCTCTGCTGCTGGGGGTCATCCTGCTGGCATGGGCCTGGGTGGACTACCTGCGGCTGGACGGCATGACCATCCACCACCTGGCAGAAGAGTTCAAGGAGATGGGCAAAAAGAAGAAGCGCCACGCCACCAAGTCCATCGTGGACTATGCCGACGAGCGGATCGTCTCCTTTGAGGAGCTGGAACCGGAGGAGCGCGTGTTCTGCAGCCTGCTGTCCAACCTGGTGCTGGGTGTGCCGCTGGTTGTCATCAGCCTGATTGCGGGCGCAATGTAAGGAGCGGCCATGGAAGCAGAAAAACAAAGGGCCAAACAGCTGGTGGTGGGCATTCTGGCCCATGTCGATTCTGGCAAGACCACCCTCTCCGAGGCCATGCTCTACCGCTCCGGCACCATCCGCAAACTGGGCCGGGTGGACCACAAAGACGCCTTTCTGGACACCGACGCGCTGGAAAAAGCCCGGGGCATCACCATCTTTTCCAAACAGGCCCTGCTTACGGCGGGGGAGACGGCCATCACGCTGCTGGATACCCCAGGCCATGTGGATTTTTCCACCGAGACGGAGCGGACGCTGCAGGTGCTGGATTACGCCGTGCTGGTCATCAGCGGGACGGATGGCGTGCAGAGCCATACCGAAACGCTCTGGCGGCTGCTGCGGCGATATCATATCCCAACGTTTGTCTTCATCAACAAAATGGATCTGCCCGGCCCCGGCAAAGAGAAACTGCTGGAACAGCTCAACCACCGGCTGGGCGAGGGCTTTGTGGATTTTGGGGCGGACGAGGACACCCGGAACGAGGCACTGGCTGTCTGCGATGAGCGGCTGATGGAGGCCGTGCTGGAGCGCGGAACCCTGACGCCGGAGGAGCTCATTCCCGCCATTGCCCGGCGGCATGTTTTCCCCTGCTGGTTCGGGGCGGCCCTCAAACTGGAGGGCGTGGACGCCCTGCTGGCCGGGTTGGATACTTACACCCGCCCGGCTCCGGCGCTGGACGCCTTTGGGGCAAAAGTGTTCAAACTCAGCCAGGACGAGCAGGGCACCCGCCTGACCTGGCTGCGGGTGACGGGCGGCACTTTGAAAGTAAAGGCCCAGCTCACCGGCGAAAGCGACGGCGGCCCCTGGGCCGAAAAGGCCAACCAGTTGCGGCTCTACTCCGGTGTGAAGTATACGCTGGCGGAGGAAGTGGGCCCCGGGCAGGTGTGTGCTGTCACCGGCCTGACCCAGGCCCACCCCGGTGAGGGGCTGGGTGCCGAGCGGGACAGCGACCTGCCCGTGCTGGAGCCGGTGCTCAGCTATCAGGTGCTGCTGCCCGAGGGCGCGGACATCCACGCCGCGCTGGGCAAGCTCCACCGGCTGGAAGAGGAGGAGCCCCAGCTCCATGTGGTCTGGAACGAGACGCTGGGCGAGATCCATGTTCAGCTCATGGGCGAGGTGCAGCTGGAAGTGCTCAAAAGCCTGCTGGCCGAGCGGTACGGGCTGGAGGTGGAGTTTGGCCCCGGCGGCATTTTATATAAGGAGACCATCACCGAGGCCATGGAGGGCGTGGGCCACTACGAGCCCCTCCGCCACTATGCCGAGGTGCACCTCAAGCTGGAACCCCTGCCTGCCGGCAGCGGGATGCAGTTTGCCACCGACTGCCGGGAAGAAGTGCTGGATAAAAACTGGCAGCGGCTGGTGCTGACCCATCTGGAAGAAAAACAGCACCTGGGTGTTCTCATCGGGGCACCGCTGACGGATGTAAAAATTACCCTCATTGCGGGCCGGGCCCACCTCAAGCACACCGAGGGCGGTGACTTCCGGCAGGCGACTTACCGCGCGGTGCGGCAGGGTCTGATGATGGCCAATCAGATCGGCAAAACACAGCTGCTGGAGCCCTGGTATACGTTCCGGCTGGAAGTCCCGGCCGAGAACCTGGGCCGTGCCATGAATGACATCCAGCGGATGGAGGGCAGCTTTGACCCGCCGGAGACCAGCGCCGACGGCCAGACAGCCACCCTGACGGGCAAGGCCCCCGCCGCCGCCATGCGCAGTTATCCCATGGAGGTGGTCAGCTACACCCGTGGCCGTGGCCGCGTGAGCCTGACGCTGGAGGGCTACCGCCCCTGCCACAATGCACAGGAAGTCATCGAGGCCGTGGGCTACGAGCCGGAGCATGATCTGGACAACCCGGCGGACTCGGTGTTCTGCGCCCACGGGGCGGGCTTTGTGGTGCCCTGGGAGCAGGTGCGCAGCCACATGCATGTGGACAGCGGCTGGGGCAAATCGAAGCCTGCCGAGACGGACGCTGTGGCTGCCTCCGCCCGGCAGGCGGGCCGCCAGCGCCGGGCAGCAGCCTACCGTGCCACGCTGGAAGAGGATGCGGAGCTGCTGAAAATTTTTGAGCAGACCTACGGCCCCATCAAGCGGGACCCGCTGGCCGCGTTCCGCCCGGTGCAGAAAAAAGAGCGCCCGGATTTTGCCGCCGAGCAATGGACGCTGGCCCCGGAATATCTGCTGGTGGATGGTTATAACATCATCTTTGCGTGGGATGAGCTCAATGCCCTCTCCAAAGAGAGCCTCGATGCCGCCCGCAAAAAGCTGGCAGACATCCTGTGCAATTATCAGGGCTTTAAAAAATGCGTGGTCATCCTTGTGTTCGACGCCTACCGGGTGCCCGGCAGCCCCGGCAGCATCGAGCAGTACCACAATATCCACATCGTGTACACCAAAGAGGCCGAGACGGCGGACATGTTCATTGAGCATGTCACCCATGAGATCGGCAAGGACCGCCGGGTGCGGGTGGCGACCTCCGACGGCATGGAGCAGATCATCATTCTGGGCCATGGTGCCCTCCGCGTCTCGGCCCGGATGTTCCACGAAGAAGTAAAAGAAGTGGAAAAAGAGATCAAGCGCTATCTTCAGGGGGAGGTATGACCATGGCTGCGACCATCACACCGGAATCCGTCTGGGCCCACATCCCGCCCCGGGCAAGGGACAGCCATAAGGGCAGCTTTGGGGCGGTGCTGGTGGTGGCGGGCAGCGCCTGCTACCGGGGCGCGGCCTCGCTGGCCGTGGAGGGTGCCCTGCGCACCGGGGCCGGCATCGTCACGCTGGCCAGCGTGGAACCGGTGCTGGCGGCGGTCTCTGCCCGCCTGCCAGAGTGCTGCCTCTGTCCCTGCCTTGCGGGTGCGGAGGGCGGCATCTCGCCCCGCAGCCTCCCGAACATCACCCGCCAGAAAGCCACCACCCTGCTGCTGGGCCCCGGCCTGGGCTACACGGCCCAGTCCGCGGCCCGGGCCGCCGAGACACGGGAGCTGGTGGAAAAACTGCTGCCCGGCTTTGGCGGCAGCGTGGTGCTGGACGCCGACGGCCTGAACGCCGCTGCCAGCCTCCTCAATGCGGGCAGAGCCCTGCCCCACCCGGCGGGCGAGCTGGTCCTGACGCCTCACCCCGGGGAAATGTCCCGGCTCACGGGGCGTTCCACTTCTGTCCTTGCGGCGGACCGGGAAGGCGCTGCCTGCCGCTTTGCCCGGGAGTGGAACGCCGTGGTGGTGCTGAAAGGGGCGGGGACGGTAGTCGCCGCGCCGGATGGCCGCTGCTGCGTCAACACCACGGGCAATCCGGGCCTTTCCCGGGGCGGCAGCGGGGACGCTCTGGCCGGGATGACGGCGGCCCTGCTGGCCTGCGGTCTGCCCGCCTACGAAGCCGCCGCCTGTGCGGTCTACCTCCACGGAGCGGCTGCCGACCGGGCCGCCGCCCTCCGGGGCGAATACGGGATGCTCCCGCAGGACTTGTTTGCCCAGCTGGGGCGGCTGTTTGCGGAGCACCACCGCTGAAGAAAACCACAGAAAAACAAACGCTTTCTTTCCGGCCAAATTGTGCTATACTGGGTGCAGAACAACACAAGGCCGGGAAAGGGGCGTTTTTGTTATGGTAGCAGAACTCGAAAAGATCATTGCCGAGAGCAGTAACATTGTTTTCTTTGGCGGGGCGGGCGTTTCCACCGAGAGCGGTATCCCGGATTTCCGCAGTGTGGACGGGCTGTACCACCAGAAATACGATTACCCGCCCGAGGAGATTTTGAGCCACACGTTCTGGGAGGAGAACCCCGAGGAGTTTTACCGTTTTTACCGGGATAAGCTGATTGTAAAGGGCGCAAAGCCCAACGCGGCCCACCTGCGGCTGGCCAAGCTGGAAAAAGAGGGCAAGCTGAAAGCGGTCATCACCCAGAACATCGACGGCCTGCACCAGGCGGCAGGCTCCAAAAACGTGTTTGAGCTCCACGGCAGCACCCTGCGCAACTACTGCACGGGCTGCGGCGCGTTCTATGATGTGGACTTCATCGCCAACAGCACCGGTGTGCCCCGCTGCCCCAAGTGCGGCGGCATCATCAAGCCGGACGTGGTGCTCTATGAAGAGGGGCTGGACGAGGAAGTCCTCTCCGGGGCCGTGCAGGCCATCCGGAAAGCGGACACCCTCATCATTGGCGGCACCAGCCTGGTGGTCTACCCGGCAGCCGGGCTCATCCGGTATTTCCGGGGCCGCCATCTGGTGGTCATCAACATGCAGCCCACCGGGGCGGATGCTCAGGCGGACCTGTGCATCGCAAAGCCCATCGGCCAGGTGCTCAGTGAAGACATCACGGTTGGATAAAACGAAAAAAGTAACAGAGCGCTCCCCGCGCAGGCTGAAACGGCCCGGCGGGGAGCGCTTCTTCGTTTCTATTTATGGATGTTTAATCAATGGTGGTCTTGGTGCGGCCCACGCCCAGCACGGCGGTGGTGATCTTCTTCCAGCTGTTGCAGCCGCAGACGCCGTCCACCCTCAGGCTGGTGCGGCGCTGGTAGCCCCGCAGGGCCTCTTCCGTCCGCGCGCCGAACAGCCCGTCGATCCGGCTCCCGGTCTGGTAGCCCAGGGTGGAGAGAGCGTCCTGTAAGATCATGACGTAGCAGCCCCGGCTGCCCCGCCGCAGGGTGGGGTAGCCTGCCGTGGTACCGCTGCAGGCGGGGGTGCCGTAGCGGCGGTCCATGTGCACCCAGGTGGGGGTCTGGCTCAGGGGCTCCACATAGCCCCAGGCCCCGGTGCCTCGGGCCGCGTTGTAGATGGCGGTGCGCTCCCTCTGGGTCAGGCTCTGCCCTACATCGAACGAGACACCCGCATAGTGCTGGCTGCGGGTGCCGTGGCCGCCCTCCCAGATGCGGCGGAACGCGTACCCTACCGGGATGCCTTTGCCGTACTTGCGGCGGGTCAGGTTCCAGGCCTCCATGGCCGCGATCGTCGTCCAGAGCACCGGGCTGCCCGATTTGCCCCGGAACTCCCGCACCCGCAGGGTGGTGCCGGTGCTGTAGGGCATGGGGTCATTCTCGCGCAGGTTGGCGTAGGTGTAAACTTTGTTCTCGTATGCGTCGTAGACCAGTAACCGTGCCATCGTGCTCATTCCTCCGTTTCCGATTCGCAGGCATCGCGGCTCTGGGCCCGCAGAGCGGCCCAGGTCTCCCGGTTGACCGTGCCCGTCTGTTCCAGCCCGGCCCGGGCCTGCGCGGCCTTGACAGCACGCGTTTCTGCCGCGCCGAAGACAGCGTTTTCGCTCACATAGTCCTCGCCGCAGTAGAGGCAGGCCCGGCCATTGATCCATTGCTCAATTAGCGAGACATCCGGCCCGGTGCTGCCCTCGGCAAACGCCCGGCCCGGGTAGGCGAGGCCCTGCACACCATCCCGGTCGGGGTTTGGGGTGTAGGCGGCCAGCTGTAAACTCAGCGCCTCCACCGCCGTCCAGGTCTCGGCGTCGGCAACACCGGTCTGGGGCAGGCCCAGCAGCTCCTGTGCACTGCGGGTAGCGTTGGCCGTTTCCTCGGTGTACTGGCTGGAAAGAGGCGGGTTCTCCACGCTCTGGTAATAGTAGGCAATCCGCTGCAAAAGAATCGTGTAGTAGAGCACCGTGCTGCTGTCCGAGCCAACGGTCAGGGGGATACCGGGGTAGGGCAGGCGCCTCAGTGTGACCACCGGCCCGGACTGCCGCAGGCGGGAAGCCGTGCGGTAGAGAGAATTCCAGGTGGTGCGTCCCACGATGCCGTCCACCGTGAGCCCCGCAAAGCGCTGGTAGGCCCGCACAGCGGTTTCGGTGGCCGCGCCAAAGCTGCCGTCGATGGAGACGGTGGGGATGCTGCTCTCGTAGGCGCTCATGAGGTAGAGGTAGAACTGCAGCTCCCGCACGGCGGTGCCGGTGCTGCCCCGGCGGAGGGTGCCCGGGTACTCACCGGGCCGCAGGCTGGAAGAGAGCAGTCGGTTGGCAATGTCGTTGTACACCTCATAGAGTTTGGTCCAGGTGGCGCGGCCCACCACACCATCGCTGGTGAGGCCGAAGTAGCTCTGGAACTTTTTCACCGCTGCCGTAGTGGCGGCCCCAAACTGTCCGTCCACCGTGACATTGTTCAGCGAGGAATACACCGTCCGGGCAATCTTGAGCCAGAACTGGATGAGCCGGACATTCTGCCCGCTGGCACCCTGCCGCAGCGGTATGCCCGGGTAGGCGTTGGGAGCACCGTTGTCGGACTGGATGCTCCGAAACTCGTCGTAGAGCTCGTTCCAGGTGTTCTGGCCCATCACGCCGTCCACGGTCAGGCCGTACCGCCGCTGGAATGCCCGCACCGCGTTGGCCGTGCCGGTGCCGTACACACCATCCACCGTCACCGAGGGGATGGCGGAATCGTACTGAGCCAGCGTATTCAGCCAGAACTGCACCTGCTCCACAGCGCTGCCGGTGGAGCCCTGCCGCAGGGTGGTGCCGCCCCAGCTGCCATCCGAGAGGGTGCCGCTGGCCGTCTCACCCTCGCTGGTCAATTCGGCCAGATCCTTGACGGAGACGTAGATATAGCTGATCTTATACCAGGTCTGCCGCCCCACCACGCCGTCGGCGGTGAGGTTGAACTGCTTCTGGAATTTTTTCACGGTGCTGGTCATGCTGCTGCCAAAGATGCCGTCCACGGTCAGCAGGCCCAGGAACGGGTAATCCTTGGTGATGCGGTTCAGCTGCCGCTGCAGGGTGAACACGCTGGTGCCCCGGTCGCCCTGTTTCAGCGGGCTGCCCGGGTAGCTCTGGGGGATGGACTCGATGTTGTTGGTGCGGATGATCTCGATGTTGTTCCCGTAGTAGTATTTGAGGATGCTGAGGGCGTTGCGGCCCTGGTTGGCCAGCGTGACGGTGCCCCATTGCTTGAGCCCCGGGCAGGTGACGGATCTGCCGTCGCAGTATTCGGAGTAGTAAGGGTTCACAGTGCCTTTCTTGCGGATGTAGGTGTTGAAGATGTCGTCCGTCAGGCGCACCATCACGTCAAACACCGTCCGCCCGTGGACATAGTATTGGTCATAACTGGTGGAATTGGTGATGTTGAAACGGTAGCCCTTGCTGGGGTACCACTCGGTGTAGATGCGGTTGAGCGCCAGCGAGATCTGGCAGTGGATGTTGGCCCGGAGGGCCTGTTCCGGCCAGGTCGGGTAGACTTCACTGGATGCCACGTTGGCAATATAGCGGCGGAACGAGACGGTCACGTTCTGGGCACTGGCGGCGGGTCTGCCCAGGTGGACCGTGATGTTTTTGGGGATGATGACCCGGCTGAGGACTTTGGGGTCACAGTTGGTGGTGGGTTCCGGGCCGCTGCCGCCGCCCCCGGCAAACAGGGCGTGGGCGGGGATGACGATGGGCTCTGCCGGGGTGTCCCGGTCCTCCTCCGTGTCCGGGATCATCTCGGGCTGGGCCAATGTGACCTGCCCGGGGAAGACCTGCACGCCCTGGATGCGGACAGTGCGCCAGCCCTCCTTAAAGGCGGTCAGGCCGCACACCGCGTAGGGGCGGGTGGTGGTGTTGTTTTCGTCCAGTGAGAGGGCGCAGTCCGGGGTGGTGAGGGTCACGTCCCCGGCGCTGCCCTCGGCGTCAGTGCGGCGGGTCACGGTGAAGCCGTCCCCGGTAATGGTCACGGTCACGCCTTCCACCGGGCTGGACTGGCGGGCCGCAAAGGCCTGGATGCGCAAAATTCCGGTTGCCATGCTCATGCTCTCCTTTGTGTGAAAGAATCGTTCGAGCCAGCTTATTCCGCAGTCTGCTCCGGTGTTCGGCACCACGGCACGGAACCCCTGCACAAAAAAGAGACGGTCAGAACAAAAAAACCACACCATGTGCCGTTTTGCTGGCACACGGTGTGGTTCTTTGCAATCAGGTCATCTCATCGGGAAAATCTTAGTAGGCCACGCCCCAGTAGACCATGGTCTTGGCGGGCTTGCCGCAGCAGGGGCAGACATCGCTCAGGTGCTCCTGCTCAAAGGGCATGCAGCGGCTGGACAGGCCAGCTTCCTCTTTCATCTTCATCTCGCAGGCGAGGTCACCGCACCACATGGTCTTGATGTAGCCGGTGTTGGCCTTGGCCAGCTCTTTGACCTCGTCCATGGTGGTGGCAGACCAGGTACGCTTCTTGCGGTTGGCGAGGGCACGCTCGTACAGGTCCTTGCGCAGGGCCTCCAGCTGGGCGGGGATGGCGGTCTCCAGCTCGTCCAGAGAGACGAACGTCTTCTCACGGGTGTCGCGGCGGACCAGGACGCACTGGTTCTTCTCCAGGTCCTTGGGGCCGATCTCCAGGCGGAGAGGCACGCCTTTCATCTCCCACTGAGAGAACTTCCAGCCCGGGGCGTTGTCGCTGTCGTCCAGCTTGACGCGGGCGTACTTGCTGATCTTCTCAGCCAGCTCAGCGGCTTTCTCGCTGACGCCGGGCTTGTGGGCCGCGATAGGAACGACCACCACCTGGATGGGAGCCACAGCGGGGGGCAGGATCAGGCCGTCGTCGTCGCCGTGGGTCATGATGATGGCACCCACCAGACGGGTGGAAACGCCCCAGCTGGTCTGGAACGGGTGATGCAGCTGGTTGTCGCGGCCGGTAAAGGTCACGTTGTAAGCCTTGCTGAATTTATCGCCAAAGTAATGGCTGGTGCCGCTCTGCAGGGCCTTGCCGTCTTTCATCATGGCCTCGATGGTGTAGGTGGCCTCTGCGCCTGCAAACTTCTCTTTATCGGTCTTGCGGCCCTTGACAACAGGGATGGCGAGATCCTGCTCGCAGACGTCCGCGTAGCAGTTCAGCTGCTGCTGGGTCTCTGCCTCAGCCTCGGCTGCGGTCTCATGGATGGTGTGGCCCTCCTGCCACCAGAACTCGCGGCTGCGCAGGAACGGGCGGGTGGTCTTCTCCCAGCGGACGACGCTGCACCACTGGTTGTACTTCATGGGCAGCTCACGGTAGCTGTGCAGCACCCGGGACCAGTGATCGCAGAACATGGTCTCGCTGGTGGGGCGGACGGCCAGGCGTTCTTCCAGCTTGTCAGAACCACCCATCGTGACCCACGCCACCTCCGGCGCGAAGCCGTTGACCAGTTCGCCTTCCTTTTGCAGCAGGCTCTCAGGGATCAGCACAGGCATGGCCACGTTCTCATGGCCGGTTGCCTTGAAGCGGGCATCCATGTCTTTCTGGATCAGCTCCCAGATGGCCTGGCCATAGGGGCGCAGGATGATGAAGCCCTTGACACTGGAGTACTCCACCAACTCTGCCTTAACGCAGATGTCGGTGTACCACTGTGCAAAGTTGTCTTCCTGGCTGGTGATCGCCTGTACGAGCTTTTTGTTGTCTTTTGCCATTTTTGTCTTTTCCTCCAAAGGCCGTGCGCCAAACGCGTTTCATTTCCCCTGCGTTCCGCACGAACCCATATTAAAAGCCCCGCCCTGATTCTGCCGGATGCAGAGCCAGTGCTGCGGGGCTTCTGCCAAATTGAAACTCAGCCGTTTGCCTGGTGGCTGTCCACAAAGTTTACTACATCGCCCACGGTACGCAGGTTCTCGATGGCGTCGTCCGGCACCTCGATGCCAAACTCATCCTCCAGCGTCATCACCATATCCACGATATCCAGGCTGTCAGCCTCAAAATCGTTCATGATGTCGCTCTCCATCGTGATTTTTGCGGGGTCGAGGTCCAGCTGCTCCGCCAGCAGTGCGCGGATCTTCTCAAACGTATCCATTTGTCGCGGTCTCCTTTTTGTGCAGTAAATTGTTGGCCCTGCACCGTCCGCCCGGGCTGGGGCGGTTTGACCATTGCGTCCCTTGGCGGGCCCGGCTGTGGAACACTGTGCAAAGCGCTCTCTTTTTTTATATCCCATGGACTGTGGATTGTCAAGCCCTGTTTTGACGTTTGGGAGCTTTTGCCGCAAAGTTTAACAGCAGAAATTGTAGGAAAGTCCGTTTTTCTGCTTGACAGAACGGCCTTTGCTTCTTATGATTATATAAGACAAACAACCTCTCAGTCTGCTTCGCGGACAGCTCTCCTGACAGGGGAGCCCTTGGCAGGCCGGTTTTGGTTGTTTTTTGTCGCCTGCGGCTCTTGGGATACCGTGTCCTGCTGCCGAGGCAAACACCATGAAAACGAGGGGTTTCCATGAAATTATCCTTTACCAAAATGCAGGGTTGTGCCAACGATTACATCTATCTGGACTGCCGGAAAAGCGGCGTGCCGGAGAACATCGTCCCGCTGGCGCGGGACCTGTCCCGGCGGCATTTTTCCGTGGGAGCCGATGGCATCATCTGCATCTGTGCCCCCGTTACCCCCGGGGCCGATGGCCGGATGCGCATTTTTAACGCGGACGGCAGCGAGGCACAGATGTGCGGCAACGGCGTCCGCTGTGTGGCCGAGTGGCTGTACACCCACGGAGCGGCAAAGCCGCGGCTGGCCATTGATACCGGCGCCGGCTGCAAGACAGTGACCCGGATGGGAGAGCAGCTGTGGCAGGTGGAAATGGGCGAGTACACCACCATGGCCGCGGCCCTGCCTGCCGTGAACATGGGCGAGGGCCCGCTGGTGGACTGCCCGCTGGAAGTGGAGGGCAAACGCTGGCAGGTGACCTGCATCGGCGTGGGCAACCCCCACTGCGTGACCGTGGTGCCGGAGGTAGACAGCCTGAAGCTGGAAGAGATCGGCCCTGCCTTTGAAAACCACCCGAACTTCCCGGAGCGGATCAACACCGAGTTTGTGGAAGTGGTGGACGCCACCCACCTGAAAATGCGGGTGTGGGAGCGGGGCAGCGGCGAGACCTGGGCCTGCGGTACGGGTACCTGTGCCACGGTGGCGGCCTTGACCGAGCTGGGCCTCTGCCCGGCCGGGGAGGATGTGCATGTGGCACTGCGGGGCGGCGAGCTCATCATCCGGGTGCTCCCGGGCAGGAAACTGCTCATGACCGGAGCCGCTGTGACGGTATATGAGGGCGTAGCAGAAGGATCAATTTGAAATGAAACCTCTCAGGCCGCGCTCTGGCGCAGCCAGCTATCCTCCCTCTGTCGCTGGCGCGACATCTCCCTCCGGCCGGAGGGAGTCTGTCCTGGCAGGGGAGCCAAAGAGAGGAACAACAAAAGCGAGGGAACAACAATGAAAATGAATCATCACTATGGGGAGCTGAAAGCCAGCTACCTCTTTGTGGACATTGCGCACAAGGTGGCTGCCTACCAGGAAGCTCACCCCGAAAAAGAGATCATCCGGATGGGCATTGGCGATGTGACCCAGCCGCTGGCCAAGTGCGTGGTGGAGGCCATGCATCAGGCAGCCGATGAGATGGGCACCAAAGAGGGTTTCCACGGTTATGGCCCGGAGCAGGGCTATCCGTTCCTCAAGCAGGCCATCCAGGGCTACTACGCCAGCCGCGGGACCAAGATCGAAGAGGATGAGATCTTCATCTCCGATGGTGCCAAGAGCGACCTGGCCAATATCCTGGGCCTGTTTGATGTGGACAACACCGTGCTGGTGCCGGACCCCGTTTACCCCACCTATGTGGACGATAACGTGACCGACGGCCGCAAGATCATCTACAGCCGCACCAGTGAGGAGAACGGCTTCCTGGGGATGCCGGACGAGAACGTCAAGGCGGATATCATCTATATCTGCAGCCCCAACAACCCCACCGGTGCTGCCTATACCCGTGAGCAGCTCAAGGAGTGGGTGGCTTACGCCAAGAAGAACAATGCCATCATCCTGTACGATGCCGCTTACGAGTGCTTTATCTCGGACGGCGCGCTGGCCCGCAGCATCTTTGAGATCGAGGGTGCCCGTGAGTGCGCCATCGAGATCTGCTCGTTCTCCAAGATCGCAGGCTTTACCGGCACCCGCTGCGGCTACACCGTGGTGCCCAAGGAGCTGGAGCGCGAGGGCATGAACATCAACAAGCTCTGGCTCCGCCGCCAGACCACCAAGTTCAACGGTGTGCCCTACCTCGTGCAGCGCGCGGCTGCCGCTGTCTTTACCGAGAGCGGCATGGCGGAAATTCAGGCCAACCTCGATTACTACCGCCGCAACGCGAAAGTCCTGGCCGACGCGCTGGACGAGTGCGGCGTGTGGTACTGCGGCGGCAAAAACAGCCCCTACATCTGGCTGCGCTGCCCCGGCAACATGAAGAGCTGGGAGTTCTTCGACTGGCTGCTCAACACCTGCGGCGTTGTGGGTACTCCGGGTGTCGGCTTTGGCGAGTGCGGCGAGGGCTATTTCCGCCTGACTGCATTCGGCGATGCCGAGAAGACCAAGGTGGCCGCCGAGCGCATCAAGAACGCCATCAAGGCCCTGTAACATCTTTTATACACGCAAAAACTCCTCCGGCAGCTGCCGGAGGAGTTTTTATGTTTAACGGTCAAATGTCGTGGAAAGGGTCGTTTCCCACTGCTGGCCGGGGGCCAGGCAGGCGGTGGCGGCACGCTCGCTCCACTCCTGCGGGTCGGTCTCGGCCCCGGGCAGGGCGTGCCAGGGCTCAATGCAGACATACCGCACGGGTTTGGCGGGAGCACTCCAGATGAGAGTATAGGGATAACCGGCGACATTGCAGACCACGCTGCGGCCGGTGTCTTTCTCATAGATGCCCAGCGTCTTGGTGCGCAGGCCGGCCATGCAGAAGCTGTCGTTGGCAAACAGGTCATCCGTCAGCTGGATGGAGTTGGCGTTCTTCCATTGGTAATAGCACCTGCCGCTCAGCAGGCCGTTGGGGGAGGCGTCCAGAATCATGGGGCTCTCGGGCTGGTCGAACCGGAACTCGTAATCCTCGGTGGTGTGGGCGCTGTCAAACGGGACGTTGAACGCCGGGTGATAGCCGATGCCGAACCGCAGCTCCTGAGCGGCCTCGGCGGGGTTCTGCACCGTGAGGGTATGGTGGACCGTCTTGCCCTCCAGCCGGAACGTGCTGGTCAGGACGAAATCAAAGGGAAAGCGCTCTGCTTTCATGGCGTCGTCCGCCCGCAGCTCCAGCTGGATGGTGTCGCCCTCGGCCCTGAGCAGGGTATGCTCCATATCCCGGGCAAAGCCGTGCTGGCCGCCCTTGTAGGTCTTGCCGTTTGCGGTAAAGGTGCCGCCTGTCAGCTTGCCGGTCCAGGGGAAGAGGATGGGCGCGTGGCGCTTCCAGATGGCCGGGTCAGCCTGCCAGAGCATCTCTTCACCCGCCGCGTTTTTCAGGCTGACGGCCTCTGCGCCGTGGGTGTCCACCGTCAGGGTTAGAAACTCATTATGGATGGTTGCCTGCATGGTCATGCACTCCTTTTGCACAATATTTTCTGTGCCCAGTATACTCCTTTTGGCGCCAAAAGCCAAGGAGGAAAACGGGCGTGGAAATGCCGGAAAGAAAACAGTAAAACTTTTGCAAAATGGGTTGCAAAATCCAGCCCGGCGTAGTATTATAACGTGGCCGAAAAGCAGAATTTTTCAAAGAACGGAGGAGAAGCTTCCCGTATGAACAGCGACAGTAGCGATCACCCGAAACCACGCTTCTCCTGCGATGTGGACATGGCAAGTGTGTCTGCCGCGTCCTGAATTGCATGTGTCCTTGATACACCGCAGGAGCCTTTGGCAAGACGCGGTGTATTTTTTGTGCCCATTTTCAGGGGCGGACAAGGAGGCAACCCATGCAGAAGAAAAACTATGTACAGGAAATTCTGGACATCATCCACAGCGGCCTGCCGCAGGCGGAGCTGGCGGAAAAGCTTTCCGATTACCATGAAAATGACCTGGCCGACGCACTGGCTGACCTGACGGCGGAAGAACGCCGGAAGCTGTACGCCATCCTGGGCGTGGAGCAGGTGGCAGAGATCTTCTCCTACTTGGACGACGCGGAGCCCTACCTGAAAGAGCTGCCGCCGGAAGAGGCCGCGCAGGTGGTCTCTCACATGGACTCGGACGACGCTGTGGATGCTCTGGACGACCTGGAAGAAGAGGACAAAGAGAAGATCGTCCACCAGATGGACAAAGTGGATAAGGACGCCGCCGATGACGTCAAGCTGCTGCTCTCCTACGACGAGGACGAGATCGGCAGCTGCATGACCACCAACTACATCTGCATCCGCAAGGATATGACCATCCGGCAGGCTATGAGCGAGCTGGTGAAGCAGGCGGGCGAGAACGACAATATCTCGACCCTTTATGTGGTGGATGAGAACGAGCACTTTTACGGTGCCATCGATCTGAAAGACCTCATCGTGGCCCGGGCGGACGACAGCCTGGAAAAGCTGATCGCCCGGTCTTACCCTTATGTGACCGACCACGAAAAGATCAGCGACAGCATTGACCGCATCGTGGACTACGCCGAGCGCAGCCTCCCCGTGCTGAACGAGAGCGGCAAGCTGCTGGGCATTATCACCTCGGCGGACGTCGTGGAGCTGGTGGATGACCAGATGGGCGACGATTACGCAAAGCTGGGCGGCCTGACCAGCGAGGAAGACCTGAACGAGGGCGTGTTCCAGAGCGTGAAAAAGCGCCTGCCCTGGCTGGTGGCACTGCTCTTCCTCGGGATGCTGGTCTCCTCCGTGGTGGGTGCCTTTGAATCGGTGGTGGCAGTGCTGCCCATCGTCATCTGCTTCCAGTCCATGGTGCTGGATATGGCAGGCAACGTGGGCACCCAGTCGCTGGCCGTCACCATCCGGGTGCTGGTGGACGAGAACCTGACCACCAGCAAAAAGCTGCACCTGCTCTTCAAGGAAATGCGGGTGGGCCTGGTCAACGGTGCTCTGCTGGCCGTGATGGCGCTGGGCTTCCTGGGCGTGTATATCCATTTCTTTAAAGCCTACGCCTGGGGGCAGGCGTTTCTGCTCTCGGGCTGTGTGGGCATCTCCCTCATTGTGGCTATGGTCATTTCCAGTCTGGTCGGCACCGTGATCCCGATGCTGTTCCACAAGATCCACATTGACCCCGCCGTGGCCTCCGGCCCGCTCATCACCACCATCAACGATCTGGTGGCCGTGGTGGTCTACTATGGCCTTGCCATGATCGTGCTCATTGAGATGTTCCATCTGGGCTAAAATATAAAGAAAGACAAAGGGGCTGTTGCACTGGTTTCGATCCTTGTGCAACAGCCCCTTTTATTTACTTGTTCTGGATCCAGTACCGCTGGGTCAGCATCCCGTCGGAAGAATCAAAACACTCATCTTCCAGCACGCCGCCGTTGGCGCGGATGGTCTTAGCGGAGGCCACGTTGTAATGGTCACAGCAGATGCGCACTTTTTCGATGCCGTGTTCCCTGGCCTTTTCCAGGGTCAGGCGGAGCATCTGAGTGGCGTAGCCGTGCTGACGTTCTGCCGGGCGGACGCTGTAGCCGATGTGCCCGCCGTAGGTGAGCAGGTAATCGTTGAGGTAATGGCGCAGGTTGGTCATGCCCACCAGGTGCTCCTGCTCGTCCAAGGCCAGATACTGGGTGGCGGGTACAAAGCCCGCCGGGGTGGTGGAGGGGTCTTTCAAAGCGCGGATGTTGGCCAGCCAGGCGTCGAAATCAGGGTACTGGTCCAGCGCGGAGGTGCCGTCCATCCGGGAGCCGTTGGCCAGAAACTCCTCCCGGTAGGCCATCACCTGTGCTTTGTCGCCCTCGTCCGGCTCCCGCAGGTGAATCTTCCGGGGTGCGGTGTGCCGGGTGGCAGTGCGGAAATCCGGGGCTTTCATCAGGCCATGACGGTTGCAGTAAAAGTACAGCACGCCGGTGCCCCGCAGCGGGAAGCGGGCCGTGGCATCCCCCTCCGGGTAGAGCCTGACCAGCTGCAACTTGTCTCCCGTGAGGTAGGCGATGAACGAGATGAAATGATCCTTTGTCATAGGGTGGTGGATGGTAACGAACAGCTCGTCCTCCACCCGCTCCACGGTCAGCTGGTGGTGCTCGTCGGCGTCCTCCGCTTCCGCAATGTCCTGCGCGGGCAGGGTGATGCCGCAGCAGCTCACCACGGCCTGCCCGGTGGCGTGGAGCACATTGCCGCAGATGGGGCAGACATAGAGCTTGGAACGCAGGAGGTTGGCGGCCCGGTTCTGGTTGACCACGGGCTCTCCCTGCATCAGTTCCAGTACCGAGACGCCCAGCGCGGCCGCCAGAGGTTCCAGCAGGGAAATGTCGGGCAGGCCCTTGGCCGTCTCCCACTTGGAGATGGTCTTGGCGCTGACGGAAAGTTTTGCCGCTAATTCTGCCTGGGTGAGGTGTTTGGTTTCCCGCAGCTGCCGGATGGTGCTGCCGGTGACGTAAGTGTTCATGGGGCTATTTCCTCCTTTTCCTTGCACCCAGCGTACCATAGAAAAACACTCCGCGCAACCTACGCTGCGTGGAGTGGAGAAGCAAGCGGCGGCTGTCTGCAATCAGGGAGTTGTCAATTCTTTCAGTATCCGCAGGCTCTCATGGATCAGAGAAAGATTGGGGCTTTGCGGATAATAAGCATAGTAACATTTGCGGGTATCCGGAAGCCCGGGAACCGAGCAATAGAGAAGGCGCTGCCGTTCCTGCTCTGTCAGGAACATCGACAGAGACGCATTGGGGGTCAGTAAGCCGCCGCTGTACAGATACCCTAATCCATGCGCAACCATCCGAAGAGCAGTTACCTGATTCGAGGTCTGGATCACACGCCGGGGAAACAGATGAAGCCGCTCTACCATGTCCATGTAATTGATATAGAGTCCCTGTGTGCTAGCCGGCGCAATGACAGGAAGCCCTTGAAGCTGTTCTGGCTGAAGCTCATAAAGGTTTTCTGGTGAATTCTGGCTGCGTTCTTCCGCAGACAAGTTTAAAAAGCTGTCCGGCATATAAAGAGAGAGCCGTTCAGTACTCAGCTCGCCGAAAAGATATACGGTTGAGCCGATCTGCGCATGACCAACAAAGAGGTCGATCTCACCTCTTCGTAGCATATCCAGCAGGATCGACTCTTTGCTTTCACAAAATTGAAGATTGAGACCCGGATGCTGTTCGATCAGCTTTTCCGCCAAAATCGGTGAAAGCATCTGGCTGTGGACCTGACCTATACCGATCCGGAATTGAATCCGTGACTGCGCTTCGCAGCGAAGCTTTTCTTTCAGCTCATGCTCTTCACGAAGGAGTTTCTGCATCCCGTCGATATAGTGCTTTCCACTTGCCGTCAGTGTGACGGGCGAACTCTGCCGGTCGAAGATCCGGAAACCCAGATCCTGCTCCAACCGGTTCAAAAAGCCTGTCAGCGTAGGCTGCGTGATATAAAGCCGCCGGGCCGCACGGGTCACGTTCTGTTCCTCTGCAAGAACAAGCAGATAGTTTAATTTGTCTTGTGTCATTGCCAGCCTCCATTTGACGCTGTGCGATAGCATAAAAGCTATTACAATATCCGATAAATGCGATTTCCAATCGGATTAAAACTATTATATACTAAAGGCACGGAGCTCGTCAATAACTTTTGGGAGGTAATGACATGAAAATCAGCCGTGTTGAAGTTTTGTGCGCAAACCGGGCTGTCTATGCCAAAGTCTACACAGACAATGGACTGTATGGCATCGGCGAAAGCGGCGCATGGGGTCTGCTGGCAGCGTCCGGTGAAGCAATCAAGATGTTTGGTGAGTATCTGGTGGGGCAGGATCCTCTGGATATCGAGCATCACTGGCAGTATATGTATCGTTTCAGCCATTTCCGTGGCGCAGCCGTGATGGGCGCGATCTCTGCTCTGGATGAAGCACTCTATGACATCGCCGGTAAGTTCTATGGTGTTCCAGTCTATCGTCTTCTGGGCGGAAAGTGCCGGGATAAAGTGCGGGTCTACAACCACACTGCCGGACGTACTGAAGAAGAGCTGATTGAAAACGCGATCAAGGGAAAAGAAGAAGGCTTTACCGCGCTGGGTCATCTGAACCCCTATCTGGATGAACCCCGGAACCAGCCGTTCCACGATAACAATACGCAGATGCTGTACAATGCGGAACGCCGCATCGCACGGGTGCGGGAAGCAGTCGGCGAAGATACCGACCTCTGCCTTGAGCTACACCGCCGTCTGGAGCCGGGGCTTGCCGTACAGCTCAGCGCGCGGCTTGAGCCTTACGCTCCGATGTTCCTTGAGGATCCCATCCGTCCGGACAACTTTGATGAGATGGCACGGGTTGCGCAGCAATGCCGGATCCCGATCGCAACGGGCGAGCGGATCAACAGTCTGTTTGAATTCGAGATGCTCCTTGAACGGGGTGCTTGCAGCTATGTGCGCGCTTCCATCGGTGTCTGTGGAGGCTTTACTGGCATCAAGAAGATTGCGGCCCTTGCAGAGGCCCATCACAAGAGCCTTGTGCCCCACAATCCGCTCAGTCCGGTCACGACCAATGCGCTGCTGCAGTTCTGTGCAGCGACCGACAATATCGCAATTTGTGAATACCCGGATCCGTATGCGGCGTCCACTGCCGATCATCTGACCGGGAGCGGCTCAAAACTCCGTCAGGTCGATATGGTTACCCAGATTCCGAAGTTCGAGAAAGGTTATGTGGAAATTCCGGAAGGACCGGGACTTGGCATTGACCTGATCTCTGATGTGGAAGAACGCTTCCCGTTCCGGCCGCACGCTGTCGGTACACGGCTAAATCTGGATGGCTCGATTTGCGACCAATAAGATAATTCTGATATACTGATACGGATGTGGAAATCCGATTAGGAGGAACAAAAATGTCAACGATAACAATCGCAATCCTGATTTTTGTTGTCACATTGATCCTGTACGGTGTGAACAAGTTCTCTATGGGAACGGTCGGTATGATTACGATGGCTGCCCTGCTGGTAACGGGCTGCCTTGCGCCCAAGGATGCTCTGGGCTATTTTGCCAACAAAAACGTGATCCTGATGCTCTCGATGTTCGTGGTCTCGGCTGGATTGAGCCGCACAACGTTTCTGGACGCTTTTTCGGATACGATCGTAAAACTGGCAAAAGGCTCGTTCAAGCGTACTTATCTTTGTTACATTGTAATGGCGGTGATCTAGACCAACCTGCTGTCTAGCCCACTGGTTGTGTTTACGATCCTGCTTCCGCTGGTGGACAGTATGTGCAAGCGGTATGAGATCAGCCCCTCCAAGGTAATGTTCCCAATCGGCCTGTGCTGCGTTGCCTGCTGCTGCATCATGCCTTTTGGCGCAGCGATCGGCCAGTCGGCTCTGTACAGCGGTTTTCTGGAAAGCTACGGATATGACATCGCCTTCACTCCGCTGGATTTCTTCAAGGGCAGATGGCCGTTCCTCCTGATCGTTCCGGCATGGGCATTTACAATGGGTTATAAAATTGCGCCGGAAAAGCCCATCACCGATGTCGCAAGCGTGGTGGTGTCCGGAAAGACCAAGCAGAAACTGAACAAATTTGCAGATATTGCGGGCGTTGTGATCTTTTTTGGTGTTGTTGTGCTTTGCTGTGTCAGTGATAAGATCGGCGTTGAGACTTGGGTGATCTGTCTTGTCGGTGCAGTTCTGGATCTGGTATGCGGCGTTCTGACAAGCAAGGAAGCAATTGCAGCTCTGCCCGTCAGTCTGGCTTGTATGTTGATCGGATCTCTGGCGATGGCAGGCGCGCTGACCGCAACGGGCGCAGGCGATGTCATCGGCGGCTTCCTGTCCAATGTGGTCGGTGGTATGAACAACGCCTATGCGCTGGGTGCCGTGTTCTTCCTGCTGCCTTTCATTCTGACCCAGTTCATGCAGAATCAGGCGGTCATGGCAATGTTCGTTCCTATCTGCCTGATGGCCTGCCGCAACCTGAACGCAAACCCGCTGGGCTTTATGGTGCTGATCACGGCCGGTTCGCTGACTGCGTTTATGACTCCGATGGCAACCAGCTGCATCCCTGCCGTGATGGGCGCAGGCGGATATGACATCAAATCGCTGGTAAAACAGGGAATCCTTCCCTCTGCGATCTTTGCCGTGATCTATATTTTCTATACCATGACGGTCATGCCTGTCTGATGAGGCAGAAAGGGATTTTACGATGAAGATCACAAAAGTCTATTGCGAACACTATCGCTGGCCGAAGGAAAAGCCTATTGCAAATGGAAAGCACGTCTACACGCATAACGAGCTGAATCGTGTCTGCGTTGAGACCGATGAGGGGATCACCGGTTATGGTTCCAGCTGGGCGGTACATAACATCGAGGAGATCGCGGCTCCGATCATAGGCGAAGACCCGCTGAACACGGAACGCCTGTGGAGCAAGCTGTATGTGCCCAAGTTCTTGGGACGCCGTGGAAACACGCTCTGGACGATTTCTGCCATTGACATTGCGCTGTGGGATATCCGTTCTAAGGTGACAAAGCTTCCGCTCTATCAGCTTTTGGGCGGCTACCGTGAGAGCATCCCGTTTTACATTGCGGGCGGCTATTATGGCCCGGATAAGGGAATCCCGGAACTGCAGAAAGAGATGGAGCAGTATGTGAGCTGGGGAGCAAAGGCTGTCAAAATGAAGGTCGGCGCGCTTTCCATCAAGGAAGATGCCGCGCGTGTCAAAGCTGTGCGGGAAGTCATCGGCGAGGACGTCAAGCTGCTGCTGGATGCCAATTGCGCCTATCGCCCTTATGAAGCAATCGAGTTTTCGCGGCAGGTGGAAGAATATTGCCCGTTCTGGTTTGAAGAGCCGGTGGATGCCGATGATTATGAGGGCTACAAGAAGGTTGCGGCCAAAAGTGCCATTCCCATTGCGGGCGGCGAAAATGAAAGTACCCGCTATGGTTTCCGGGATCTGATCAATACGCAGGCTGTCAGCATCCTGAATCCGGATGCGACCTGTACAGGCGGTGTGACGGAGTTTTTGAAGATCGCAAGCCTCGCCAGCGCAAACGGCGTTGCCATGAGCCCGCACGGTCAGCAGCAGGTACACATCCATCTGGACTGCGCAGTTCCCGGTTCCATTCTGGCGGAATTCTATCCGCCGCAGTATGATGCCAAAGTTTACGAAGCATTCAAAAATCCAATCATCATGAATGCCGATGGCACGATCAGCCCGGGCAAGGAACCTGGCACAGGACTTGACATTAACGAAGAAGTCCTGAAGGACTACCGGATCGGTTGATTTATAGCAAACCAACTTTTTAATGCAACAGCAACAACGTTGGTTTGCATATCGCAGATATGCTGTTCCTGTTGCGCTAATTTCTAGTCTTGCGATAGACATATTCCTTTCCTGATTATAGAAAACAGCAGAGTGGATGTCCCGTTGTTCCGACGTAGTTGGGGATGGGGCAGCCACTCTGCTGTTTTTTGAAAATAAAACACTCCGCGCAACCTACGCTGCGTGGAGTGTCCTGACTTGAAAATTATTCGCTTTCTTCCTCCGGCTCATCCGGGTCCAGTGCGATGGAGAACACGGCCTTTTTCAGCTTGCCGCAGCCCTGTGCCTTGAGGCCGGATTTGTACGGCTCCCCGGCCAGATAGAGGGCAAAGCGGCCCTCGCAGAGCATTCCGGCAATGCTGGTGCCGGCGCTGCCCACGGTGATGTCCGCGGCCTCGTCGGCGGGTTTGGTGGGGGAAAACTCGCCCAGCGAAACTTCAAACAGCTCGCTGCCCTCGAGGTCGGTCTCAAGGGTCAGATGGGCGTCGTGCCGGACGAACGGCGCTTTCTCGCTCACCTGCGGGGTGACGGTGCTCACGGTGACAACGGCCTTGTCACCGTCGATGCGGGTCTTGCCTGTGGGCAGGGTGTTGATATCCCGGGCCATGACATACTCAATGACGGTGTCCAGATTCTCGCTCATGCCCAGATAATTGGGGAGGTTGTTCAGGGTATCGTAGATCATAGGTTACTCTTCTTTCCGGGGCTCGGTGACAAGCTCCTTGATGGCGGGCACCACGCCGCCCAGGTTCTGCAGCTCGGAGGGAATGATGATCTTGGTGGCCTTGCCGTTGGCGACCTTGGCCAGTGCTTCCAGGCTGCGGAGGGCCAGCACCTTATCGTTGGGCATGGCCTCGTTCAGCAGGCGGATGGCGTCGGCGTTGGCTTTCTGCACCGCCAGAATGGCCTGTGCCTCGCCCTCGGCTTCCAGAATGCGCTGCTGCTTGACGGCGTCGGCCCGGAGGATGGCGGATTCTTTTTCACCCTCGGCGGCAGTGATGGCGGCCTGTTTCTCGCCGTCGGCTTTCAGGATGACGGCGCGCTTCTCGCGCTCGGCTTTCATCTGCTTCTCCATGGCTTCCTGGATCTCGCGCGGCGGGATGATGTTCTTGACCTCCACCCGGTTGACCTTGATGCCCCACTTATCGGTGGCTTCGTCGAGGATGGCCGTGATCTTGCTGTTGATGGTGTCGCGGCTGGTGAGGGTGTGGTCCAGCTCCATCTCACCAATGATGTTGCGCAGGGTGGTGGCGGACAGGCTCTCGATGGCCGCGATGGGCTGGTTGACGCCGTAGGTGTAGAGCTTGGCGTCCATTACCTGGAAGAAGACCACCGTGTCGATCTGCATGGTGACATTATCGCGGGTGATGACCGGCTGGGGCGGGAAGTCCGCCACCTGCTCTTTCAGGCTGACCTTTTTGGCCACCCGCTCAATAAACGGAATCTTGACATGCAGGCCGGAGGCCCAGGTCTCGGAGTAGCTGCCCAGCCGCTCCACGACATAGACCATGGACTGCGGCACGATGACGATGTTGGTGATGACCACCAGCAGAACCACGAGGATGAGGGCGAGGATGACAAAAAACAAGACCATAGTTCGCTCCTTTGTTAATGAGTGGTTTCGGTACGGATGGGCTCCACGATGAGCAGGGTGCTGTGAATTTCCGTGACGCGGCAGCTTTCGCCCGGGGCGAGGGTGTCACCCGGGGTGACACAGCGGGCGTTCCAGTCCACGCCGTCCAGCCGGACGCGGCCGGTGGCCTCCGCCGTCACAGGGGTCAGCACCATGGCTTCCCGGCCCAGGTTGCGGTCGCCGTTGGTGGCGGTGGGGGCTTTGCGCAGCTTTTTAGCCAGAGGCTTAAAGGCCAGCAGGCAGAGGGCGCTGACGGCGATAAATACCGCCGCCTGCACCCGGAACGACTGCACCAGCAGGCAGCTGAGCAGGGCAGCGGCACTGCCCACGGCAAACCAGATGGAGACGAGATTCCAGGTCATGGCTTCCAGCACCACAAAACCGATGGCACACAGCAGCCAGAAGATGGGGTCGATGGAAACAGCCAGAGACATGCACATCCCTCCTTTGCGGGGTTTCTGGTTCTATTATAAAGCAGAAAGCCGGGTGAAGGTCAATGATTTTTTTATGAATTGTTGCGTGGGATACGAAATCCGGTCACTTGTAATCGTAATAGCTGTGGTTGGGGTTGTGGCCTACCTCTTCCACCACGATGGTGAAGCCCATGGGGTTCACCTCGGTATGCTTGCCGGAGGCCAGTGGCTCCACGATGATGTGCTCGGTGCGGTTGACGATGATCTCCGCCGTTTCCACCAGCCCAATGCGCTGGTAGTGGAGCACACCGCCGTCCGCCCGCAGCACCCGCAGGGCACCCGAGTGGAATGCCTCGCAGGTGTGGCGGAGCTGCGCCAGCTGTGCCAGCACCGGGCGGAGCCGCTTCTCGTGGCTGTCCCAGCAGTAATAGCCGCGGTTGAACGGGTCGCGGTAGCCCTGCATCCCGATCTCGTCGCCGTAGTACAGGCAGGGCACGCCGGGCAGGGTGTAGATGATGGCGTAGGCCATCTTGAGCCGGAGGATGCCCTCTTCGTAGGCGTCGCCGGTCACGCAGCGGCCGCTCTGCCACTCCCGGCCCCGGCCATTGGCGGGCTCATCCGCAATGACGGTGAGGGCGCGTTCGGTATCGTGGGTGGAGAGGAAGTTGAGGGCCGTATCCATGGCCGGGGCCGGGTAGTGCTCACAGATGGTCATGATCTCGTTTATAGCCTGCTCGGCGGGCTTGCCTTTGACGAAATCCAGCACGGCGTTTTTGAACGGGTAGTTCATCACGCTGTCCAGCCCTTTGCCCAGCAGGTAGGTGCGGCGCTTGTCAAAGCCGAACTTGGTGGTGGCATCCTCCCACACCTCGCCCAGCAGGAACTTTTCCGGGCCCACCCGCTTGACGGCGGCGCGCACTTTTTCAATAAAGCTGTCGGGCAGCTCGTCGGCCACATCCAGCCGGAAACCGGCTGCGCCCCGGCGGAGCCAGGTGTCGATGACGCCGCCCTCGCCCGTGACAAAATCGACATAGGAGGGGGTCTCCTCGTTGACTTCGGGCAGGGTCTCAAAGCCCCACCAGCTGCGGTAGCCGCCCTTGTACTTGGGGTCAAAATCGTACCAGCCGCGGTAGGGGGAGTTTGCGTCACGGTAAGCACCGCCCTCACCATAGCGGCCCTCCCGGTTGAAATACCGGCTATCCGAGCCCGTATGGCTGAACACGCCGTCCAGCACGATGCCGATGCCGTATTTGGCCGCTTCCATGCAGAGGGCTTCAAAATCCTCGTTGGTGCCAAGCAATGGGTCTACGTTGAGGTAATCGGCCGTGTTGTAGCGGTGGTTGGAGTGGGCCTCAAAAATGGGGTTGAGGTAGAGGAAGTCCACCCCCATCTCGTGCAGGTAGGGGAGTTTGAGCTGGATGCCTTTCAGGTCGCCGCCGAAATAGTCCTCATTCAGATGGCCGCCGATCTCGTTGGGTTGCCAGAACGGCTCCGCGTGCTTATCGGCCTGATAGAGCCGGTCCGGGAAAGGCATGGGCTTGTTCTCCACGCCCTCGCAGAAGCGGTCCGGGAAGATCTGGTAGAATACCTTGCCCTTGATGGAGTCCGGCGTCTGGAAGCTGGGCTCGTAAACGGTCAGCTGCCAGCTTTCGCCCTCCTGCCAGCTGACCACGCCGCAGTTGTCCGGCCCGCGGACGATGCGGCGGAAATCGGTGTAGAGGTCAAAGTAATAGAAGTACAGGCCCACGTCGCCCAGCGTGACGTCCACCGAAAAGTGGTTCTGTTTGGGCGTCTGGCCGTCAAATTTCATCCGGTAATAGACGGGAACATCGTACTTGCCCTCTTTCTGGATGACGAGGTGTGGGTCCACATAGCCCAGCTCTTCCGGGATGCAGAGGGTCAGGTGCACCGTCTGCCCGGCGCGCACGGCACCAAAGGGCTGCTTGAAATAGGGGTCATAGCTGTTGAACAGACAAGACAAGGGAAAATCGATCCTTTCTCAAAAAACGCCCCGGAGCCGTTACACAGTCCGGGGCGATAAGATATGATACTACAGGAAAAGCATCGAGAAGACGCTTTTTGTGAAAACCGGGAACTTTACCCGGCTGCCAAGGGCTCTCCCTTTGGGAGAGCTGGCAATGCGAAGCATGGCCTGAGAGGGCTTACTTGACAGCAGATGCGTGCCAGATGTCACGAGCGTAATCGAGGACAGCACGATCCGCGCTGAAGATGCCGCTGTTGGCAATGTTCTTCAGGCTCATCTGTGCCCACTTCTCGCGGTCAGCATACAGCTTCTGCAGGTCGGCCTGTGCACGGCGGTAATCCTTGAAGTCGGCCATGACCATATAGGGGTCGCTGCTGCGCAGGTTCTCGGTCACTTCGTGGAAGTTCTCGCCGTTCCAGCCGCGCTCCAGGAAGTTCAGAGCGGCATTGGCCACGTCATCGCCCATGATGAACGCGTTGGGGTGGTAGCCGACCCGCTTCAGGTTGTTGACCTCGGGGGTCAGCATACCGAAGATCAGCTCGTTCTCCTTGCCGGCGGCATCGGCGATCTCGACGTTTGCACCGTCCAGAGTGCCCAGGGTGATGGCACCGTTGAGCATGAACTTCATGTTGCCGGTACCGGAAGCCTCGGTGCCAGCCAGAGAGATCTGCTCAGAGACCTCGGCAGCGGGCATCAGGTGCTCGCTCAGGGAG
>QWCE01002768.1_pt1 | contig 30417 bp, 26 predicted proteins | sample 1972531 | NCBI WGS metagenome assembly QWCE01 (sample SAMN09866716, study PRJNA288562) | Human gut metagenome isolate term4_stool, whole genome shotgun sequencing... | reverse complement strand
CCCCTGCACACCCCCGTAGGGGGCGGCGTCCCCGACGCCCCGCCGTACCCCTAACTTCCCCCGACTGCTCACGGGGTCCTTCGCCATAGCGTCCGATGCGTTTCCATTCCCGCGCAAAAGCGCGGCGAGGGACCCCGCTGCGGCAGTTATGGGACCCCTCAAAATAGACCCTCTTTTCCCGGTGGGGCGGGACACGCCTTCTGCTCCCGTCCCACCTGTACCCCTTGCCATCTCTTCACGCTTCACATGATCCGGCCCCCTTTAAAGGGGGCTGGCACGGCAAAGCCGTGACTGGTGGATTCTTTTTCCCGGCGCAGCGGCAGGGCACGCGGGCCCTGCCCTACAAAAATTACCGTTGCAGGGTGGTGGCACCCATGTGTGCCACCGCCCACCGCACCGCCTTGTGTTGCACCGAATCCCTCCACCGGAGTGCGGCCGGTCCCCCTCCCTTTAGGCAAGGGAGGCTATCTTTCCCCTTATTATTCCGTTCCTTCACCGTCCGACTTCACTCTGCGACGGTTTGGATAAATACAAAAAAACTAAAGAAAAGCGAGGAAAAACAAATGAAAAAGTTCAGAAAATTGATTCCCGCCCTGTGTATGCTGCTGGTCTCGGCACTCTTCGTGGGAACCTCCACCTATGCGTGGTTTTCGATGAACACCAGCGTCACCGCAACAAATATGCAGGTGACGGCGAAGTCCGATAATACTTATTTGCTGATTGGCAAGCAGAATATCTTGAGTACGATTCAGACTGAAGGTAAGACTTCGGAAGCGTTCACTGTGAGCGATGCTGAAGCGAAGGTATTTCCCTCTGCTCCTGTAGTTTCCGATACTGAAGTTGGATATACGGCTGCAGGCAAGAAGAATGTTAAGGATGAGGATGTTACAGTTGCAGGTGCTAAGGTTACCGACGCAACAACCGCAGCTGCTGTGACAAACTGGTATACTGCGAGTGCGCTTACACCGGGGGCTGCGACAATTGATGGCAATACGGCTGCACAGCTGAAAGAATTTGGGAGCTATGTTATTGTAAAGAATTTTTACCTCACATTGTCTACGGGATCTAATAAGGCAAACAATCTTACTGTGACACCTACATTCACGCAGAAAGGTAGCGGAAATGATCTTGCAGCTTGCAAAGCTGTGATTACGACAAGTGATGGCGGATTTGCTATTCTTGATAATTCTAAGAACGGCGCAGCAGTTGATATTAAGGGAAGCAACACAGGTCTTACTGATTCCACAGTGGTTACTGTAACAGCATACATTTATGTAGATGGAAATGATACGCAAGTGTATACGAACAATATGGCGAACCTCAAGGGAGCCAGCATTGAGTTCAAATTTGATGTTAAATCTACCCCTGCAGCTTGATTTTAGCTTTTCCTCTCCCCGCGGCGCCCTGGGGGGCGCCGCAGGGGAAAACCCCGGCCCCGGCGGGCTGGGGGCAGCCCGCCCTACACATCCTCTGTCTATGCATCCGTAGGACGGGGCGCTATCACCCCGCCGACCGGCGTATCTCCCGCACCCGCAGGCAAAGCCCCGGCGGGCTGGGGGAGGCCGCAAGACCCTATAAAAACAAGCATCGCACTCCTCAAATCATACAAAGGAGCTAAACGGGAATGGAAAAAAAGAAAAATACAAAGAAAATCATCGGCACCGTGGTGGATGTGCTTATCTGGGTGCTGGTGGTTTTGTGCGTAGGCGTGTCCATTGTGGCCGTCTCCGCCGGGACCAACGCAAAAAATGTCCCCACTGTGGGAAGCACCTGCTTTCTGAATGTGAAAACCGAGTCCATGGACGCGGAAAAGCCTGCCGGCGTCCCTGCCGACAAGCCCGCCGGCTTCTCCGCCGGCACCATGCTCCTGAGCAAGTATATTGCCGAGGACGACGCCGCCCTTGACGCCCTGGAGGTGGGGGACATCATCACCTTCGAGATGAAGCCGGACGGCTCTGACACCGTGGACTATAACACCCACCGTATCGTGGCCGTTGAGCGCAATGAAAACGGCACACTGGTCTCTGTTACCACCAAGGGCGACAACAACGACCTGGTGGACGGCGGCCAGGTCAGCCGCGGCACCATCATCGCCGTGTACACCGGCTCTAAGATTCCCGCCCTGGGCAAGGTGCTGGACTTTTTGAGCACCCAGGTGGGCTTTGGCGCGTGCATCCTGCTGCCGCTTATCCTGTTCTTTATCTATCAGCTTGTGAAGTTCGTTATGGCCTTTATGTCCGTGAAGAACTCCGGCAAGAAGGTCATCTCCGCCGCCGACGAGGAGCTTATCCGTCAAAAGGCCGTGGAGGAGTACCTGAAAAAGCAGCAGGAGAAAGAAAACAATAACGAGGAAATCAAGTCTTAATGCCCCGAGGTGCATCCGCACCCCTGGGCTAAGACCCTACATACACACCAATCCGCACTGAAATTGTAAGGAAAATCTGCTATGCATGACTTTTTATACGGCTTTCTGACCTGGTTCAAGGCCTTTTTTGACAATATGCTGGGCGGCGTCCTGATGGTCGTTAAGGGGATCGTCCTGGGCATCATCAAGATTTTTAACCTGCCCTATTACTTCAAAATCTGGGCCGACGAGGCGCCTAACTTCGGCGTGTTCGACTGGATATTCTCCATTCTGGCGTTCCTGCTGGTGCTGGCCGTGTGGGCGGGGGTCATCTTCCTGGCCGTGCTGGCCGTGCGGAAGTACATCCGCTTCCGCCGCGGCATCGTGGGAAACGAGGACCTTTTGGAGGAAATCGCCGACCTGCACCGGGATGTCCTGCGCCTGACCTCCGAAAAGGAGCGGATCATGCAGCTGAAGGTCTCGCAGGCGGGACTGTCCTACGACCAGTTCAAGGAGCTTATGGAGTCTACCGAGGAGCCTGCTGGGGAGCAGGATTCGGAGCAGCCCCAGGCCAACCTGCCCGCCGCCCCGGCCGCCCGCTTTACCCGCCTGGCCGCCGTGGACGAGAAGTATATCTACTACACGCCCCCGGTCTATGAGCGGGGCATGACCCTCCGGGACATCTGCGAGGATATGCGCAACTTCGCCTGCACCAACAATGGCCTGTACTACGATGAGCGCACCATCCGCCTGATGCTCTCCGGCTTTGCCTGCACGAAGCTGGTGATCCTCCAGGGTATCTCCGGTACCGGTAAAACCTCGCTGCCGTACATGATGGGCAAATATTTCCAAAATGACGCCACCATCGCCTCCGTGCAGCCCTCCTGGCGGGACCGAAACGAGCTGTTCGGCTATTTCAATGAATTTACCAAAAAATTCAACGAGACCGATGTGCTGCGGCGAATCTACGAGGCCGGGTACAACGACGAAATTAACCTGGTCATCCTGGACGAAATGAACATCTCCCGGGTGGAGTATTACTTCGCCGAGATGCTCTCGGTGCTGGAAATGCCCAACCCCGACGAGTGGCGCATTGAGCTGGTGCCCTCCTCCTGGGAGAACGACCCGGCCCACCTGCGGGACGGATTCCTGCAAATTCCCCAGAATGTCTGGTACATCGGCACCATCAACAACGACGACTCCACCTTCTCCGTCTCCGACAAGGTCTATGACCGTGCCTTCGTCATTAACCTCGACAGCAAGGGCATCCCCTTTGAGGCCCCCAAGACCCCGGCCAAGAAGATCGCCTATTCCGAGGTGGAGCGGCTGTATGAGCAGGCCAAGCTGGACTTCCCCGTGAGCCGGGAGGCTCTGGACAAGATCGAAAAGCTGGACCTGTATGTTATCCAGCATTTCCGCATTGCCTTCGGCAACCGTATTATGAAGCAGCTAAAGGACTTCGTGCCGGTTTACATCGCCTGCGGCGGCACCGAGACGGAGGCCATCGACTACATCTTTGTTACCAAGGTTTTCCGCAAGTTTGAAAGCCTCAACCTCTCCCTGATCCGGGGTGAAATTCGCGGGCTCATCGCTATGATGGACTCCCTCTTCGGCCCCGGCGCTATGGCTGAGAGCATCGAGTATCTGCAGCGCCTGCAGAAAATGTATTAAAAAAGGAGGGTGGGACGGATATGGCCACCACAGCTTTTGAAATGGAGAATACCCGCGCTCTGTCCGATCCCACCCTTCGCGCCCGCTTCAGCCTGTCCTTTTCCGCGCAGATGATGCTCTCCCAGGAGAGCGTCAAGGAAAGCTGCGCGGCAGCGGCCAACGCCCTGCTGTCCTTCAGCGGCGTGCGCTACCGTACGGCCTGGACCGGCATCTATTTCACGGCGGGCGGCAAGCGTATAGCCGCCCTTGCTTTTTTTGAGGACAGCCTGTGCCTGCTTTTAGCCCAAAGAGCAGAGGCGGCCTCCGGCCCCCGGTATAAGGCCCAGGATGTGTCCCAGCTGCGCCGGTTTGAAAAAACCCCCGCCCTGCTCCCGCTGAAAAGCGAGGGGGCGCTGAAAAATGCCCTGAAAAAATGGACCGACCTGGCTGCCGCCCTGGATTTGCGGGAAAAGGACGCCCCGGCGGCGGTTTTTGCCCCGGAGAGCTTCCCCGGGGACAGCTTCGAGTCCCTGCTGCGCCGGGGCCTTATCCGCCCTACCGGTAAATACAGCGGCGAAGAGGGGGCGTTCGTGGAGGTCCTCTCGGCCCTCTCTGCGGGAGAGGCGACCATCAAGCTCAGCGAGAAGAAGATGCTCCGCGCCCTGGACGAGGGCTGGGTGGAGCGCATTGAGCAGGCCCTGCCCGCCATCGACGAGCTTCTGCGTCGGCCCTCGCACTTTATTGCCGAGACGGAGGAGATTCGCCCCATGGAGCTGACACGGAAGATCACCGGCCGCTCCGTGGCCCATCTCTGCCAGCACACGGACTTCATCTCCAGCGTGGATGGCGACGATGTGACCCCCTCCAAGATGCTCAATATCATCCGGGAGGATTCTATCCTCACCTACGAAAATAAGTTCCTCAATACGCTGCTGGCAAACCTCTATTTCTTCGTCAGCGAGCGCTACCGCATTGCCCTGGAAAACGGCGTGGACGAGCGCATCAGCAGCGTCCGCTTCACGGATTCCTTTTACCACGGCCAGGCCAAGTCCCTGGTGACCATCAACATCCAGCGCTCGGAGAAGATAACTGATGCCAAGGGCGTGCAGAAAAGCTATTTCGGCTCTCGTCTGTGGAAGCGGGTGGAGCAGCTTAACGACATTACCCGGGCCTATATAGAGTCGGACTTCGTTCGGGAGATGGGGCGCAATTATGTGAAGCCCCCTATCCTGCGCACCAATGCCATCCTGAAAAACAAGTATTTCCGCCAGTGCCTGGACCTGTGGACCTACCTGCAAAGCTATGAGGAGAGCGGCTGCGGCCTCACGGTGGAGGAGACGATCTTGCAGCCGGACCAGAAGTATGTGGGAGGGCTATTCGGCGCGGCGGCGGCCCAGTATCTGGAGTTTTGCCGCAGCAGCGACGAGCGGACAGAGGAAAATATCCTCACCTCGGCCACCTCGCCCACCCTGAACGCCTGGCTTACCCTCACCGTGGAGGACGAGGCGGACCCGGTAGAGGCGGAGGACTTTACGGCGGTGCAGCCTGCTGCGCCCCGGCAGCCCCGGGACATGGCCTTTGCCGTGCAGGTGGCTCTGAAGGCCGCCGCGTTCTACGACGCCCGGGAGAGCAACCTTCGCCTGGAAAAGGATATGGAGGCCCGTCTGCGCCTGGCGGACGAAGCCGCCAAGGCCCGCTTTGCCCAGCTGGTGGACGCCCTTCGCAGCTACGAGGCCGTGAAGATGATCCCTCGGCGTACCAATTATGCCTTCTACCTGGGCAAGACGGTGCTGGCCCGGCTTACCATTAAGGCGGGGGAGGTTCTGCTCTACATCGCTCTGGAGCCCGGGAAGCTGCCCAAGGCATTTAAGGTGACGGATGTGTCCGCCGTGAAGCGCTACGCCGCCACACCCACTCTGCTGCGGATAAAAACCGATGGCCAGCTTGCTGCGGCCCGGAAGCTGGTAGAGCGCCTGGAAAAGAAATTTGAGCTAAAAAAGACGGAGCCGGAGCAGACCTTCGACACCGCCCAATATGAGCCGCTGCCCTTTGAGGAGCTGCTGGACCGGGGCCTGGTGCGCCCGGCCCAAAAGCCGGAGCGGGCCCAGCCCGCCCAGCCTACCCCAGCCCGGGAGGAGATACAACCCATCGTCACCTGCGGGGAGCCGGAGGGGGAGGAGATGACCTCCGGCGCCTGGGAGACCATTCCGGCCCCGGAGGAGCTTATGGATGCCCAGGCTACCCCGGAGAAGCAGGTCCATACCGCCGACTATTTCAGCCCCGCCGCCACAGCACCGGCGTCCGCTGCCGACAGGGAGACGGAGAGCGGGGAGGAGCACCTGCTTCCGCCCATACAGTATCCCGCCGCCATGGATTACAGCCGCCCGGCCCAAAAGGGTCTGGACGATGTAGGCGGCTTCCTGGCCGACAGCCGGGAAAACCCGGAGCCTGTCCCGCCTCCGGCGGAAAAGCCCGCTTTTCTGGCCCGGCTCCTGCGCCGGAAAAAAGACAACAAGGATAACGAATAATGGACAAATGCAAGAAAATCCTCTCGCAGATCCTGTTCTACGGGGCTCTGCTGCTGATTGTGGCGGCTTCGCTGCTTTTCTTCCTGCAAAAGAAAAGCGGACAGACTCTGTTTCTCTTTGACCGTACCCTCCTATGGGTGGAAACGGCCAGTATGCAGCCTACCATCCCGGAAAAGAGCTACATTCTCGCCAAAAGCACCTCGACGAAAGCGGTGCAGGTGGGGGATGTAATCGTCTTTGTCTGCCGCGATACGGGCTCTGCGGTGTACGGCAGCTACATCACCCACCGCATTACCGAGCAAACCCCGGAGGGCTATAAGACCTGCGGGGACAGCCCCCTGTCCCTGCCGGATCCCTGGACGGTGCAGCCGGGGGACATTGTGGCCGTGTATGAGAAGAACCTGCCCCTCATGACGGCCCTGGGCAGGCTCTTTTCTACGCCTATGGGCATGGTGCTGGTGTTTGCCCTGTTTTTCGCCGTGTGCGGATTTGTGTTCATTCCCACGGTGGTAAAGACCCTGCAGGAGCAGGACGAGAACACCCTGACGGAAGAGGAATTCCATCGCCTGGTGGCCCGGGAGGTGCGCCGCCTGGAGGAGCAGGGACTTACCCCGGAGGAAAACCGGGGAAACGAGGAGGGAGGAGCGGCAGATGAATAAATTCCTGGCCAAATACGGAAAGGCATCGATCTTTACCCTCATTGTGATCCTGTGCATGTCCTTCCTCATCCATCTGTTTTCCGTGAGCAGCGGCTATCTTCAGAGCATCGACCGCCAGGCCCTGGATCGGGCGGAAAACTATGCCGGAGAGCAGGCGGTACAGCTGCAGGAGCAGTTCGGCGCCCTGAAAATGCGGGCGGATTACTGCGCCTCAGAGGTCAGCGAGGCCGGATCCTTAGAGGGGGCGGTGGAGCGGCTGCGCAGCACGGGCTCCGGTATGCGCGTGGCCGACGGGGACAAATTTGTGGCCATACTCTACACAAAGGATGGCGCGGTCTACACCCCCGGCGGAGACAGCGTTACCGGCTACAGCGAGCTTACGGACCTGGCCGAAGCAAAACGCAGCGCCGTCTCCCGCCTGTTCCAGTATGACAATGCCAACATGGTTTTCGGCGTGTTTGCCCCCTGTAATTCCGCCTATGTGGACGGGGTGGTGCTGCTGTATATGCGCACGGCGGTTTCCCTGGAGGCGCTGGTTCAGGAGAGCGGCCAGTATATCAGCAGCGTCCAGGCCTCGGAATTTGTGCTGCTGTGCAAGCACGACGGCATCATCCTGGAAAAGATCCGGGTGGGAAGCGCCGTGGACCCGGGCTTTGGCTCCGTGACAGAGGGGCTGTTTAAGCAGATCATCACCGACGGGGACACCATGAGCCACATCACCACCGCCCTATCCACCGGGAAGCAGCAGTCGGCTGTGGTGGAGGTGGGGTCGGTGCAGTACGCCCTGTCCGTCCGCCCTCTGGGCAGCGGCTGCGGCGGGCTGATCCTGGTGGGACTATATGAGATGACCGAGCTTTACGGCTCCGGCCGCCAGGTGCTCAATACCATTTGGGGCACCGTGGCCTTTTTGAGCCTGATGCTCCTGGGCTTTTTGGCCTTTGCCATTGTGGACCGCATCCGCACGAACCGAAAAATAAAGACCCTCACCACCGTGGACGCCGACCTGGACTGCCTCACCCGCTCCGGCTTCGAGGCGGAGGCCCAGAGCATCGTGAATCGGCTCAAGGGGACCCAGTTTGCCATTGTCATGCTCCGGGTGAATAACTTCCGCTATATCTCCGAGCAGTTCGGCGACCGGCAGAACCGGGCGGTGCTGCGGTTCCTCCGCAACTGCTGCGCTCAGGCCATGCTGGTTTCCGAGACCTTTGCCTATGCCGGAGACGGACACTATCTGCTCCTGCTCCACTACCGGGAGAAAAAGGCCCTGACCAGCCGACTGGACGGCCTGTACAGGCAGGTGGTGCGCTATAAATTCCCCCAGGACGACGAGTATAAGCTGCACATTTCTTACAGCATTTACGAGGTGGGCCGGGAGGAGGACCGGAGCGTGGGTCAAATGATCGACAAGCTCAACATTGTGGACGCCAAGCCCACTTTCAAGACCGGTGCCGTCTCGCTGGAGTTCTACGGGGACACCCTCCGGGATAACTATCTGAAGAAGGCCGAGATCGAGGGCCGTATGCAGCGGGCCTTTGAAAACAACGAGTTCCACATTTTCTACCAGCCCAAATACAACTTGAAGCGCGGCGGCATGGACGGCAGCGAAATTTTGGTTCGCTGGTTCGACACCAAGATCGACCGCTACCGCACCCCCGGTGAATTCCTTCCTATTTTCGAGGAAAACGGCTTTATCAACAACCTGGACCGCTTCGTGTTTTACAAGGCCTGCGAGAATGCGGCAAGTACGGCCAAAAAGGGAGAGCCGATCTATCCCTTCTCCGTGAATGTGTCCCGGGTCACGGCCACCCAGCCGGATTTTTTGGAGTACTATAAGCGCATCAAGCAGAAGTTCGGCATTCGGGATCGGTTCATCACCGTGGAGTTTACCGAGAGCTTTGCCTACGAGAATTATGAGTATCTCTCCGGGGTCATGCGGGAGCTTCACGAGGCGGGCTTCCTGTGCTCCCTGGACGACTTCGGCACGGGCTACTCCTCCTTTGCGGCCCTGAAGGTCCTGGACTTCGATGAAATTAAAATCGACAAGGAGCTTCTGGCCTCCGGCCCCCATCCCGACCGGGATAAGCTGCTCCTGCAAAGCGTTATCGATATGGCCCATAAGCTCAGTCCGAAAATCACCCAGGAGGGTGTGGAGGACGCGGAGACCTTCCGGCAGATGGAGGAAATGGGCTGCGATGTCATCCAGGGCTACTATTTCTCCAAGCCTATGAAATTCAGCGACTACCGGGAATTTATCCAAATGAACCGGGGCAGGCTTTGCTGCGCGCATAATTTGTCCGTCTATGACGGACAAATTCCACACTGGCAGCCTGAGAGGTATTTTCTCTCACGCACATGTCGCGAGAGAAAATGATTTCATTTCTTTGCCGCCTGCGGGTGGCAAACTCTGCGAGGCTTTTTTTGGTACACTGAAAAACTCTCCGGAGGTCTGCCGGAGAGTTTTTTATGGAAATTTTTACACGCTGAAGAGAATGTCCGCGTAGGTGGGGTAGGGCCAGTATTCGGCGGAGGTATTGGCCTCCAGCTCGTTGACCAGGTGGCTGGCCTTATACTCCAGGGCATAGACCACATCCCGGTAGTACCGGGCGGACTCGATGTCACCCTCGGAGGCCGGGGCATTTTCCAAAGCCTGGGCCATAGACTGGGCGGTGGTATACAGCTCGTTATTCAAATTCGTCAGCTGCTGCAGCAGGTCCGTTTCGGCGGAGCAGTCCAGATACAGGGCCTTTTTGCGCTGGACGGCCCGGGCCAGGTCACTGGTGTAGCGGGAGACGGCGGGGAAAATATTGCGGCGGATCATGGAAAGGAGGGTGTTGGCCTCAATGGCCGTGATCTTGCAATAATTTTCCAGGTGGATGCCGTACCGGGCCCGCATCTCCACCTCGGAAAAAACATCGTGCCGGGTGAACAGGCTGATGTTCTTGGGGTCAATATAGGCGGGCATACTGTCCACGGTGTCCCGGTGGTTGCTGAGACCCCGGCGCCGGGCCTCCTCGGCCCAGGAGTCGTCGTAACCGTTGCCGTTGAAAATAATGCGCTGGTGGGCCTTGAAGGTGTCATGGAGCAGGGTCTGGAGGGCGGACTTGAAGTCCTGGGCCTGCTCCAAAATGTCAGCGAACTGGCCCAGCTCGTCGGCCATGATGGTATTGAGCACGGTGTTGGGGCTGGCGATGGACTGGGAGGAGCCCAGCATACGGAACTCAAACTTGTTGCCAGTGAAGGCCAGGGGAGAGGTGCGGTTGCGGTCGGTGGTATCCTGGGGAATTTCCGGCAGAGTATCCACACCGATCTCCAGCTTCTTTTTGGTCATGTCCACATAGGCCGTGCCCTGGATAATGGAGTCCAGCACGGCGGTGAGCTCATCGCCCAGGAAGATGGAGATGACCGCCGGAGGCGCTTCGCTGCCTCCCAGGCGCAGGTCGTTGCCGGGGTAGGAGACGCAGCAGCGGAGAATATCCTGATACTCGTCCACACCCTTAATAAAGGCCGCCAGGAACAGGAGAAACTGGGCGTTCTGACTGGGGGTCTTGCCGGGCTTTAGGAGGTTTTCTCCGGTGTCCGTGGCCAAAGACCAGTTGTCGTGCTTGCCGCTGCCGTTGACCCCGGCGAAGGGCTTTTCGTGGAGCAGGCACACCAGGTCGTGGCGGTCGGCTACTTTCTTTAGCAGCGCCATGGTCAGCTGGTTGTGGTCGGTGGCGGTGTTGGCGTCGGTGTAGACCGGGGCCAGCTCGTGCTGGGCCGGGGCCACCTCGTTGTGCTCTGTTTTGGCGAACACGCCCAGCTTCCACAGCTCCTCGTCCAGCTCCTGCATGAATTTGGCTACCCGAGGCTTGATGGCCCCGTAATAGTGGTCGTCCAGCTCCTGACCCTTGGGGGGGCGGGCTCCGAAAAGAGTGCGGCCGCAGAGCTTCAGATCCTCCCGGCGCTGGTACATGGATTTATCAATGAGGAAGTACTCCTGCTCGGGGCCTACCTGGGGAATGACATGGTGGGCCTCGGTGTTGCCGAACAGACGCAGAATGCGCAGGCACTGCTGGTCCAGGCGGCTGATGGAGCGCAGGAGGGGGGTCTTTTTATCCAGGGTCTGGCCGCTGTAAGAGCAGAAAACCGTGGGGATATACAGGGTCTTGTCCTTTACGAAGGCATAGGAGGTGGGGTCCCAGGCGGTGTAGCCCCGGGCCTCAAAGGTGGCCCGCAGGCCGCCGGAGGGGAAGGAGGAGGCATCGGCCTCGCCCCGGGACAGCTCCTTGCCGGAGAGCTCCATGATGACGGAGTCGTTGCCGGAGGGAGTGATGAAGCTGTCGTGCTTTTCGGCGGTGACACCGGTCATGGGCTGGAACCAGTGGGTGTAGTGGGTGGCACCCAGCTCGGTGGCCCAGTCCTTCATGGCGGCGGCGATCTGGTCGGCAATGGAGCGGGGCAAGGGGGTGCCGTGGGTCATGCACTGCTGCCAGGCTTCATAGGCATCGGCGGACAGACGCTGTCGCATTTTGTCCTCATTAAAGACCATGCAGCCGAAAAATTCAGGGATACGCTTGGTGGGTTCGTCCATTGCAAACTCCTTTCGCCGCGTCCGCGGCAGTTTTTATATAGATTTCTCGTGTGCGGGGGGAACAATTTGAGGGAATAGGGAAGATATTTTTGGGGGCGGGGGATGCGGATTGCCACACCAGTGTGCGCACTGGCTTCGCAATGACAGGTTGCAAGGGGTGTGGGCTTTTATATCAATTATACCAAATTGAATAAAATCGGGGTGATATAGGTTTCTACCAGGGCGGCAATGAAGAGCAGGGGAAGGACCCAGAGGTAGAGAATCTGGCAGCAGCGGTGCAGGGCCGGGCGGAGGACGCCGGTCTGCTTTTTGCGCAGGGCATTGGTCACGGTACTGCACAGGTAGAGACCCATGGCGGCGGAGAGGATAAGAGCCGTCAGCTCGAAGATGCCATGGGGCAGGATGCCCAGCAGGTATTTGAGCAGGGAGATGTTTTGCCGCATATAGTAGCCGGCGAACAGGCCCAGGATGGCGCCGTTGGTGCCCAGGGTCAGAGCGGGCAGACGGAGAAAGGGAATGAGTCCGTAGACCAAAGACAGGGCCATGGCCACCAGGTTATTCATCAGCAGGGGAAAAAACTGAATATTGCCGCCCTCGTCCGCCACGCCGGACTGCCCGAGCATTTGGGCATAATAGGCGATGACGGCATCGGCCCGGGTGGGGGAGAGCAGGCTGAAGGCAAAGCCCAGCACCACGATCCCGGCAAAGGCCCAGCCGGCGGTGAACACCGGGCCGCTGAGCTCCCGGCGGTAAAACGCCAGAGTGTCGGCGTAAAGACGCTTGCAGTTTTCCATCAGCCCAGCTTGGCAAGACCCGCACGCAGACGGCGGAGGGTCTCGTCTTTCCCCAGAATGGCGCAGATCTCCACGGCACCGCCGGGGGTGACCAGCTTGCCGGCGGCGGCGATGCGCACAGGCCACATGAGCTTGGCGTTCTTTACCTCCAGCTTCTCGGCCAGGGCAATGAGGCCGTCGTGGACACTCTCCACCGTCCAGGTGGGAAGGGACTCCAGCATGGGAATGGCGGCCTGGAGCATGTCCTTGCAGACCGCAGGATCGGTCTTGGCCTTTTTATTGGTGAAAAACTCGATAGCATAGTCCGGGCAGGCGTCGAAGAAATCCACCTTTTCGGGGATATCCGAAAGGCGCTCGCACCGGGCCTGGAGCAGGGCGGCGATGGCGGCTATGTCGAAATCGCCCTTTACTGTCTGACGGATATAGGGCTCGGCCACCTTGGCAAAGGCCTCCGGAGCCATGGACCGGAGATACACGGCGTTAAAATGGTCCAGCTTGGCCCGGTCGAAAATGGCGGGAGACTTGGAAATGCCCGCAATATCAAAGGCCTTTACCAGCTCCGGCAGGGTGAAAATCTCCTGCTCGGCCAAATCGCCCTTGGGGCTCCAGCCCAGGAGGGCCACATAGTTGACAATGGCCTCCGTGAGATAGCCCTGGGCCTTCAGATCCTCATAGGAGGGGTCCCCGTGGCGCTTGGACATTTTGTTCTGAGCGTCGCGCATCACCGGGGAACAGTGGACATAGGTGGGAATTTCCCAGCCGAAGCAGCGGTAGAGCAGGTCATATTTGGGGGCGGAGGAGAGATACTCGCTGCCCCGGACCACATGGGTGATGCCCATGAGATGGTCGTCGATGACATTGGCAAAGTTATAGGTGGGGAGGCCGTCACGCTTGAGAAGCACCTGGTCGTCCAGCGTGCTGTTTTCCACGGTGATGTCGCCGAAAATGGCGTCGTGGAAGGTGGTGGAGCCCTCTGCGGGGATCTTCTGCCGGATAACATAGGGCAGGCCCTGGGCCAGCTTCTCGGCTACCTGCTCTGCCGTCAGGCTCCGGCAGGGGTCGGCGGCGCGGCTGAAGTCGCCGCTGTCCTCCTCGGACTCGGCCTTTTCGCAGAAGCAGTAGTAGGCGGCGCCTTTTTCCACCAGCAGCCGGGCATACTTTCCGTAGGTGTCCCGGCGCTGGGACTGGATATAGGGGGCCACGGGGCCGCCTACATCGGGACCCTCATCATGGGTGAGGCCGCACTCGGCCATGGTGCGATAGATCACATCCACGGCGCCGGAAACCAGGCGGCTCTGGTCCGTGTCCTCAATGCGCAGAATAAATGTGCCGCCGTGGCTGCGGGCTATGAGCCAGGTGTACAGGGCCGTGCGCAGATTGCCCACATGCATATATCCCGTGGGTGAGGGGGCAAAACGGGTGCGCACCTGACCGTGGGGAATCTTGGCCTCCATCTGCTCAAAATAGCTGTGATCCAGTGTCATGGCAATAAACCTCCGCAGAAAAATCAAAATGGGGATACGAATCCACAATAAAAATATACCATACTATTATATTTTAACTTGGGAAAAAGTCAAGAAAAAAAGCATATCCCGTTGCTTTTTTGCGGGAAAGGTGATACCATAACGATGATTTGAATAAAATGGGGCTTCGGCCCTGTTTGCGGAAGGAGTAATGAAGGAATGGAGAACACAGTGGAGAAGAAAAAGCGGATATTCAGCGGTATTCAGCCCAGCGGAGAGCTGACCCTGGGCTCTTACATGGGAGCCATTCGCAACTGGGTGGATCTGCAGGAGGAATATGACTGCCTGTACTGCATCGTGGATATGCACGCCATCACCGTGCGGCAGGATCCGGCTACCCTGCGCCGCCGCAGTGTGAACCAGTTGGCCCAGTACATCGCCTGCGGCCTGGATCCCAAGAAAAACATCATGTTCATCCAGAGCCATGTGCCCCAGCACGCGGAGCTGAGCTGGGTGCTGGGCTGCTACACCCAGTTCGGTGAGCTGAGCCGCATGACCCAGTTTAAGGCCAAGGCCAAGCAGCACGCGGACAACATCACCGCGGGACTGTTCACCTACCCGGTTTTGATGGCCTCGGATATTCTGCTGTATCAGGCGGATCTGGTGCCGGTGGGAGAGGACCAGCGGCAGCATGTGGAGCTGACGCGGGACATTGCCCAGCGGTTTAACAGCGTGTACGGAGATACCTTTACCCTGCCGGGTGCTTTTATCCCCAAAATGGGAGCCCGGGTCATGAGCCTGGCAAATCCCGAAAGCAAAATGAGCAAGTCCGACCCCGACGGGTGCGTATTTATGATGGACAAGCCCGAGGACATCCTGCGCAAGTTTAAGCGCGCCGTTACCGACTGCGAGACGGCGGTGAAGTTTGACAAGGAGAATAAGGCCGGCATCTCCAACCTGCTGACCATCTACTGCGCCGCCACCGGCAAGACCTTGGCCGAGGCGGAGGCGGAGTTCGCAGGCCAGGGCTACGGCGTTTTCAAGCCCGCTGTGGGCGAGGCCGTGGTGGAGCTGCTGCGGCCCCTGCGGGAGGAGTCTGAGCGCATTATGAAGGACAAGGCGTATCTGGAGAGCGTTTACAAGGAGGGAGCGGAGCACGCTGCCTACCTGGCCCAAAAGACCCTGAGCAAGGTATACCGCAAGATAGGGTTTGTGGCGAAGTAAGGGCAAGATCATATCAAGATGAGACTGTCGAAAAACCCTCCGGGTTTTTCCGACAAAAGATTTGCGGTCTGCTGCGCGCATAATTTGTCCGTCACAGACGGACAAATTCCACATTGGCAGCCCGAGCTGTATTTTCTCTCACGCACATGTCGCGAGAGAAAATGATTTTATTTCTTTGCCGCCTGCGGGCTGCAAACTCTGCGAGGCTTTTTGACACGCTGAAGATGTTATAATGTATAGTTCCTTGCAAAGAAGGAAAATATTTGTTATAATCGAAGTGAACTGAGAACAGCAGAAACATATCACATAGAAAGGATTTGGCTATTATGATCTATACCAGCGAAGTGCAGCATATGTGCCCCATCGCCAAGGGCGCTTATCATGGCCCTGCGCCTATTCCCGAGGAGGGAAAGTGGGTCCAGGCTAAGGAGATCGGCGACATTTCCGGCTTCACCCACGGTATCGGCTGGTGCGCTCCTCAGCAGGGCGCCTGCAAGCTGACGCTGAATGTGAAAAACGGCGTTATCGAGGAGGCTCTGGTGGAGACCATCGGCTGCTCCGGCATGACCCATTCCGCTGCTATGGCATCCGAAATTCTCATCGGCAAGACCATTCTGGAGGCACTGAACACCGACCTGGTGTGCGACGCTATCAACACCGCCATGCGGGAGCTGTTTTTGCAGATCGTGTATGGCCGTACCCAGTCCGCTTTCTCCGAGGGCGGTCTGGCGGTGGGCGCTTCCCTGGAGGATCTGGGCAAGGGCCTGCGCAGCCAGGTGGGCACCATGTTTGCCACCAAGGAAAAGGGCCCCCGCTATTTGGAGATGGCCGAGGGCTATGTGACAAGGGTGGCTCTGAACAAGGACGATGAGATCGTGGGCTACGAGTTCATCAGCCTGGGCAAGATGATGGACTTTATCAAGAAGGGCGACGACGCAGCCACCGCCCTGGAAAAGGCCAAGGGTCACTATGGTCAGTTCGACAATGCGGCGAAGTATGTCGATCCCAGACAGGAATAAGGAGGAGGGCGAAATTATGGCACTGTTTGAAAGCTACGAAAGAAGAATCGACAAGATCAGCGGCGTCCTCGCTCAGTACGGCATCGGCTCCGTGGAGGAGTGCCGGGAAATCTGCAAGGCCAAGGGCTTTGACCCCTATGAGATCGTAAAGAGCATCCAGCCCATTTGCTTCGAAAATGCCTGCTGGGCTTACACCGTGGGCGCGGCCATCGCGCTGAAGGCCGGAGTCAAGACCGCAGCCGAGGCTGCCAAGCTGATCGGCGTGGGCCTGCAGTCCTTCTGCATCGACGGGTCTGTGGCCGAGGACCGCAAGGTGGGTCTGGGCCACGGCAACCTGGGCGCTATGCTCCTCAGCGAGGAGAGCAAGTGCTTCGCCTTCCTGGCGGGCCACGAGTCCTTCGCCGCCGCCGAGGGCGCCATCGGCATTGTGAAAAACGCCAACAAGGCCCGCAAGGAGCCCCTGCGCGTGATCCTCAACGGCCTGGGTAAGGATGCCGCTCAGATCATCAGCCGTATCAACGGCTTCACCTATGTGCAGACCCAGTTCGACTACTACACAAGTGAGCTGAAGGTAGTGCGGGAGATCCGCTACTCCGAGGGCGAGCGGGCCAGCGTCCGCTGCTACGGCGCGGATGATGTGCGCGAGGGTGTGGCCATCATGCACTTCGAGGGCGTGGATGTGTCCATCACCGGTAACTCCACAAACCCCACCCGCTTCCAGCATCCTGTGGCCGGCACCTACAAGAAGGAGTGCATCGAGCAGGGTAAGAAGTATTTCTCCGTGGCCTCCGGCGGTGGTACGGGCCGTACCCTGCACCCGGACAACATGGCCGCCGGCCCTGCCTCCTATGGCATGACCGACACCATGGGCCGTATGCACAGCGACGCCCAGTTCGCCGGGTCCAGCTCTGTGCCTGCCCATGTGGAGATGATGGGCTTTTTGGGTATGGGCAATAACCCCATGGTGGGCGCCACCGTGGCCGTGGCTGTGGCTGTGGCAGAAGCTATTCAGTAAGGCGATAGGCTTGCAGAGCCGCATAAATATTATATTTTAGACGCAAGTAGGAGCGGTAAAGGGGAAAAACACCATCCCTATACCGCTCCTACATTTTATATACCTCGCGCTTAAACCGCATGTGCCAGGGGCCGGGACAGCCAAAGGAAAACACAAATTTTCGGCGGATAGACTGATAACCCTTGACAAACGGAGGAATATAAGTATAATAAAAGCAAGAATAAGAATCATTCTTGTTTTCGAGAGGGATGTCGTATGCCGAAATATGCAGAGGAAATATTGAGCGCCGTATGGGAGCTGCAGCGGCATCCTACGGCAGAGCAGGTGTTCCTGGAGATGAAAAAAATGCATCCCAACATCGCCTTGGGTACGGTATACAAGCATCTGAACGCTTTGGCGGAGGAGGGACAGCTGCTGCGCATCACGGAGCCGGGCTCGCCGGACCGCTATGACCGGACGGAGCGGCACGACCACCTGATATGCAGCCGGTGCGGGAGAATTTCGGATGTTCGTCTGCCGGATATGCAGAGCCAGATCCAGCAGGCCCTGGGGCAGGAGATTCTCTCCTACGATCTCCGGATCCGTTATATCTGCCCCGCCTGTAGAGAGCAGGAGAATAAAAGCATCGCGGAGGAGCGTCAGGAGCGCTAAGGCAGAGAGTCTGCGCGACGACTCGATCCGTAAGGAAAGCCGCTAAGGCGGCTTTTCAAAAGCCTATTAGTTAGACGTATCTAACTAATAGAAAAACGGAAACATCAAAGAAAATTTACGCATACTACTGCCGAAGGAGGCATGAGAAAATGTGCGAAGAAATTTTGATTCGACAGGGTGCGCCGACACTGGCGGGGATCAAGACAGGGAGCTTATTTCCCTGCCCCTGCGAGGACCGCCGGGCGCTGCTATCCGATATACGGCGACTGAACCGGAGATTGTCACCGAAGGGCCTTTGTCTGCTGCCAATCCGCTTTTCGGGTGGCCAGGCGCTCCTTTACCTCTACCGGCCTGCCGAGCTGCGGCGGGACCTGCGGGATGCACAGGCGGCCCAGCTGCTGCGGCAGGCGGGCTATGGCGAGGAGAGCTGCGCGCGCTGTGTGGCAAGGCTTGCCTGCCGGTTTCGGGAGAGCGGGGAATTCCCCCATGAGGTGGGGCTGTTCCTCAGCTATCCGCCAGAGGATGTGAAGGGCTTCATTGACCACCGCGCCTGCGGCTTCAAGTGCGCGGGGCTTTGGAAGGTCTACGGAGACGAGGAAAAGGCCCGTACACTATTCGCAAAATACAGAAAATGCACGGAGATCTACTGCGCACTTTGGCAGAGCGGCTCAAGACTTGAGCAGCTTGCCGTCGCAGTTTGATTCTATAAATCCATTATAAGAAAGGAATCTACGAAAATGAAAACTGCTGTTGTGTATTGGAGCGGTACAGGCAATACGGAGGCGATGGCCCAGGCCGTTGCCCAGGGTATGACCGACGCCGGCGCAGAGGCTGTGCTGCTGACGCCCGACCAGGTGCAGGCCGGAGACCTGAATGCCTACGATGCCATCGCTTTTGGCTGCCCCGCCATGGGCAGCGAGGTGCTGGAGGAGATGGAGTTTCAGCCGATGTTCGATGCGTGCAAGCGCAGCCTCAGCGGCAAACGCGCGGCACTGTTCGGCTCCTACGGATGGGGCGACGGCCAGTGGATGCGCAGCTGGGAAAAAGACTGCGATGATGCGGGGCTGAACCTGGTGTGCGAGAGCGTGGTCTGCGCCGAAGCGCCCGACGAGACGGCACTGGAGGCCTGCCGCGCCCTCGGAAAGGCCTTGGCTGCCTGAGAAGCGGCCCCGGGGAGGGGCTGAATATCTCCGTTTTGACAACATAAGAGCGCCCGGCAAGTCTTTTTCTTGCCGGGCGCTCTTGAAATCGTGTTGGGGGTCCACCGAGTTTTTTGACTGCTTGTGGCCTCTCACAGCACCTTGCTCAGGAAATCCTGCAGACGGGGATCCTTGGGGCTGTCGAACAGCTCTGCGGGGCTGCCCTCCTCCAGGATCTTGCCCTCGGCCATGAACACCACCCGGTCGGCTACCTCCCGGGCGAAGCCCATTTCGTGGGTCACCACCGCCATGGTCATGCCCTCCTTGGCCAGGCTGCGCATCAGGTCCAGCACCTCACCCACCATTTCCGGATCCAGGGCGCTGGTAGGCTCGTCAAAGAGCATCACCTCCGGGTCCATAGCCAGGGCCCGCACAATGGCGATACGCTGCTTTTGGCCGCCGGAGAGCATATTGGGATACTCGCCCGCCTTGTCCGCCAGGCCAATGCGCTCCAGCAGCTCCATAGCCTGCTTTTGCGCCTCCTCCGGGGCCTTTTTCTTCAGCGCCAGGGGCGCCATAGTGATATTTTGCAGCACGGTCTTGTGGGGGAAGAGGTTAAAATGCTGGAATACCATGCCCATCTTCTGCCGGTGCAGGTTGATGTCCACAGACTTATCCGCCAGGTCTACACCGTCAAAAAAGATCTGACCGCTGGTGGGCTCCTCCAGCAGATTCAGGGAGCGCAGCAGGGTGGACTTGCCGGACCCCGAGGGGCCGATGATGGCCACCACTTCCCCCTGCGCGATGTCCAGGTTACAGTCGTTCAGCGCCTTCACGGTGCCATGGTTGTACTCCTTCACCAGGTGCTGCACGGAGATCAGCTTATTGCTTGTCGCCACGACGCATCCTCCTTTCAATGGCTTCGATGGCCTTGGAGGCCGGGTAGTTGATGCAGAAGTAAATAAGAGCGGCAATGGTATAGGGCGCCAGCGTAATGTAAGTGCCGGTGGCTACGGTCTTAGACACGAACATAAGCTCTGCCATACCCAGCATGGAGCAGATGGAGCTCTCCTTCACCATGGTTACCACCTCGTTGGCCAGGGCGGGCAGCACATTCTTGATAGCCTGGGGCAGCACCACCAGGCGCATACTCTGCCAGGAGGACAGGCCCAGGGATCGGGCGGCCTCCGTCTGCCCCTTGTCCACGGCCAGGATGCCTGCCCGGAAAATTTCAGCCACATAGGCGGAGCTGTTCAGGGCCAGGGCTACCACGCCCGGGATGAAACGGCTCAGATCCACAAACCCCAAAATAGTGATCCGGGGAATGGAGATCGCAGTGAACAGGCCAAAGTAGATAATGGAAAGCTGTACCAGCAGGGGAGTGGAGCGGAATACAGAAATGTATGCGCCGGAAATGCACTGAATGACCTTTCTTTTACTCAGCCGCATTAAGGCCAGCAGCAGGGCGGGGATCACCGCCAGTGCCACGGATACTACGGCCAGCAGCAGGGTGTAAGCCATGCCCTGCAGGAAGTACCCGGTATAGGCAGGAAGGAAAGAGAAGTTGAAAAAGCTGGTGCTGCTCATATCCTTGAACAGATTCGTCCACCACATAATCGGTCAGTCCTTTCTTCAGTGGGATTCAAATACAGTGCGAAAGTGCAAAGCCGCGTTATGCGGCTTTGCACCACGCATTATGATGTAAGTTAAAGGAGAGAGGGGTTATTCTGAAAACTCAGGAGGGATTCTCAGGGGTGACTTCCTGCCACACATCCTTCAGAGCATCAGCGGCACTGATGAAGCTCTCCAGCTTGTTCTCCTCGTTCATCTTGGCGATGGCTGCGTTGATGGCGGGCAGCAGACCCTTGGGGTCGCCCTTGGCCACGGCCACACAGTAGGGCTGAGCGGTACCCAGCTCGGAGGAGGCATCAGCAATGACCAGGTCCTTGTTGGTTTCGGCGTACTGCTTTGCCACAGCGCCGTCCACCACGATGGCATCCACCTTGCCGTTTACCAGCTCATTGACCATGTCGGTCACCAGGGCCAGGGGCACGGCGTTGGCGCCGGTGAGCTGATCATTGACGATGTCCAGCTTGGTGGTGCCGGTCTGAGCGGCTACAGACTTGCCGGCGAAGTCGGCCAGGGTCTTGTAGGAAGCGGCGTCGGAAGCCTTCACCAGAATGGCGGGAGGCATATCGGTGTAGTAGGGATCGGAGAAGTCAGCGCTTTTCAGTCTATCGCCATCCGCTTCCATAGCGGCAATCACGATATCGAAGTCACCCTTGACCAGGGAGGGCAGCAGGTACTCGAAGGACATATTCTCCACCTTCAGCTCCTTGCCCATGCTGTCGGCAATGTACTGACCCACGGAGACATCAATGCCGCCGTACTGCATAGTGCCGTCCTCGCCCTTGTACATGAACTCGAAGGGGGCGTAGTCGGCGGAGGTACCCATCACCAGGGTCTTGCTGTCGCTGCTTTTTTTGTCATCATTGGCTTTCTTGCCGCAGGCTGCTAGGCTCGCGATCATCAGCAGGGCCAGGAGCAGGGATACGAACTTTTTCATTATCATCTTTCCTTTCTAATTTATGAAGTGGCTCTGTTGGAACCACCGTGCGGTATATAGATGGGGGATTTCCCCTTGACAATGCATACTATACGCCCAATATGCATGAATGTCAAGAGGTTTTTGCATAAAAATTCGCAGCTTTTACTTGTTTTGTGAAAAATTGCCCTTGAAAATAGAGAGAATCAGAAAATCTACAGCATAATTCACAAAGAATATCCTGCATATATGAATAATTATACAGATATGCGGCATAAAACCTCCTACCTCGGTAACCTGCCACAAGATGGGCATAATGCCGCCCCACGAAACAGAAAAAGAGGAAGCCCCGTTTTTGGGGCTTCCTCCATAAAGGGCGGATATGTACTTTTTAGTCGACCAAAATGCGTCCTGCGCCGTAGTAATTACCGGCCCAGTAGCTGCTGTACAGGGAGGCCACCACCACACCGCTGTCGCTGGCATGGATGAACTGACCGCCGCCGATGTAGACGCCCACATGGCCGAGGCCGGAGTAGAAGAACACCAGATCCCCGGGCTGCAGCTCCCACCGGGAGACGGGCTGGCTGGCGTAATACTGGGCTGCGCAGCCATGGCGCAGAGAGATGCCGTACTGCGCGAAGAGCTGCATGGTCAGACCCGAGCAGTCGGTGCCGGAGCGGCTGGCACCGCCGTACACATAGGGCGTGCCCAGGAAGCTATAGGCGTAGTCTACAATGGCGCTGCGCAGATTGCTGCTGCCGGATACCACCCCGGAGCCGAAGGACACGGAGCGAGAGGTCTTGGTCCGGGCATCGATTTCCGCCTGGGTGCGCACGGCATCGGTGCCGTCGTATTCGCTGTAGTCCACCGGGGTGCAGACATCGGCGGAAATATAGCCGCTGAAGCTGCTGAAGGAGACCAGGTACCACCGGCCTGTGGCGTCAATATCCTCCAACCGGGCCACCTTGCCGGAGTCGATGGTGTGGCCGCTGTCGGTGCTGCCCGCATCGGAGTAGACGGTGGCGCTGCTTGCCAGCTTCACGCCGTCATACTGATCCAGCAGCGCCAGGTTCGCAGCCAACTGCTCACGCTGGGCCTGCCGGGAGAGGGCTTCCGCCTCCATCTCGTCCAGAGCCAAAAACTGTAATTCGTTCAGGGAAGCGTCTTGTCCGCCCGCAGGCAGACCGCTTTCATAGAGTCGCTGGGTGCTGGCCCGGCCGGAAACAAAGCCGGTGTCCAGACCTGCATCCGCCAAGGCGGCCACCGCCAGCGCATAATCCCCCTCCGTCACCTCTACCCGCGCCATATCATCGGCGTAGGCAATGGACAGGGTGGAAATAAACACGGCTACCGCCAGACAAAGACTGCATAACTTTCTTGACATAAAGTAAGGACCTTCTTCCGTTGGGAGTGTGGGTTCTCTCGCTAACGAAGCTTAGTATAACACAAGTCTATCAAAAAAGCTACACAAAAATTACAAAATAATAACAAAATTTTCAAATGGTTAAAAATTACCAAAAATCCCCCCAACTTTTTGACATCCACAACCCGCCGCACTCCATGCAACGCTCCGTAGGGCGGGGTGCCCTCACCCCGCCGCCCGATAACCACTGCACCCCGGCAGGGCACGCGGGCCCTGCCCTACATTATATTTTGTGGCGGCGGGGCCCATGGGCCCCGCCGCCACCGCATTTCTTGTAACCTGTCATTGCGAGGGCGCAAAGCGCCTGGGGCAATCCGTAATCTCCGTCCCCAAAGCCTCCCTTGCCTAAAGGGAGAGGGACCAGCCGCGCTCTGGTGGAGGGATACTTGCGGGGCAGGGAGTACTTCGCCCGCCGTGTGTTCGTACGTGGGAAAATCCCCCGTCCCCTGAAAAACTTCACTCGCTCTTGTTGCTTTTCTCCTCCCACTTCTGCTGGAGCCACCCCTTCAGCTCCTCTACGCCGGCGTCATCCCAGGAAAAATCCTTTTCCTCCACATCCGTGGCCACCTCATAACAAAAATGGGTATATACGGCGGCGTGGATCAAATGGTTCTCACTGTCGTTGGCAAACCGGTACCGAAACTCCCCGATGCTCCCCGTATACACAAACGCCCGCTTAAACCACCGGGGCGTTAAAACCGCAAAATCCGGATGCATGTCTGTCCTCCTAACATATCAGTATTAAATAAGTATACCACGCCCCACCCCACCCGGCAACCCAAAATACAGGATTCACATTCCGGCATAAGTATGGTATAATCGAAAAAATTCATTCCGAAAGGAGTCATTTCAATGGAAAACGCAGTGAAACGCATCGGCGTCCTCACCAGCGGCGGCGATGCTCCGGGCATGAATGCCTGCATCCGGGCTGTGGTCCGCTCGGCCCTGGGACGGGGCATCGAGTGCGTGGGTATCCGTCGGGGCTGGAGCGGGCTTATTAACGGAGACATTATGCTCATGGATTCCGCCAGCGTCAGCCGTATCATCAACCGCGGCGGCACTATGCTCTATACCGCCCGCAGCGACGAGTTCCGCACCGAGGCGGGCCAGCAGCGGGCCGTGAACACCTGCAAGCTTCTGGGCTTGGACGGCGTGGTGGCCATCGGCGGCGACGGCACCTTTCGCGGCGCCCAGGAGCTGAGCAAGCGCGGCATCGCGGTGGTGGGTATCCCCGGCACCATTGACGAGGATATTGTCTGCACCGACTATACCATCGGCTTCGATACCGCTGCCAACACGGCCGTGGAGTGCATTGACCGCCTTCGGGACACCATGCAGTCCCACGAGCGCTGCTCTGTGGTGGAGGTTATGGGCCGCCATGCGGGGTATCTGGCCCTGTATGTGGCTATGGCCGTGGGTGCCACCGCCGTGCTGGTACCCGAGGTGCCCTATGACTTTGAACATCAGGTGGTGGAGAAGATCCGTCGGGCCCGCCTGGGGGGCAAAACCAACTTCATGATCGTGGTGGCCGAGGGCGCCGCCAGCGGCATCGCCGTAGGCGAGGAGATACGCCGGGAGCTGGGGCTGGACCCCCGGGTCACCATCCTGGGCCACATTCAGCGGGGCGGCAGTCCCACGGCCCATGACCGGGTCATGGCCACCCGCATGGGCGTGGAGGCCGTTCGCGTCCTGGCCGAGGGCCGCTCCAGCCGGGTCATCTGCTATCGGGACGGACGCATTATCGACATGGATATAGACGAGGGCCTGCGTATGCAAAAAACCCTGGACCCGGAAGAGCTGGCCGTCATGGAAACCATGACCGGGGTGTAAAAAAATAGTAGGGGCCGATGATCCTGTTGCGGTGCCCAAAATTTCTGCGCTGCCTTACGGCGGACGCTGGAAATTTTGACCGCGGCCACTCGCTCACCTCGCTTCCTCTGCCACTGGCAGCGCTCAGTTCGCTCCCCACATCGGCCCGCCGTACCGCACTTCGTACAATCTGTGATTGCGAGGGCGCAAGGCGCCCGTGGCAATCCGCACCCCCGTCTCCCTAACAAAAACTGACCCCCGGCGGAAAAGCTCCGCCGGGGGTCAGTTTTTGTATCTTATTCAATGGACACAATGTAATAGTACACCGGCTGCCCACCGGCCAGCACGCTGACCTCTGCGTCGGGACAGGTGTCGGTAAAGACGGCCTCCGCCTTCCGGGCGTCCTCCTCCGTCACATCCTCGCCGTAGAAGATCGTCACAAACTCGGCGCTTCGGGCCTTGGCGTCCTCCGCCAGCTTTGCCAGCAGCGGTTCAATGCTGCGGTCGGTGCCGAAGAGCTTTCCGTCCTCCAGGGCCAGATAGTCCCCCTCGTTGATGGCGAAGCCGTCAAAGTCGGAATTTCGGGCGGCGTAGGTCACCTGGGCGGTGGTCACGGCCTGAGCGGCCTCGGCCATGGCCTCGGCAATGGCCTGGGGATCGTCCCCCTCCAGGTCCACATTCATCATGGCCGTAATACCCTGGGGCACCGTGGCCGTGGGCACCACAATGACCTGCTTATCCGTAAGCCCCACGCATTGCTGAGCCGCCATGATGATGTTCTTATTATTAGGCAGGATGAACACCACCTCGCTGGGGGTCCGGTTTACCTCCTGCAAAATGGCCTCCGTGGAGGGGTTCATGGTCTGTCCGCCGGACACGATCCGGTCCACGCCCAGATCCCGGAACGCCGTGGCCAGCCCCTCGCCGGCGCACACGGCCAAAAAGCCGTACCGCTTCTCCGCCGGGGCGTTGGCAGGCTCCTCCATGCTCTCCAGCTCCCGCTCTACCTCATCCAGGTCGTCGGTGCTTTGGGCCTTGCGTCCGGCGGCCACAGCCTCATATTGGGTGCGCATATTCTCGATCTTTGCCAGCTCCAGAGTGCCGTACTTCTGGGCCTCAGTCAAGGCATTTCCGGGAATATCCGTATGCACATGGACCTTGAACGCCTCGTCGTCCTCGCCGATGACCAGGCAGTCGCCGATGGTGCTGAGATAGGCCCGCAGGGGTTCAATGGAGGTGTTTTCCCACTTGCGCACGATGAACACCGTGTCAAAGGTGAAGGTGATCTCCTCCTCGCTGAGAGCGGAGAAGTCCGCCTTGCTTTCCGCCGGCTCCCCGGTCACCTCCGGGATTGCCTCGCCCCGCAGGGCCCGCAGCATTCCGTCCAGGATCACCAAATACCCCTTTCCGCCTGCGTCAACCACACCGGCCTTTTTCAGAACCGGGTTCATATCAATGGTCTGGGCCAGAGTCTCCTGCCCGGCCCGGATGGCCTCCTGCAGCACATATTCTACGCTGTTGCACTCCTGAGCGGCCTCGGCGGCCCGATCCGCCGCCAGGCGAGAGACCGTCAGCACCGTGCCCTCGGCGGGCTTCATCACCGCGCCGTAGGCGGTGGTCACGCCCTCCTTCATAGCCCCGGCCAGCCGCACGCCGTCGGCCTCCTCCATGCCCTTGAGATGCTTGGACATCCCCCGAAAGAGCAGCGAGAGGATAACGCCGGAGTTGCCCCGGGCGCCTCGCAGCAGGGCGGAGGCGGTGATGGAGGCGGCGTCGGACACGGACACAGGCTGATTTTTCTTCAGCTCTGTGGCGGCGGTCTGGATAGTCAGGCTCATGTTGGTGCCGGTGTCTCCGTCCGGCACGGGGAAAACATTCAAATCGTTGATGGCTTCTCGTTCTATGGTGATACAGGCAGCGCCGAAAAGAACCATCTGCTTAAATGCACTGCCGCTGATTCTGTCAGTCATGTAGCTTCTCCTTCTGGCGGCATCACATGGTGATGGAGTCCACGCATACATTCACATCGCGGACCTCCACGCCGGTGTTTTTGCTCACCACATACTTGACCTCTCCCATAATGGAGCGGCATACCGTGGCAATATTCACGCCGTTTTCCACGATGATGTGCAGCTCAATGGAAACGGTGTTGTCATCGTTGTAGGTGACCTTCACGCCCTTGCTCATAGCCTCCGGGCGCAGCAGATGGACGATGCCGTCGGTCATGCTGCGGTAGGCCATGCCCTTTACGCCGAAGCAGTTGGTGGCGGCGGCACCGGTAATGGTGGTGAAAACGGCGTTGCTGATGCCGATCTCGCCCTGATCCGTAAGGACTTTAACCATAAACAAACTTCCTTTCTTCGTAGGATATCGGTTTGCAGAGTAACGCAAAATGGTAGTAATAAAACATATTAGCACTTCATTATAATATAAAAATATAAAAAGCACAAGCCCCAAATTTTCATCCCCACCCATATCATCCCAATCTCACCCGGTAATTCCACCCAATGTACCCCTGCACCCCATGAAACCATCCGTAGGGGACGGCGCCTACATCGGCCCGCCCTACCGCACTTCTTGTTACACTCCGTAGAGCGGGGTGCCTCACCCCGCCGCCCGTTAATCCCCGCACCCTCAAAAATTCCCCAATTTCCCCGTTCCTCTTTCAACTTTTCTCTCCGCCCCTTGCCCCTCGCCCTACTTTGTGATAAAATGCCGAAAAAGGGCGCAAAGCGCATTTTATCCCGCGCCCCGCAAGGAGGATTTCCCATGGCAGAGCAATATCCCCACAATCAGTCCGAGCCGCAGCAGCCCGATGTGGTGGTTTTCTCTCCGGAGCTGCTGAAGCTGGCGGACACCCACCGCCGCCGTCAGCAATACCTGGAGGAGTGCCGCCAGGCCGCCGACAGCGGCGACTGTGCCGCTGCCGTGCAGATGGGCGTGAACTATCTCTATGGTACCGGCGGCGTACAAAAGGACCCGGATCAGGCCTTTTACTGGTTCAGCCAGTCCGCGCCGGACGATCCCGTGGGCCTTTACTGGCAGGCCGTTTGCTACGACAGCGGCGCCGGGGTCAAGATGGATCCGGTGCGTGCCTTTGCGCTTTTCAAGGAGAGCGCCGACATGGGCTATGCCCCCGCTATGAGCGATCTGGGTGTGTGCTATGAAAACGGACAGGGCACGGAAAAGGACCTGGCTAAGGCCGTTTCCCTATATGAAAAAGCTGCCGATATGAACTATCCGCAGGCTCAGTGCAACCTGGGCGCCCTGTACTATGTGGGCGTGGGCGTTCCCAAGGACTACGCCTCCGCTGTCCACTATCTTTCCCTGGCCGCCGAGCAGCGCCTAGCCCGGGCGCAGTACCTGCTGGGTCTGTGCTACGAGTTCGGAAACGGCGTAGAGGAGGACTGCAAAAAGGCCGTCCTGCTCTATGGCGAAGCCGCCAAGGGGGACAGCGCCGACGGCCTGTGCGCCCTGGGCGTCATGTACTATCTGGGCAAGGGCGTGGAGGAGGATAACGAAAAAGCCGCCGACTGCTTCCGCCGGGCCGGAGAAATGGGACTTGCCCGGGGCTGGCATCTGCTGGGCCGCTGCTATGACAACGGCTACGGCGTTGCGGAATCGGCGGAGATGGCCGCCCAGTGCTTCAGCCGTGCTGCCGACCAGGGCTATCCCGACGCCCTGTACCGCCTGGGCCTGTGCTATGCCTACGGACACGGTGTGTCCCGGGACGCTAATAAGGCCGCCGACTGCTTCCGCCGAGGTGCGGAGACGGGCCATGCCCCCTCCATCTGCCAGCTGGGCCTGTGCTACGAGGCCGGCCGCGGCGTGCCTGAGGACATCGGCAGGGCGGCGGAGCTTTACGAGAAGTCTGCCCGCCTGGGTAGCCCCGAGGCCCAGTGCAATCTTGGCGTTCTGTACCGCTACGGCGGCGGTGTCTCCCGGGATATGGAGAAGGCCGCAGAGCTATTTGCCCGGGCTGCCGGGCAGGACTATCCCCGAGCCCAGTTCTTCCTGGGACTGCACTATGAGCATGGGCAGGGCGTGGAAAAGGACATGGCCCGGGCGGTGCAGCTCTACGCCAAGGCGGCGGAGCAGAATTATCCCGAGGGCGTCCGGGCCCTGGGTGTGTGTTATGAGGGGGGACTGGGTGTGGAGAAGGATCCCCAAAAGGCCGTTTCCCTCTACCGCCGAGCCATCGACCTGGGCGACGAGGCCGCCGCCTACTGCCTGGCCAATCTCTATTTTGCCGGCCGGGACATCCCCCAGGACTATCCCCAGGCCCTGGCACTGTACGAAAAAGCCGCGGCCAAGGGCCACCCCGGCGCCCAGTGCCAGGCGGGCTACTGCTATGAGCGGGGCCTGGGCTGCGAAAAGGATACGGACAAGGCCTTTTTCTATTACGGCAAGGGGGCGGAAAATGGCGACGATACCGCCACCAACAACCTGGCCTTCTGCTATGAGCACGGCCTGGGCTGCACCCCCGACCCGGCCCGCGCGGCTAAGCTCTATGAAAAAGCCGGGAATATGGGCGTTCCCTTGGCCTGGAAAAACCTGGCGCTGCTCTATGAAAAGGGCATCGGCGTGGAGAAGGATTTAGACCAGGCCCGGAAATATTTCACCCTGGCCAAGGAGCACAATGTCCCCGGTGCCGCCGAAGGTCTGGAGCGTCTGTCCGCCAAGCCTGCCGCCCCCAAATTTCCCGCCACTGCCCTGCGCGTCACCAGTGTCCTGCTGCTGGGCCTTGCGGCGTTTTTGGGCATCGGCATCTGGGGGGGCGTTCCCTCGGAGCGGCTTTTCAGCGGTGTGTTCACCCTGTTTTTTGCGGCCAGCGCCAGCTTTATCCTGTATAAGGTCAATCAGCGTCAGCCGAGGCTGCCCAAGGGCGTGTGCATTCTGTACATAGTCCTGGGAGTGCTGCTGATCCTGGCGGGCATCCTGGTCCTCTTGACCCTGGGCGAGGAAGTGCCTCCGGAGGCGGCGGACTACTGGTTCATCGGCTGCACTCTTCTGGGCGGCGATGTTCTCTTAGGTCGCGTCCTGCGCCAAAAGAAGGGAATGCAAAAGAAGTGATGCAGAATCGCTTTGCCCCTAAAGCCCCGGAGCTTACCTTGCCGCGCGAATTTCCGCACAATACAACGAAAAGATTTTTACCAAAAATTAGGCAATTCGCCAAAATGATATTATTTTCACAAAGACGCTGTTTTTTGCTGATTCCCGGTGCTATAATGTGAAAAAGTGCTTTTGGCAAAGCACAGGAGACTTGGAGGAGAAAAGATATGGATTACAAAGAGATATACCGGCAAAAACTGACTACGGCGGACGAGGCGGTGAAGGTCATCAAGTCCGGTGACTTCTACTATGCTACGGAGTATCGCTCGATTGTGAAACTGCTGAAGGAAAGAGATGACCTGTTCTTTACACCGGAAAGTCTGACCGAGGAACTGGAAGAAATGTGTATTCCCCAGTGGGAAAATGAAGCGACTATTTATGAGCTGTAAGGCTTGTGGATAGTCGCTTTTGTCATATCTGAAAGAAACGGAGGTTGATGTATTTGAAAGAGTAAGCACCTTAACCTCGTGCC
>QWCE01001766.1_pt1 | contig 30457 bp, 32 predicted proteins | sample 1972531 | NCBI WGS metagenome assembly QWCE01 (sample SAMN09866716, study PRJNA288562) | Human gut metagenome isolate term4_stool, whole genome shotgun sequencing... | reverse complement strand
GGGCGTAAATCCTTCCGTTTCGATTTTCTGTTTTTTCTCATCCAGCCGCCGCTGTGCCCAATACTCCGCTTCGGTCACACCCGTTCTGGATGGTGACAGCAAATCGACCTGATGCAGAAATTCACGTTGGCATAAATCCATAAGGGATTTCTGCAGATGCTTCAGGTACTCGTTTGTTACATGGTGCTTGTACTCGGCCTTGCAGTCAATGGGTCGCTCCATAAAGGACTGCTTAGGTACATCCAGCTTTCGCAAACTGTTGATTACGATATGTACATGAATATTGCCGCTGCCATTGTAACCGTCCATGTGCGTACAGACCAATGCCTGATGCCCCGGAAAATTTGCTTTTGCGTATTCCAGTCCAAGCTCCTGTGCTCGTTTACCCGTCAAGCAATTTTCTGTGCTGTCTCGTGGATCAAAGCTGATGATGTAATGGTGGCTTTTGATTTCATTCTTGTTTTTGTTTTTCTGGTACTCGCGGTTCAGCTGCTGGCAGGCCGCATCAAAGGAATAGGGTTCACAGTTCAGGCCGTCCAGATAAAACTCATCCCGCATGATGCGATTTCCGTTTTGGTCAAGGATCGGAGCTTTCCGAAGTTCATCATGTTTGAAAATGAGATATTCCAGCGCAGCACCATAGTTGGAACTCTTACTTGCGATGTGCTTTAAGATTGCCATAATTCTTTCCTGCCATTTCTGCGACCTGCTCCCGCATTTCAAAAATACAGGAAATCGCATGGTTGATGTTTTCGAGCATAGCGCGCGACTGGATACCGCCGCTGTTGAAGAACGTCGCGATCTGGTTCAGATTATTCCCGATGGCAGCAAACTCCCGTGTGATGACTTCGATCTCGTCCGGGTGGACATAGAATACATACGAGGTATCCACGCGGCCTTTCATCAGCATCTGCGCTGCAAATTCAGAAAGGGTCATTCCAGCATCTTCTGCCTGCTGGTGTAAAAATTCATGTACTGTTTCTGTTACTCGTGCGGAGATTACTTTTGTCTTTACGATAGATTTCACTTTTTTCTTCGTCCGTGGCATGGGGTCTCCTTTCCAAAATCAAGAATTTGATTTTCCCGGCAGTGCATCTGCACTCCGGCTGTGACCTGCTGTAGCAGGCCACCAATGGGCAAAATCATGTGATTTTGCACGATGTGAGGGTATGGGGAGCGTAATCCCCATCAAGATGCCGCCGTAGAAAAATCGCCCGTAGGAGCGGTTTCGTATACAAAGGCGAATCTTGCTTTTAACTACCGTCCACTCTGTCCCAGCCCGTTCCTGTCCGATTCTCTCCGACGTTTTTTCTGGTAAGACGCGCAGAATGCACATTCAGTACCAGAGGTATCCTTCTGGGGTGGCTCATGAAATTGTCAAAGTACGATGTAGCTTTGTAAGGAATTAGGGATTTTCGGGGGGTGAGACCAGCAGCGAATAGGTTTGTTTGAGAAAATAGTCCTTACACCCTATACAAACTTAAAGGGGTGTTTTTAAACCGGGTCTTTTGAAAATTCAAAGAAAATTCATTTTTCCGGTGTTCCCCTCTACCTATAACATTCTAAAATGGGTGTTTGGCATACAGATTTTCAAATTTTGTCGAACTACCTAATTTTAGAATATAGATTTTGTTTATTTTCCACTTATAGAACTAGCGGAAAGCTGTTCTACAAAAGATTTTGAAACCCCCTACACTAATAGGAATCCGCAGAGCCGTTTTGGAATACAGTTTTGAAAATTTCACAAATTTGGGCAAAAAGAAAAACGGCAAAGTTCAAAATCAAACCTTACCGTTTTACATGTACTCACACTATTTCAAGTTTTTTGTCTGATGAAGTTTTTGCTCTAGTAGCCAGCCTTTCAATTTACAAGCTATATCCTCTATCACGAATCACATTGACAACTTCGGAAACATATTTCTGACAAATATCATGGTCGGGAGCTTCCACCATCACACGCACCACAGGCTCTGTGCCGGATTCACGAACCAGAATACGGCCAGTATCCCCCAAATCCTCAGCCACCTTGGACACTGCTTCCTGCACGGCAGGATCATTCTGTGCAGCCTTCTTATCGGTCACACGGACATTCTCCAACACCTGCGGATAGATCTTCAGCGGTGCAGCCAGTTCACTCATTGGCTTTTTCTTAGCCAGCATGACTTCCATCATCTTCAGACTGGTCAGGATACCGTCACCCGTACTAGCATACTTGGAGAAGATGATATGTCCGCTCTGCTCACCGCCGATACGACAGCCATTCTTAGCCATATACTCATAGACGTACTTGTCGCCCACAGCGGTCTTGGAATAGCCGATACCCTGCTCATCGAATGCCTTGTACAGACCAAAGTTGGACATAATTCATCTATATTTCTAAGGAATCCAATATACTTATTGATTGTTCCATCCCTGTCAGGGAAGATTGCTTTCCGCTTATGTTTCAGATTTTTTGCCGAAATTCCACCTTCCTTGCAGTCTTTACATACGGAATAATATAGATTGGGAGTGTCCATATCTTTGACATACTCAGGACTATCATAGCCACAGTATCAAACTGTGTTGCCTGCTGCTCACCACGGAGAGGCGTGCAAAGTTTCGAGCAGCAATGGGAGCTCACGCTCCCACAATTCATGTGATACATCCCACAATACTCTTGGAGGTGTAAATCACATGAAGAATAAATTAGATTGGTTCGATGATAACTGGAACTGGGATGTGCGGCCCGCACAGGTACTATATGAGCTTCTGCTCTCCCCCACTTACCGGATTCCCATGAGGGTAAAGACAGTATGTTCCTATAAGTGGGGAGTTAAGTTTCCACAGTGCCCACGATGCGGAAGCACTATGGAACGTGAGTACCAACTCTTCTGTGGCCGCTGCGGCCAAAGACTAAACTAGAGTAAGTTTGAGGAGATAGAAGTGAAGTACATAGGGTGGAATGGAGTTGAGAGTGAGAACGATGATGAGCAAGCAATCACCTATGACTCCAATATATTATAAACCAACTTTATGGAAAAGTATCATAGACTTTTTACCACAACTTTATATGTAACCATTTACTTCAAGAACTCTTCAGCACTCTTGCAAATCTCCGCTTCCACCTTCTCGGCAGCTTCTTTATTCTCTGCGCTGACCGAGATATAGGTCTTGAGCTTCGGCTCGGTACCGGAGGGACGCACCACGATGGAGCAGTTATCTTCCAGCAGGAACTTGAGCACATCGGACTTGGGCAGACCGTCCAGACCCGGAGCGTAATCCAGCAGCTTCACGACCTTCTTGCCGCCGAACTCCTTGATGTCGCCCCGGAACGCCTGCATAATGTTCTGCATCTTGGCAAAACCAGCGCTGCCGTCGAACTCATAACTGTGCAGGGTGTTCAGGCAGTAGCCGTAGGTCTTATACAGCTCCTCCAGCTTGTCCAGCAGGCTGATGCCCTTAGTAGCATAATAACTGAACATCTCGCAGATCATATAGGCACCGTCCACGCCGTCCTTATCGCGGACGTAGGAGCCGGTCAGATAGCCATAGCTTTCCTCAAAGCCGAACACATAGCTGTCTGCCTTGCCCTGCTTTTCCAGCTTGCCGATCTGCTCACCAATGAACTTGAAGCCGGTCAGCACGTTAATGGTACGCAGGCTGTAATGGGTAGCGATCTGCTCGCCCATATCCATAGTGACGATGGTCTTAACCATGACCGGGTCAGCAGGCATCTTGCCGTGCTTTACACGCTGGCTGCAAATATAATCCAGCAGCAGCATACCCGTCTGGTTGCCGGTCAGCAACTCGTACTCCCCTGCCTTGTTCTTGACGGCGATACCCACACGGTCGCAGTCGGGGTCGGTCGCCAGCAGAAGGTCAGCATTACACTTCTTGGCATACTCCATGCCCAGCGCCATGGCTTCCTTGATCTCCGGATTGGGGTACGGGCAAGTCGGGAAGTTTCCGTCCGGCTGCTCCTGCTCCTTAACCACGGTGATGTTGGTGTAGCCCATCTCCTTCAGAGTGCGGGTCACAGGCTTCAGGCCAGTGCCGTTCAGCGGGCTGTACACAATGGCCACATTCTTATTGACCTCTTCGCCAAACAGAACAGACTGGCTCTTGACCTGCTCCACGAATGCGGTATAGACCTCGTCCGGGATGTACTGGATGCTGCCGTTTGCCACGCCTGCTTCAAAATCGCTGGTCTTGACGTCTGCAAAGATGTCCAGCTTCTCAATCTCGGCAAGGATCTCTGCTGCCGCCTTGGTCGTAATCTGGCAGCCATCTGCGCCGTAGACCTTATAGCCGTTGTACTTGCTGGGATTATGGGAAGCCGTCACCATAACACCGGCAGAGGTGTGCAGATAGCGGGTCGCAAAAGACACGGTGGGAACCGGCATCAGGACAGGCCAGATGTTGGCCTTGACGCCGTTGGCCGCGAACACACCAGCGGCGACTTTTGCAAACACATCGCTCTTGATGCGGCTGTCATAACCGATGGCCACGGACGGAGTTTCAAAGTTCTTTTTTAAATAGTCTGCCAAGCCCTGAGATGCCTTTGCAACGGTATAGACGTTCATGCGGTTAGTGCCCGCCCCGATGACGCCACGCAGACCACCCGTACCAAAGGCAAGATCACGATAGAACGCGTCCTCGATTTTGGCGTCATCCAGCGTTTTCAGTTCTGCCACTACGTCGGCATCAGCGGTGACGTTTGCCAGCCAGCGTTCATATTCTTTCTTGATATCCATATTATTTACCCTCTCACATCCAGAAATTGTGCCTGACCGTGAATCGTCAGTGTCTCGGAATCCGCCGGGACAAAGATGCAGTCTCCTTTATAGAACGGAAGATTGCCGCCCTCATAGGAGATCGTGCCGCAGCCGTTGACGCAGAGCAGCACCCGGAAGGCAATTTCATCCGCGCGGTAATGCACCTTCTGCCGCCGCTCGGTGTTGACGATCATACGGTACACTTCAAAATACTTGCAGCGGGTCAGCAGCTCAAAGGCAACGCCCTGTCGGTATTTCAGCACCCGGAGCGGCTGCTTCGGCTCTGCGCTGCCTTTCAGATTTGCTACGTCCAGCGCCTTGTCGATGTGCAGCTCCCGCTTTTTGCCGTCCTTGCCTACACGGTCGTAATCATATAGACGGTAGGTCAGGTTGGAGTTTTCCTGAATCTCGGCCACCAGTGCACCGGCACCGATGGCATGGATGGTACCCGCCTCAATGAAAAACAGATCATCCTTCTTGACCGGGACCCACTGCAGGTCCTTCATCAGGGTTCCTTTGGCGATAGCGTCCCGTATCTGCTGTTCGGTACGCTCCCGCTTCAGGCCATACACGAGCTTTGCGTCCTTGCTGGCGTCCAGCACATACCACATCTCGGTCTTGCCCAGCTGCCCGTTTTCACGCTCCTGCGCATAGGCATCGGTGGGGTGTACCTGCACCGACAGATCTTTCTTGGCATCGATGAATTTGATAAGAATCGGCAGCGCATTTTCGCCCTTATGGCGCTCGCCCAGATACTCCGGGTGTGCTCTCAGAACCTCTGCCAGTTCCTGTCCATCAAACGCACCGCCTACCACATAGCTGGGGCCATCGGGGTGCGTGGAGCACTCCCATGTCTCTGCCAGCGGGGTCAGGTCGATGTTTTTTTCAAATTCATCATTCAAACGACTGCCGCCCCAAAGATAATCCTTGCCGGACGGCCGGAGCAAAAGAGGCTTATTCTTGTTTTGCATAGCTGCCTCCTGCAGTGGCTCAATATTCCAGTTCAAATTTCCGCTTGTCGTGGACATCGATGGCTTCACCCAGCTGCACTTCAATCAGTTTCAGCTCGGTCTCAGCAATAACCGTATGGCGGCAGCCTGCGGACATGGTGATCACATCGCCTGCTTTCACGTTCTGCTCCATACCGTCCACAATGGTCTTGCCCTTGCCTGCAATGACCGTCCAGACCTCATCACGGTGCTGATGGCTGTGGTAGTTCATCTGATGGCCTGCATTCAGGGTCACTTTGATGGTCATCGAAGCCTTATCAATGTCGATGACCTTAAAGCTGCCCCACGATTTTTCGGCGAACATGACCCGATGGTCGAGCGTGTTGACATAGGGCTTGATGTAGCTGGACTGCTCCTTATCCGAAACCAGAATACCCTCTGGGCTTGCAGAGACCACTACATCCTTCAGACCCATGCAGAGGATAGGCACATCCAGCTCGTTGACCACATGGACGTTCTCGCACTGCTCATTAAATAGCGCCTCGCCGACCGCATGGCTGTCCATTGCCTCGGTCAGTGTGTTCCACGTGCCAAGGTCTTTCCAAGTGCCTGCGAAGCGCATGACCTCAATTTCCGGCTCGTGCTCTACCACGGCATAGTCGAAGCTGATCTTGTTCAGGGTATCATATTTATTGAACAAGTCATCGTAATCTACAAAATCAATCAGCTCATGGGCGCGGTTCAGCACGTAGCCCAGCTTGAATGCAAACACGCCGCCGTTCCAGAGCGCGCCCTTTGCAATGTAGTCCTTTGCCACTTCCTGCGTGGGCTTTTCCTTGAACATGGACACCTTGCTGACCTGCTCTTTGCCGATGGGGATGATGTAGCCGTATTTCTCGCTGGGGTAGGTCGGCTCAATGCCCATCAGGACCAGATTTGCGCTGCTGACGGCGGCACGGTCGCCCAGTGCTTTCAATGCCTCAAAGTAGTCGTTTTCCACATAGGGGTCTACCGGGCAGACAACCACAGATTCTTCCTCGCCGACGCCCTGCACGTCTTTCAGGTAGGCCGCTGCCAGAGCGATAGCCGGGAAGGTATCCCGGCGGCAAGGTTCCACGCTGATGCCCACTTCCTCGCCCAGCTGATTGTGGATGGCCGAGACCTGCGATTTGGAAGTAGCAATGGTGACGGTTGCATCGGTATCGACCGCCTTGATCTGACGGTAGACGCGCTGCACCATGGATTCCAGTTCACCGTCTTCGCGATGGAAGATCTTGATGAACTGCTTGGAACGGATATCGTTGGAAAGCGGCCACAGACGCTGGCCGGAACCGCCGGACAATAACACCAGATTCATAATTTTTCTCCTGTCATCTTGCAAAAAAGGCCGTGGCCCTGCACGGACACACGACCTTTTCAAATCGTTTATTTTAGCGCTCTGCACGCATCGGGTTGTTCAGGAAGTCTTCGTAGGACAGGCGCAGGCCGTCTTCCAGCTCGGTCTTGTAGGTCCAGCCCAGATTGGTAGCCTTAGACACATCCAGCAGCTTGCGGGGCGTGCCGTTGGGCTTGGTGGTATCCCACTTGATCTCGCCGGTGTAGCCCACGACCTTGGCAACCAGCTCGGTCAGCTCCTTGATGGTCAACTCCTTACCGGTACCGGCGTTGACGGTTTCGTTGCCGGAGTAGTTGTTCATCAGGAAGACGCACAGGTTTGCCAGATCGTCCACATACAGGAACTCACGCAGCGGAGAGCCATCGCCCCAGCAGGTAACGCTGGGCAGGTTCTGCTCCTTAGCCTCATGGAAACGACGGATCAGCGCCGGAACCACGTGGCTGTGGGTGGGGTGATAGTTGTCGTTGGGGCCATAGAGGTTAGTGGGCATGACGCTGATGTAGTCGGTGCCATACTGACGGTTCAGGAACTCGCAGTACTTCAGGCCGCTGATCTTAGCCAGTGCATAGGCCTCGTTGGTCTTTTCCAGCTCGCTGGTCAGCAGGCAATCTTCCTTCATGGGCTGAGGAGCCATGCGGGGATAGATGCAGGAAGAGCCGAGGAACTCCAGCTTCTTGCAGCCATTCTTCCATGCAGAGTGGATGGCGTTCATTTCCAGCGTCATGTTGTCATACATGAAGTCGGCCAGTGCTTCCTGGTTTGCCACGATGCCGCCGACCTTGGCAGCAGCAAGGAACACATACTCCGGCTTCTCCTGTGCGAAGAACTCTTCCACAGCATCCTGACGGGTCAGGTCCAGCTCCTTGTGGGTGCGGGTGATGATGTTGGTGTAGCCCTGACGCTGCAACTCACGAACGATTGCAGAGCCCACCATGCCGCGATGACCTGCGACATAAATCTTAGCATTCTTTTCCATCATAATAAGACGCTCCTTTATTCAGTCAGCGTCAGCAGCTTTGAAACAATTTCTGCCGCTGCGTTGTGATATTCCGGCACTGCCGGATAGGTGATCTGTTTCATTTGTTCGAGTAAGTCTGACATTTCCGTCAGCTGCTCGTAGGTAACTTTTATCCCCAACTTTTTCTGTTCCAGCTTGCGGATGGTCGTGCGGTCTTCCAGCACGCTGTCGCGCGCAAACAGAGCCATTGGCTTTTGCGTCAGCAGGCATTCGACCACTGTGCCCCAGCCCGCCTTGGTGATCACATAATCTGCTGCTGCCACATAGTCCTGCGTGTGCAGCGTAGAATAGGGAATCACCGTCACATTGCTTCCCGTCAGCGGAACGCCCTCTGTGACGTAGAAATGAGCCTCCACACCTTCTACCGAGACAGGCTGTGTGAACTGTGCCGACATTCCCAAAGCCACGAACACGACCGGGCAGGTATGCCGTGCGCAAATCGCCCGAATTTCGTCCGGGTGGAAGGGGCGCGCCACCAGTGAAGTTTCGCTCAACTCTGCCTGAGACAGAAGTTCCAGCATTTCCGGGTTATGTAGCGTATAAAGCATCCCGTGCCGTATCTTCCGATACTCTGCGGCGTACGCTTTCCAGATGTGTTCCGGTAAAAACTCCCGGTACAGCTCTGTCCATGTGAAGTTACCCACATAGAGCAGCGGTACACCGGCCTGCTCACAGGCTGAAATCGACCAAAGGGGCATATCGCAAAGAGCGGCCGCAACATCGTGTTGACGTAACCAGTCAGCCTCCTGCTTTGCCCGTTCGGGCCGTTCGGCCAGATACTGTGCACAGGCAGCGGTCAGTGCAGCCGTATCGACCAGCAGCGTGCCTTGCTGAAAGATCAATCCAATGTCGGTATGTTCTGCACGATACCGGATACGGGAGGATTGCTCCGGCGTGAGGATCTCCAGCAGATTGGCTCTTACAAATTCCAGATGCCGCTTCCCGCACACCACATAAACATACGCATCGATTCTGCGCACCGCTTCTGCGATCAGCGGAATATTCCGGGCGATATGCCCGAAGCCGTGATCGGACAGGTAAAAGCAGAGATTCTTTGCCTGCATCAGATGCTCTTCAGAGCCTTTTCGCGCTTTGCACGCTCACGGTCGTGCTTGGCCATGATCTCCACCAACTGCTCATAAGTCGTGGACTGCGGATTCCAGCCCAGAACGGTCTTAGCCTTGGTGGGGTCGCCCCACAGGTTGTCCACGTCGGTGGGACGGAACCACTGAGGATTCACGCAGACCAGCATCTTGCCGGTAGCTGCATCATAGCCCTTCTCGTCGATGCCGGTGCCCTCCCAGCGGATGGTGATGCCGTTGGCTGCGAAAGCTTTCTCGGTGAAGTCGCGGACAGTGTGCTGCACACCGGTAGCGATGACGAAATCCTCGGGCTTATCCTGCTGCATAATCAGCCACATGCACTCAACGTAATCCTTGGCATAGCCCCAGTCACGCAGAGAATCCATGTTGCCCAGCTCCAGATGATCCTGCAGACCCTCGGCAATACGACCGGCCGCCAGCGTGATCTTACGGGTGACGAAGTTCTCGCCACGGCGCTCAGACTCATGGTTGAACAGGATGCCGTTGACGGCGAACATGCCGTAAGCATCGCGGTACTCCTTGACCATCCAGAAGCCGTACTGCTTGGCCACGGCATACGGAGAGTAGGGGTGGAACGGGGTGGTCTCGCGCTGGGGAACTTCCTCGACCTTGCCGTACAGCTCAGAGGTAGAAGCCTGATACACCTTGCAGGTCTTGGTCAGACCGCAGACACGGACAGCCTCCAGCACACGCAGAACGCCCAGTGCGTCCACATCGCCGGAGTATTCGGGTGCGTCGAAGGAGACCTGAACGTGGCTCTGTGCGGCCAGATTGTAGATTTCATCGGGCTTGATCTCGCCCACCAGACGAATCAGACCAGAGGAATCGGACAGATCGCCATCATGCAAAGTGATGGCATTTTTCTCAATCAGGTGATCGATACGAGCAGTATTGGAGATGGAAGCACGACGAACAATTCCGTGAACCTCATAGCCTTTCTCCAAAAGGAACTCTGCGAGGTAAGATCCATCCTGACCGGTGATACCAGTGATAAGTGCCTTTTTCATGTGTTTTATTCCTCTCTGAAAAATGATTTATCTTTTGATGTGTTAAGTGTAATTTTATCGTACAATTATATTTTATGGATTTTGGCAGCTTACCTGAAGTGCTAAAGCAGTGCTCTATTAGCACAATATTGGTTTTTGTCAATCAGCTGGCCGGATTGCTTCTTAGCTTGTCCTGTTTCACTGGCACCTCGATTAGACCAAACCTACTAAACATCCCATAAATATAGGACACGCCATGGATATCTCCCAGTGCCTTCGGCCGTTCTACTAGCGGCTTACCTTTCGTCTTTTCAAAAGCCAGCAGTATCGAACTCCACGTCAGGCTCTTACTGCTTTCTCGACGATCGATCCACAGTTCCTTGGTCAGTTCCCCATTCCGCCCGGTCCTGATCTTATAGGAAAACGGCAATCCAGATATCGTCTTGAACCGGTATCCTTGAAAAGCAACGATACACTTCCAGAGATGCTGTTCATCATGACTGCTCTGCAACGCTTCAACTGCTTTCTTCCTCTGCCGCATTCGTCGAAGCCCCTCTGCCACAACGCTGATCTGGTCTCGATCACAATCCTCTCTGAAATACACGCCTTTCTTATAAGGTAAATAAGAAGTCACAGATGCTTTTGACAAATTCAGTTCTGCAGCCACCGCTTCCAATGCTTCTTTATAAGACATCCCCTGTTTTTCCTCAAAAGAAGCGTTCACCACATCTGCAATTTCTGATTCATAAACACCGGCCGTGATCAATAGTTTCCGCACCTTGATGGGATTGAGAGATAGTGTGTCTGCGATTGTCTGAAGGGAATTATTTGTATAGAGAGCCACAGCCGCTTCCATCTGCTCCTGCAGGATAGCTGCCGCATCATAGTTCGGCTTCAACGGTTTCCGGCCGGCACCGGGTTTTCTTGGTTTATATGGTCTTTTATCTCCCACAAAAATTCTCCAATCTCACAGCATTCCGATCTTTTTCCGATATTATATACTCCACTTCCGGCCACGGATCACCTTCCCAGACAAAATCCGAATCATACCGTACAGCCTTGGCAGCTTCACCATAGAAATCATTATCCACACACCACTGCATCAGAGTATCATCTTCCAATGTCAGATACCCATGAGCAAAGCCTCTGGGAATCAACATTTGTTTCCGATTTTCAAAAGACAGCACCGCACTGTATGCATGGCCGAAAGTCTCTCCCGATCGCAGGTCCACAGCCACATTAAAGATTGAACCATGCAGGCAGGACACCAACTTAGCCTGGGCGTGTTCCCCTTCCTGAAAGTGCAAGCCCCGCAGCGTGAATGCTTTCTTGCTGTATCCCTGGTTGATCTGCCGAACAGTGAAGTTTATGGATTGATCGTATGACACGGCAAGATATCCCCGGAAATCCTCAAATGCTGAAACTGTCAGAATTTCTGGTTTGATGAGTATGATTGGTTTCGTATCCATGTGTACTCCTCCTTTTTATTTTCGTTTTAAACTATATGTTTTTAAGAAGAACACAGCGATTTCTCGCTGTGCCTCAATATTTCACCATTGTTTCCGGTATTCACTTGGGCTGCTGCCTTCCACCTTACGGAACATCCGGCTAAAGTAGTTTGCATCTCCCATGCCAATGGCAACGCCTATTTCCTCCACAGTCATATCCGTAAACCGAAGCAGCTGCTTGGCTCTGGTAATCCGCTTTGAAATTAGATAGTTGTTGACCGTGGTACCGTAGGTTTCCTTAAAGATTTTTGACAAATAAAACTTGTTGATGAAGAAGCGTTCTGCCAGATCATCAAGGGATATCTTATCTGTGTAATGCTCATCCAGATAGTTTTTTATCTCAACCAGTTCCATTCTCTTCCGGCTCACCGTCACACTCTCCGGATGCCAGGACTGCTCCATCAGTAAGGTGAGCAAAGTTCCCAGCTTCTCATTGATCCGCATATCTCGTATGTAGTCGGATGTAGCTGCCAGATTATAGAGGTCTGTTAAAAGAGAGACAAAAGGAGCAATATCCTCCGGGTGGAACACAGGTCGGCCACCACGCTCTTTGTACTTCTCATATACGGCCGGAAGGGACGGTGCATAGAAGTGACACCACTGGAGAGACCAGAGATTGTCGGAAGTCGAATGGCTATACGCTTTCCGGCAGTCGATGAACACACAGTCGCCTGAGTGCAGCTGATAAGTCTGCCCCTCGTAGGAAAGTTCGCCCTCACCGGACAAGACAACGAAGCACAGGAAAGACACCAGATCTGATCTCTTAGACGTATGCGGATGCAGGGCTCTAAGTGAACCGACTTCCTGCAGATGGAGCAAAGATGTTCGAGCAAAAGTTGATGGGGTGTAAATGATTCGGGAGGAGCTTACGGAAGAGGACTGTGGGTTAAATAGTTCTTGTTCCATCTTCAGCTTTCCTCCCTTCTTACACTTATCCGATATAGTTCAAAATCGTCTCGTAAGCGATTCTCTTTTTTGCTGCATCCGATCTTCTCCAAGAAAATCCGGTGTCCAGTCATTTGGCGTGATTTCCACAGGATCACCATTCAATTTAAACTGAGAATGAAACGCATCTATTTTTCCAACATAAACAGGCAAATCGTAATACAGCGATCCCTCTCGGTTTTTATATTGGTCTCCTGTTATGTCAACAATATCTCCATTCTCTAATGTGAGCCACACATGGCTCTCGGAACCAATTTTCCCCGATGTGTACCAGCTTCTTACACCTGCCTGTTCAAGAAGATACCGCCCTAACAGATCACACGCTACCCCACAGTTTCCTCTTGGAAAAAGTTCAATAAAGCCGTCACCTGAAAATTCTCTATTTGCTTTCGCTTTTAATATGGCACTTCTAAATTCTGCTACCATCTGATAAATATCTTTCATGATCTATCCTTTATTGCCTCTTTGCCATTCATTGAACGTTGCCTGCTGCTCACCTCGTAGCGGTGTGCAAATTTTGAGCAGCTACCGTGTGGGCATAGCCACACAGCCTTTGTTTCTTTACTCCCAGCTGAAGCACATTCCTTTGAAGCTATCGGCCTGCTCTTTATTGGTGAAGACCACTTTGATTTCATTCTTCACAGTACAGTCATCACTGACTACCAAGATATGTCTCTGTGAAAAATCATAATCAAATGTTACCGTTGGGGATTCAAACAGTTCTCCATCTACATAGATATCTGCTTTGTTATCTCCGGATTTATAGGTATAGTCGATCCCCAGTATGCCAGATGCACTCGTGCTGATGGCAAAGGTAGTATCATCCACCCGTTCAAAGTCAGAGCTTGCATCGTACCAGACAAAGTTATCAAACTTATGCACATCGGCATTGATCACATCAACATCTGACATCTTTCCCGTAGAAGCAGCCACGTTATCGTCAATGACCGATTTGATCGTTTCAAAGTAGATTTCCTGTCCTGCATCATTCGGATGGACACCATCTTTTGTTAAATCATCATAAGCCTTGCCTGAATTGTTGAAAGCTGCAATCGTATCTGCCACAGGGATACCGTAATGCTCACAGATACTCTGAATTGCTACTATATTAGGGGTATACTCACGCTGAGAAGATTCCAGAATTGAGATGATCGAACAATCTGGGTATTTATTTCTTATCGCTCTAACCATTGCCTCATAGTTTGTTGAAAGCCCATCATACCCATCGTTCTGCCCATAGCAGATAATCGCCAAATCATAGTCCACATCATCGTTCAAGGCCTTTGTACGAACATAGCCAGCATAGGAAGTATTGCCACCCATGGAGACATTCGTTACCGAAACTTTACCTTTGTTGATGGTTCGGAGATATGTCTGTAGTTGCTTAAACCACTGTTGTCCATCTGTCTCCGTTCCAGCACCTGCACCAATGGAGTCTCCTACAACCAAGACATTCACGTCAAAGCCATCCATCAGTTTCTGGTAGAAACTGTCTTCTGCTTCCTGCAGTTTCAAAGCCGTCTGCTTTTCTTGTTCCTCTTGATATAGTTTTTTATTAAGTGCCTGAAGTTCTGCGGATTTCTTATCTTCATCTACTTTATTCATCCACAGAAGGGCCCCCAGCAGTGCTGCTAATATTACAATTACTATTCCGTATATCAGATTTTTACGGGAGCTACTGCTGTACCCCCCCCCCGATGTTTATAACTCATATTCACTAAATCCTTTCTTCAAATAGGCTCACAGTTCAAAAGACGATTTATCAGGTAATTTATTTTCAAACGCTTTCAGTATTTTTCGTTTTGCACCTTCAAAATCCTTCAATTGCTCAGAATCATTAATACAAATCGTTTTATGAATACCTTTATTAATGTCATTAATTATAGATCCCATATTCTCCCCTACATCATACATTTTCCCAAAGTTAGGAGATCGTGGTTCAAAATATCCACTCGCAATCTGCCAGTACCTCATAAGCCATTGGTTAACATCTTTATCGTCTCTAAATTTATGTTCGCACACTTGAGACAAATACTCAGATTCACAATTCCAAACGTCACAAAATGTTTTCTTAGAGTAAGAATATGGAATATGGAGTTCATAAAAGCCGGAATATCTATTCCAAGGTAGCAAACATAACGTTCTAAATATTTCTTTTCCGTATTTTATGCTAATCCATTTTCGCCAATTTTCTCTGAACTGTTTTTTAAATATAAAGTGTTCTGAAATGACACACAGATTATTTACAATGATGTGCGTTATCCCTCTCCTATCCATTTTGACAGTATTTAAAATAGCACTATCTCTCGGCAGATTTCCTTTAAAGAAATCATCTTCAGAGACATAGTTATTAATAAATGTATCATCATTAAAATAAACAAAACGTTCAGATAGTCCTGGTATCTTATGAAGATTCAATTCAATAACATGAGAGCTAAAAGTCGGAAGATACTTTTCATCAATATAATCCGAATGATTCACTAACCTTAATTTCGGATTATTTTCATTAAGCCATGTAGGTTTTTGCCCACATGTCACAAAATGTACCTTTCTAACCCACGGTGCATACTTCTCGACAGCCCTAAACCAATACTTCAAATTGTCCCAATCTCTATAACGCACCTCACTATCTGATTGAACATTTATTTGAATATCATTAGTACTCTTATATTTATTCTTCTTCGCTATCCATTTGGGATCTTTATCATCTACCCAAATCAGCACAAAATCTATACCTTCATTCATATTCTTTTCCATAATCTTCTCGCAACATTCCAGTAGAAGCTGCCACGTTATCATCAATGACAGATTTGACCGTTTCATAGTAGAACACCATCGTTCTGACCCTAGCAGATGATTGCCAGATCATAATCCATATCATCATTCAGAATCATCGTCCGGATATAACCAGCGTAAGATGCGTTGCCGCCCATAGAGATGTTGGTTACTGATACTTTACTTTTGTTGACGGTTCAGAGATACGTCTGTAACTGCTTAAACCATTGTTGTCCATCTGTCAGCTTCTGATAAAAGCTATCCTCTGCTTCTTTCTGCTTCAGTGCCTCTGCCTTTGCCTGATTCTCTGCAAAAATCTGCTCGTTCAGTTTTGTCAGCTCTTGCGTCTTTGCATTGGATTTTTTCTTTTCACCCCACATCAGGATTCCGAGTACGACCGCCATGATAACGATCAGAATGATCAGTACCGTATTCTTGTTATCGCTACGGTACCCCCCCTCCCATTAAATTTACGACTCATTTTATTTTACTCCTATTCTTCACGCTTCTTGAATGTACCTGCGGCTAATGTCGCCAATCCACACTGTATATTTTTTCTAAGCCCCTTGCTTGCATCCTTATTTATTAACAGATTGCCATGATATGGATTTTCCTCAATGCCATTTTCAGCATCTGCTTGGATAGGTCTACGCTCATACGAGAAATTACTATCAGCCATATATGCCCGGAATAATGCTTTCATCTGTGATTTCTGAATCTCACAATAACCTATTTTGAATTGAGGCTCTTGCTTGAACGGCTTTTTCTGTGATAGCAATGTTAATAATGCGCCTTCATTATCGTTCCAGTTTACTGAAAGCTCGCAATAGTTGTCATCCCTCGGATTCTTTGCAAAATCATCAAAACTAAACGCAGCTTCCGTTATGTAGCCTTCTGATGAAATTGCGTCCTTTGTTGAAATACCTCTGTAAAATCTTTCAGGTGTGTTGTCTTCCATTTTTCACCTCTGTCCAAATCCACCCATCATAATAATATAATCCAGAACTGATCGTGCGACCACATTGTATTCTTCTGGCTTCAACCGTCTAAAATAATTGCTAAATTCTTGGGTTTCTGTGTTATTTTCAATCATCCCATAACTATCCTCGTCATCCTTTTCAAAAGAAAAATAAGCTCTGAAGTAATTGAAAATCCATTCAATGCTTATCGTTGATTCGTTAAACTCACTCAAATGAAGTTTTGACAGTGTAACACCTTCAAGGTCAGCATCTGCAACTACTCTTTTCAATGTTAGTAAAAACTGATTAACTCTTTGATTCTTAAACACATCTTTTGGTAACTTTGAAAAGATGTCTGTATCTATCGACAGTTTTCGAGTATAGCTTTCATTAATTGTTCCAGATGATGTTTCCTCTATATTACTCTTTCCAAAATCTATGCTATTTTTTTCTCTATAATCGCTTCTAATTATATAATTCTTGCTCATACCAGTTCTTCCGGCTCCATTGCTTTATCGAGTTTTTCCGTGATTGCTGTCATAAGAAAGCTACTGGAATGTTCATGCAACATGTTTGCCACATCCATCATCATATCCGTTTTTGTTGTTTCTGGTTTAAAGTAGTCGCAATCTATTAAAAGTGAATTTTCAGTATTATTGTTGACATTAACTAACTCAAAATGCGTTTTCGTCCATACTCCGTCTGCTGCATCCTTAAATTCAGCTTGCGACATATATGAATTCATACCATCTTCAAACTGCGTCACGATACCTAAAACATGCGGTTTAATTAGGTCGCTCCACTTCTCACTCGTCAAATTAAGGACAGACCTCTGTATCACATCAATATATCGAAGACCAATTCGCGTGTAAAATGGAACTTCATATACTTCTTGAAATGCTTTCACGACTTGCTCTACTTTAACACTAAATTCTTCCCATTGAGTATACTTACGTGTAGAAATAGCAATAAATGTTGATGTCAGATTAACCTTATATGTTTCGTCTATCGAAATAAATGAATAGTTTTTGTTTTGATTTGTTTTGACTTGCGCTGCTTTCCCATTTGCATTAAGAAGCAATTCGTTTTGCTCTTCTATTCCCTCATCATAATAAGGATAATCTCTTCTAATTTTTTCTTGAAATTCCGCAGGTTGTTTGGTATTAATAGATAGAATCGTTGGAAATCTCAACTGAAAAATCACCTCTACCAATGGGCAATTCTTGTACTTTACTCGTTTATTCATTGCAGCACCTCTCCTTTCAAAATTTCCCAATAAAACAACCAGCTTTTTCTTTTAACTTCTTTCCACGTTTTAGTCAGTTGTTATCGCTCTATTTACTAATGTTTCATTTTTAGTATTCCTGTAAAAACACTTCTTTATATCTTCTGCACTCATCAAAATATTTGTTGACCGTTCATCATCAATCCGATTTATTGTCCTAAGCAGTATATCGGCCGTATCATTCTCCTTTTTTTGTATTGCCTCCGAATACCTCCAATAAATCATATTAATGTTAACCAGTGCATGATTTTCGTTTAAGTTTATACCTTTCCCAACATTTCTCCAATTCAGAACTTTCTCCATTTCACTGTTTCCTCCCTTTCTGACAAGCAATGCTCTTTACATATTCATTCAGACTTATCGGGCAACACTCAAGAAATTTTGCAATTTGTCTTCCAATAAACCAATCTATCTTAAGATAGTCCAAGATATAGAGTATATCTCTGCTTTTTTCATCATATACCGTAACTCCAAATGTCAGGTATGGCCGTTTTTCTTTGACTTCTTGTGTCGTTTCATCCATTTCCACGTAATTATTTTTTACACATTTAGGGATGCATGTTATAAAATCTACCCATCTAGCATCTTCCGGATTTTTATCATTCTTTTTTAGGCTTTTCTGACAATACATCCGATTCACGGATGCAATCAATGGTGCTTTCTTTTTATAAGCTTCCTCCAACAACTCACCCCATTTTAATGGCGTCATTTGATGATTACTGACACTTTCATAATTTGGAAAAAGTACGATCGGGACATATTCATCCGTATCCTTTTTCCAAGCTCTGAAATGCGTTCGCAACTTAATATTCTTTTCTTTCGCAATCGTATTACACAGCACTCTGCATACTGCTGTCAAATATGCAGAGAACTCTTTCCGCATATGCGCTTTGCTCACTGAGCTCGATTTTTCCCCCATCGACGGACTCTTTGAAGGGCTCTTTGAGGAATTCTTTATTTCATATCTAATGTTCTCAAGTCGTTTATCAATTTCATTTTCGCAGACCACCAACACACGTACATATCTGCTGATTTCTTTTATTATATCCTCTGTTATATAGCATGATTTAGCAGAGCGACTTACCGGAGCTCCTAAATTAAAATATGCCTGTGTTTTACATGTGTCTATGGGCATAATAATTTTTTTACTTTCCTTATTGCGTGCATTTGTATAAATACGAAAGTCTGGCTCAAAAACATAATCATCATCCGAACTTCTAACATAAACATCAATTGAATTGACATCCAAGTTAAACACATAACTCGAATAGTTATGAGCATATGGATGTTGCAAATCCTCATCCGGCCATCCTATTCCAGATACTAATGTAGTCAACGAATGTCTATTGTTTTGCCAATTAATCACATCCCTATTATGTGTATGTCCACAAATGTAGACATTTGCATTCAATCCATTATTGCTCAAAATTTCATCCTGAATTCTATCCTCTTCCTCCCCTGACAACCAGCTAACAGGGTGGTGCGCTAAAGCTATTGTTATATCAATTTCCTTATTTTTTCTTCTTTCATCTTTTTGGAGTTTTGCATACTCATCGACATACATTTTCTTAATTTGGCTCATTTGATATTCGCCAATCTTTAATTTTCGTTGATCTGAATCCCCTATGCATGTCCATGCCGTATTAAATTGAATCACACAAATATTTTTTCCGTTAACCTCGTCTATTTGTACACCATATGTATTCGGGAGAATTCTTTCTTCTACTTTCTCACTCTCATAAAATATACTATAAATTTCACGAACTAGTTGTATATATTCATCAAATGCAACTTTTACATATTTCCACCCTTCATCCCATCGCTTTTTTTCACCTGCATCATACATGGATAAAATCATAGAGTCCACGCCGCTTCTCTTTTTATCATGGTTTCCAGGAACGATATAGATATTTCTGACTTTGTCCTTCAAAATTTCCTTCAACTTGCTAAAAAAGAATAAGATTTCATCTTTCCCCGCATAATTTGCTTTATTAACTATATCGCCAGTTACCACGATTAGAATATCGTTGCTGTATTCCATTTCATCCGCAATGTCTTTTAAGAGATTTTCCATTAGCACATTCTTTTTACGCACCTGTTCCATGTGCAAATCCGACAAATGAAGTATCGTGAAATCATTCATTTTTACATCTCCTACATGTGTTTTATTCATCACATTATGTATGTCAGACAAATATCTCCCCACCACTTATGTCCCACAGCAATTGGAACATAGTGGCGGCTATTCCACGATCCAAGTGATCGAACGATTCGCCCAAACCATGCATGATACAGTTCCGAATGTTGAGCCTGATAAAGATATCCTTCATCAGTTCATAGTACTCCGGTAGAATCTTCTCTTTGGCGTACTGAGAACTGATTAATCCTCCCAATGTCCTTCTCTTCCTCCGGCTACTTCCCGTCAATATTATTTCGTTATCTGGAGAGTTCTTTAACACGCCTTTTCTCACAAAGATTTTAAAGACCTTGCCCATAATATACTCTTCCGAGCCATAGAAGATGTGCCTTTTACCGTAAAAAGGAGCCAACAACCCTTTTTCTTCTGCCGACAGTCCTTTCACCTCGGTCATACATTTTCTTAACATCCGATTTTGTAAGGCCATTCCAAGGCTTTGCTCAATCAAAGCAGGAAGAATAAATGACGCTGCGATAGCATGTTTGTTTTCATTTCTGATTGTTTCCACATAGTCGGCCATTGCCTTGCAATAGATTTCTCTGTAATTGATTGCCAGCCTTTTTCCTTCAATTGCTGGAAGAGCTCCTTCGGTATTAATCTTGTGTACATGATATTCTCCAAAGGTATTTCCCAAATGAAGCGCAATATCCTATAACAAAATTTTCTTCTTCACAAATTCATATTTTTCCCTGTCATCTGCAAAGTAACCAATAGGTTCCGGGAACTCGGCATCAGTTGCATCGAAGGCATAAATAGTCCGGAAGTCTCTTAAGAATGGAAACCTTCGCTTTATGGAGTTCTTCTGTATTTTTAGCACCTGTTAAACGATTCAGGAAATCCTCGTTGCATGAGAGGACTGGCTCCGGGTTCGATATGTAAATTGATGGATTGGATTTGAAGATTTTATGATATGTAAGCATAGTAGTATTATGGTATAGAGTGTTTTGCATCTTTGCCGCCTATTTAGGCGTTGCCTGCTGCTCCCCGCGGAGAGGTGTGCAAATTTTGAGCAGCTACCGTATAGATAAGTCTACACGGCCTTTGATTTTATTGTTTCTCTATTTTGTTTATTGACCACATCATATTCAGTTGTTACTGTTTTTACAGCATCTTCTTAATCTCTGAAGAACAAATTCCGGGCGTTCTTTTCATACGCACGACTTCTTTTCCATTATCTTCACACCACTTAATTGCTCTCTGGAAGCCTTCATGATTTTGATCTTCGCCAATTGCAAAAACATCAAAATCCAATGTTTTAATCGTCACATCAACATCTGTATAATCAACAACTTCATCTACTACACGCAATGCACCGACCAATTCTTTTCGTTCCTCAGTTGTGTACATAACCTTCGCATTTGGTTTTGTTTTCAATATATAATTTCCATCCTGCACAGCAACAATGAGATAATCTCCTAATTCTCTTGCATTTTTAAACAGTCGCAAATGTCCTAAGTGAAAATAATCATATACTCCAAATGTTACAACTTTTTTCATTATTTACGTCACCTTTCTTTATGCTAGATTTAATTGCATAGAAAAAATTCACTTTTCTTTCATTTTATTTTTGATATCAGTGGTACTGATGCCCTTCGTATACGGTAAATACTCAATTGATGCGCCATATTCCGCAAACTGTTTCTCCGTCCGTAAATATCTATCAGAGCCTTTCCAGTCATCTCCCGAAAACAAAACATCAAATTTAAATTTTTTCAATGCAAGCATCTTATCATCGGTTTCTTCGATTGTTACTAACTCTGCCTGATCAACAACTTTCAAAGCATTGAGAATTCGTACTCGTTGGTCTTCTGGATACACTGGCTGTTTCTTTTTAATTTCTGTCACATACTTATCATCACAAACACCAACGATAAGAATGTCACACATTTCCTTGCATCTTTCTAAAAGATTCAAATGTCCAACATGAAACAAATCAAAAACGCCGCATGTATAACCAATATGATACTTCTTCATCTATTTTCTCCTTTTACAGCTTTAGTTCGATTACCTGATGTTGATTTCCTCGTTTTTCGATAGGGGGCAATTGCATATAGTCACCGTATGCCGTACTCAAGTAAAGGTTGCAATCACCCGGCACAGCAAAGTCAATTCCCTCAAATTCTTTCACATCAAAGTCCTCAAAGCATTTTGATGGAATTATCCATTTGCCATACGGAGTTGCTCCCGTCGCCTCATAATAAAACTCTGTCTTTGTGCCATTGTACTTTCTGTTTGCCGTATCTGCCTTGTGAATCAATTCATCTCTACTCTTTGTTTTAGAATAGACAATATATGGCAGATATTTAACTTTTCCCAAAAGTTTCTTCCAAAACTCCTTGTGCCTTACCCAAGGTTTAATATTATTCTTCATTTGTAATGCGTATCTATAACACATCACCTGTTTTCCATGGCTTTTTCTTTCTTCCTTACCATCCGGGTATACATCATATGGAAACACATCAACAAAGAGTTCCTTATGGGCTCCGCTTTTCTGCGCAACATTTTCAACGTAGACCGTTCCGAGCTTTCTTACTTTTGCATAAGCATGCGGATAATTTTCATCGCTTACCCACGTCTGCAAGAAATAATCCTTTCCTAATTCATTCGGAGCAATCTCAATAAATTTATCGTATTCATCCCGAAGCATTCCTATATCCATGTCATCGTCCCACGGGATAAATCCCTTATGGCGGACCGCCCCAAGCAGTGTTCCTGAATCAAGAAAGTACTTAATATTATTTTTATCACAAACCCTCTTGATTTCTTTTGCAATCTCCAACTGTGCAAGCTGAACTTTTCTCAAAGTGATATTATCCATTTCAGATTTTCTCCTCACCTTTTATAGACAAAATACAAATCTCCAAAACATCCTCGTAACGAGTTATAAAATTTTTGATAGTTTATCGCCAACTCAATCCAAAACAGAATATTTCCCGTTTCAAAGAATCGTTTTCTCTTTTCAAGAAACGCTATTCCTCTTTTCAATATCTCTTTGTCTTTATCCGATGTAACCCTTTCAATCGCCATCTCGTGAAAGAAAATATAATCATTGTACGTTTGAATTCTACTTTCCTTAGTTCGACTCTCTCCACTTGTAGCATTGTCACCATGTCTGCGAAAATCAATTACAGGATAATTTAATAGTGCCAACGCATGGTCCATTCGCGCAAAACGCCATAAAATTGCATCATGTGGATATTTTGTATCCCACTTATCCAAAATCGAATCATAGAAACTTTTTGTAAAGCAGAAAACACATCCCGGCCTATTAATATATGACCATTTGGGATCTATCCCCAGCATTTCAATGCTCCCATCAGATTTCATTGTTTTGCTTTTTGCGGCATATAGTTTGCTGCCGTGCCCATCATCCTTTTCTGAGAAAAAGGTTTCATAATTTGCTGCAAGCAGTTCAATTTCAGGATGTTTTTCCATACATTCTGCCATTTTCTGCACCTTATCAAGGTGCCAAATATCATCCTGATCACAGGGAAAGATATAATCTCCTGTTGCCAAGTCAAAACCAAGTTTAAAGTTTTTCTTCCATCCTTGATTCGTCTGATTTTCAATCAGCTTCCACCCACTCAGATTGTTATCAATTATGTATTTACGAATCAGTTCTGGCGTTTCATCCTTCGAGCAATCATCCATTATTATGACTTCATCTATCTTGAGAGTCTGATTTCGTAATGACTCTAACTGCTCTAACAGATATTTTTTGCCATTGTATGTTGTCATTACGACTGAAATTTTCTCTTTCATGATTCTTTCCTTTTTCCACCTTTTTTCTTTATAATTTCTATGGTATCCTGTGCATACGGGTTTTTCATAAAAATCAAAATTCCTGCATATACCACCACAGAAATTAAAACTGCAATTATCATTCTCAATAAGCTGCTATCAAAACTCCGATTACATATCATGCAGATTACTCCAATAGCAACACTTCCACATACGCATGACATAACAGATTTGATTTCCAATGTCCTCCAATTGAAGAAGGACTTTGAAAAATGTATCTGCATCGCACAATTTACAAATTCCGCCAAGACTGTTGTAATTGCTGCACCAATCATCCCCAGCCAAGGCATCAATACAAAATTTAGTCCAACATTCACTATCGCAGAAATAACAGTTGCGTTAAGACAATATTTTTCTTGGCGATTAACAATCAGCACACAGTTTGTAAAGAGTGATGCATATATCGCAAACAGCGTAGCAACACTCAGTATCTTCAATGTAGCATCACCCGAAATATACTGTTCACCGCCGGCAAGCAAAATCATTGAATCGCTCATACAGAACATCCCAACAATTATCGGAAGCAGTATGATGTTTAAGGCTGAAAAAATTCTATTTATAAATACCTTATACTCCTCAGGCTTGTTTTTTAGAATATATGCAATACGAGGAACTGAAACAACAATCACCGCATTGATCAACTGCTTCAGTAAGTTGTATATTTTGGATGCAAAACTGTAAACACCTACTTGTGCATCGGATTCAAAAAATCCAAGCATAGTAATATCCGAGTTCACATAAATCGTAATCGCAATCGAATTTACAAACAGGATCAAAAGCGGCACTAAATGTCTTTTTAAATCCATATTAAATGTGAACCTGATTTTTGCATATTTACGAACATAGAATACATTAATCAGATTTCCACCATTTGTTGCCAAAACCGATATAATGCAATATGGGATAATATCTTCCGGCCGTCTTACAAAAACAAACATTGCCAATAGGCATATACACTGAACTGCTATATATCGTACTGTGATATAAAAGTAGTCCTCAAATATGCCATTGACCCAGTCCGTTCCTATGACAGCCATCACAATCGCAGTGCTTTGAATAAAGATGTATGCCTTATACCCAGAAAATTTAGGCAGGAAAAATACCATAGCAAAAAGCAACAGCAATGAAATCGCAGCAGAACACACATTGATTGAGAAAACCTGCGAGCAAAATTGGTTTATTGCTTTTTGATCATCTCGTATTTTGGCTCCTTCCCGAATCGCATAGGTGTAAATTCCCAGAGCGGCCAGCAATATAAAATAATTCGTTACAGAGTACGAAAAGCTATATTTTCCATATCCATCACTTCCCAATACACGAGAAATATACGGAAATGTAATAAGCGGAAAAATTATTGAACAGCATTGCTTTATTCCATTGAGCAATGCATTTACTCCTAACGATTTTTGTTTCATATCACTGATCCTTCCTAGAATTTTAACGTTTTTCTTTTAATCTGCTTAAAGAGGCCATCATCATCAAAAAAATCACATAGCTAATCGAATGGTAATGATATGTAATGCCACCAATTAGCAAAACTATTATTGCATCCCTATACTTGGTTTTGATATTCTTAAACATTTCAATGTAATAAGCCAAAAACGTACAAATACCGCCACCCAAGAGCAATCCTATAACATCACATTCTACTGCCCATGCACTTGAATATGTTCCAATTCCAATTATATTGCATATATCACGCTGCTCAGAAAAAGCTACGCCTGAACATCTCATTCCATATCCAAATAGCATTTGCAGAATGTTTGACCTTGTCAACCATATTTCAAAGCCGTACGGATAATATAACAAGTGACGCTTTCCAGATATACTTACTGCACCTGTGTCACCTGCACGCAACAAAATATTTGCCACTTGCCTTTGAATAGCAGGTATCTTAACATATGCCACAGCTGAAGCTCCTACTGCTACAACTCCTTTTAAGAAGCTTTTTATCATTTTCTTTTTTTCAACAACCATTTTGCTTTTAACTGTTCTCATTGCTAATATACATAAATATCCTACAACCATTACCCAACCAGTCCGAGACAAACTCAGAACAGAAACTATAAGCAATACTATTTTCCAGATGTTTTTCTTTTCGAGTGCTGCTCCTACACAAACAACAAGAGCAAACATTGAATTTTCAAAGTTAAGTCCAGTTATTCTCATATTCCATGAATTACCGGAAAAGAATCCCATAATCCAATCTCTACTATTAGTTGAATGAAGAATGTCAACAAATAGAATTTCATTGATATTTATTCCGGCACCATACTGCAAAACAAGTTGAAGTATCCCCCACACCGCTTGTATTCTTGCAGCATAAATTATTCCCACTACATAATAATCGGTACATTCAATTACATAATCTCTTTTGCAATTAAAAAGTAGAATAAATGCCACAAGATATATAGCACTATTTAATAGGTAGCTTTTCACAATATTCTGATGAACTATTTGAAAATCATAGAACATTGATATTAGACAAGAAATTACACTACATATCATAAACAATGCAAATCCAGAATACTTAGGTATTTTCAGAGCACTATCATTTCGATACTTCAAATACTCAACACTACAAAATGCTACAAATGCACCCACAAAAATTGTATTGATAGACATTCCAGCAATTTGCAATCCTGATATTGAATTCAAAATCACAAATACATATATAAACAGTTTCTCCCATTTTTCTCATGCATAAGTCTCTTTCACTAAATCAACAGAAGATTTAAACTATATGCTAGAATTTTATTTATAGTGCTATCCTATAGTCTTTCCCCGTTTCAGTGTCATATTGATTAATTCATAACAAACCACTAGTAATAATATTCCTCTTGTAATTTGTATTGGCGAATATATATACCATCTAAAAGATGATGCAACAATATATACCCCAACGCATTTTTTTAACCCACTTGAATTTCTATCTGTTCTAGCAATATCTTTTATAAATTTCATCAGGTACATTGAAATCAAATAAATACCAAAAATCCCCAAATAGAATTCAAAAAAGAAGGGAAGAAAACCACCTCCATAATGACGATACATTTGGCTTGTATAACTAGAAACATTGCTATTAACTGTATCATACTTTCCAAATATTATAGATTTCAGAAAACCAACAAAAATTGACAACCGTGTTCCTATTGTTATATTTTCTTCAGCGAGCAAAAATGTCATAGATGTATGATATGAAGAATATGCAGTATCTAAAGTAAATTTCTTTTCACCTAATTCTTTTGCAACTTCAGTTACTTCAAAACTTCCTAACAACAAATTTCCTCGTTCAATACCAATAACGGAAAGCAACAAAAAACCAACTATAATTATTGGCAACGCTTTTTTTAGATTAAGCCTTTCTTCAATTACCATAACATAAGCAACAATTAATAATTGCAATCCTGTAATTCTTCCACCAAAAGCAAAATTCTGCAGAACAAATAGTATTAGTATTGCAATTGTTGATCTTCTACACAATTTGTTATTTCCGCCATAATAAAAGCAAATGATAAATAACAATATAGAATATTCATAAAGTGCTGTCGGTGAACCACGGTCTCCGATTTGGTCAGGTCGCCCAAATGCAAAAATCAAAATATAGATTAGCAACAATTCGAGAGCTGCAACAATTATATATAGAGTATTGTTTTTTTCATTACACATCAGGTCTTTTGAAGAGATACTATCTGTCTTTGATATATTAACAAATGAAAGCATTATTCCTATCGTTGTCATGAATAACAGTAAAATATATACACCTTTAGCTGTGATATATGTTCCTGCATATGTTGTAAATAGTGTCTGTCTTATAACGCTCAGATACTCTGCCACCATTGCACTATAATTACAATAACAAATAACTGAAAACATAATGGTTAGCAAAAAGTTATTATGTACATAAACAACAATTGAAAATGACATAAGCAATACATATACCGCAGCAATATTACTCATTTCATAATTTAAAAAAAAGCCCAAAACACACAGCAACGCTCCTATTCCAGATATTAGTAATAGTAGCAGAGAACTTTTTTTTATAAAAAAGCTTTTTTTTGTCACAATATCCCCTCTTCTCAATTTTCAAACACTTCTTTTATAGACTGCAAATAATTTTTCTCTCTGTATTTTCTTTTGCACGCATCTCTATTGTTTTTACATATAGTATTCATTAGATTTCTATCGTTCAAATGTTTATACATATTAACCCTCTTGTTTTTTTCATTTATCACAATCCCATTCACGCCATCTTCCACAATATCCGGGATGCCAGCATGATCTGTGGTAATGATAAACATTCCATTGCCCATCGCCTCCAAAATACTAATAGGCTGACCTTCGTTAGGATATCTGGTAGGCAATGCAAAAATATAGCATTCTTTCAGCAACTTTCTCTTTTCTTCTCCGCCCACAATACCGTGATATGTAACGTACTCCTCCAGCTTATTGTCCTTTATATAGCTTTCAAAATATTCTTTTTCGCTGTCTTCAAAGAACTTGCCTGCGAAGTCAAAGTGGAATCGTTTTTCTCCCCCTGTAGCCACACGTTCTTTCTCTGCTTTTGCCATTTCAAGAACAAACGGGTATCCTTTGCTTCTGATAAAATTGCTTAGCCACAGGACATGAAGAACTTTCTTGTCTTGTAAGGCGGCCAGTTTTTCTTCGATTTCCTGATCGGTTAGAAGATATTGGTCATCAACACAGTTCTCCACAACAAAGATTTTGTCATCGTCTATCATTCCCTCAAAAATTTTCTTGAGAGACTTTGACAAAACAATTGCTCCAGCAAGTTTCTTGATTTCCTTATAATTTGCTTTCCGCTGCCAGCCAGCCATATCGTTATCTACTAACTGGCGGTAATATCCACCATGCAGATGAATCAGACATTTCTTATGCTGAAGTTCCAGTAGCTTGAAAATCACCAGATCTCGCAGGTTACCACCTTTTGTCTGGCTGATTGTAAAATAGAATAAATCTGCTTTGCTCTTGCTGACCTTCAACAGATTTTTTAAGAAGTTTTTATTGTTGGTAATGTCTACTTTCTCAAACTCAAACTCGCCATCCGGATTCACAGCAGAGTTGAGTTCTGAATTATACAGTGTTTCAACCGCTTTGGATAATCCATGCATCGGTGGTGGGAACTGCGCAATAAAGCAGATTTTCTTTTTGCTCATCACTTATTTCCCTCCAACCTCTTAATAACCCTTGCCGGGTTTCCGGCAATCACACAGTTATCCTCAAACTTACCAGCAACCACTGCACCGGCACCGACAACGCATCCATCGCCCAACACTGTGCCTTTCAGTATTATTGAATTGCATCCGATGAAGCAGTTCTTGCCGATCTTAATCTCTCGGCTTGGCACCAAATCACTGTCACCACCATTTTCATCCCGCAACAGTTTGTTTCTTGTCTCTGCCTCGATGGGATGGAAGTCGTTATCCAGAATCTTGCAGTTGCCACCGATGCAGGTGTTTTCACCAATTGTGATTTTCTTTCGGGCATAAATCGTAGCACCCGAAATTCCTACATTATCACCAATCTCAATCTCTGCTCCCGGAGCACGAGTTACGATAATTGTCCGGCTATAAAGGCCAACCAAGTTGCTTAAGAAACTGCTCTTGATTGTGACATTCTCACCAATCTTCAGCTTGGCACTGCCTTTGTTGAAGATAATCGGCACACCCTTCAGCAAGAGGTTCTTTCCATATTTAACTTTTGTCATCTTCATAACCAGCTTAAACCAGTTACTATTCATACCTCTCGCCTCCTTTACAGCCTCAGAATTTCTTCTACGTACTTTCTCACCGACACATTTCTGGTCAGATTCTTCTCCAGATTCTCGCGACCTCTGGCTCCCATTGCCTTCAACTCACTGTTTCCGGCATTCTCAATGAACCAGCGGATGTTCTTCTCGACCTTGTCATACTCGCCCGGCTCACAACAAAGACCGCAATGTGTATCTTCAATCAGGCAGCGAACTTCAGATTCAGCTTCGAGGACCCCTAAAATGGGCTTCGAAGCGGCCATTATGCCGTATGCCTTTGATGGGCAGGACACGCCTTTAATGCCTTTTGCGTTCACGCACCAGTGAACATCACCGGCATTCAGGCTATAAATCAAGTCAGCCTTATCCTGATACGGAATGAAAATCACATTGTCCATGTGATGCTCTTTTACATACAGCACCAGCTTGTCCAGAACGGAACCAGCACCAACAAATGCGAATACGACCTCTCGGCCATCTGCAGTTTTAGTACCCGGCTTGAACCGTTCCACGACCTCGATCAATTTTTCCAGATCATAGTACAGGCCAATGTTTCCAGAGTACATGATGACAAATTTGCCATCCAGAGCGTACTTCTTCTTGAAAGCCAGAACCCTCTCGTTACTTTCCTCCAATGGATAGATCTCGTTCTCATCGATCCAGTTGTTGATCATAACGGTCTTGGGGACTTTCTTGCCCTTGAAACGCTTTTCTACCGTTTCTACCAAATCACGGCCGACTGTGATCACAAGGTCGCTGCGCTTACAGCTGAACTTGTCAAACCACATCATGGCGTCTGTGACGAACTTGCTCTTGGTATAACCAACCGCCAGCACCTGCTCCGGGTTAAAGTCTTGAATGTTGTAAATGTACTTGGCATGTTTCACCCACTTGCCCCAGACACCCAGTAAACCGCCCGATGTCAAGTCTTGGACAACTTTTTTCACAAATAAATTTGAAAAAGGCACAAAAAAATAAGCCCCACAAGGCTTTCAATCGGTTTTGTGAAC
>QWCE01002490.1_pt1 | contig 30458 bp, 26 predicted proteins | sample 1972531 | NCBI WGS metagenome assembly QWCE01 (sample SAMN09866716, study PRJNA288562) | Human gut metagenome isolate term4_stool, whole genome shotgun sequencing... | reverse complement strand
GATGGAGTTTTTTGTTAGGAATTTGATTGTCGCAGGACTATCTGACTGGGGGTGTGTTTTGATACCAACCGGGCTCCCAGCTGAGCTAAACCCCCAGATATTTGTTGTCGTCCGTGACGACGCTAGTAATTATATCAGGTGAGGATGGGATTGTCAACTGTTTTTGCAAAGTTTTTTGCAAGGTTTGTTCTGCCGTGCACTTTTTGCCGCAGGGTTTCCCTTTTGGGCCGTTCTGTGCTATGATAGAGAGGTACCGGGCGGGGCACTCCCCTGCCCACAGAGAGGGGTGGTTCTTATGAGCGAAGCAGAGGTCAGTCAGTTTCTCTGCGTCCTCATCAAAATGGGGGAAGCGCTGCAGAACAGCGGGGCCGAAGTGTTTCGGGTGGAGGACACCCTCAACCGCATTGCGGCGGCATACGGGGCTGAGGAGGTCAATATCTTTGTCATCACATCCAGCATCGTGGTCACGCTGACCATGCCGGACCTGCCGCCCCAGACCCAGACCCGCCGCCTGCGCAAGAGCACCGGCAACGACTTGCTGGAGCTGGAACAGCTCAATGCCCTGAGCCGCCGCATCTGCGCCGAAAAGCCCCCGGTGGAGGAGTTCCAGCAGCAGCTCAGTACCATTCTGGCACAGCCCGGGGAGCCCCGGCTCCATCTGGCGGGAAGCGTGCTGGCGGCGGCCAGCTTTGCGGTCTTTTTTGGCGGGAGCCTGTGGGACGGCGTGCTGGCGGGCGGGGTTGCAGTGTTCATCTGCTGGATGGAGCGGTGGCTTGCCCCGTTCTGCCTGAACGGTGTAGCGTTCCAGTTCATTGCGTCGTTTCTCAGCGGCATGGCTGCCCTGCTGTGCTGCCGGGTCTGCCCGCTGCTCCATGCGGACATGGTGCTCATCGGCGTCATCATGCTGCTGGTGCCCGGCATTCCGTTTACCAACGCCATCCGGGATATCCTGCTGGGTGATATCATCTCAGGCTCGCTCCGGCTGGTGGAGGCCGTTCTGCTGGCGGCCATGCTGGCGCTTGGCATGATGACAGCCATCTGGCTGATGGGAGGTGCCGCATGACGCAGACGATCATCCAGCTCCTCAGCGGGGCATTGGGCTCCATCGGGTTCGGGCTGCTGTTCCACCTCAACCGCCGTTACCTGCCTGCGGCAGGCGTGGGCGGGCTGCTGGCCTGGCTGGCCTATCTGCTGGCCGCACCCGCGGTACACGGCACGTTCCTGGCCAACCTTGTGGGCGGTATCTGCGCGGCCCTCTACGCCGAGTTTATGGCCCGGTGGTACAATGCCCCCTCTACCCCGTTTTTCATCACGGCGGCAGTCCCCCTCATCCCCGGAAGCACCCTGTATTACTGCATGAACGCAGTGGTCTCCAGCAATCTGCTGGCCGCGGAGCACTATGGCGAGCAGACCTTTTTAGCCGCATTCGGCATTGCAGGCGGCATGGCCATTGCCTGGTGCCTGGCCGATCTCAGCCGCAAGCTGCATGCCCTGCTCACGGGCCACAACCCCGCAAAATAACACAGAAAGAAGAGAATTATTATGGATTTTTATGGAACCATCGGCCCGGCCTGTGCGGAGCTTTCCACGTTACAGCAGATGGTCCGCGCCGGAATGACCGGCCTCCGGATGAACCTTTCTCACGGCTCACTGGCCGAGCACGCCGACTGGCTGGAGCTCATCCAGAAAGCTGGCATCCGCACCCTCCTGATCGACTTACAGGGCCCGGAGCTGCGCATCGGGCGGCTGGCGTCCCCGCTGACGCTCTCCGAGGGGCAGCAGGTGTTTCTGGGTACGGGCGGCATTCCCTGCCCGGCCTGCCTTTTGGACGCCATAACCCCGGGGCAGAAACTGCTGCTGGACGACGGCAAGCTGCTTTTGCGGGTGAACGCTGTGGACACTGCTCTCCACTGCACCGTACTGCGGGGCGGCCTGCTCCAGAGCCGGAAGAGCATCGCGGTGCCGGGCGTGGAGGTTTCCTCCCCTACCCTGACCGATGAAGACCTGCAGAACCTGCGCGTCGCCGCCGACTGCGGTGTCACAGGTGTCATGCTCCCCTTTGTGCGGAGCGCAGAAGACATCCGCACCCTGCGGGCCGCGCTGGAAGATGCCCATGCCGGGCAGATCCAGATCTTTGCCAAAATTGAGAACCTTGCCGGTGTCCGTACTTTGCCGGAGTTTCTGCCGCTGGTGGATCAGGTCGTTATCGCCCGGGGCGATCTGGGCAACGCCATGCCCCTGTGGGAGCTGCCCCGCTGCCAGAAGCAGCTGGCCTCCCTCTGCCGGGCCGCGGGTGTGCCTTTTATGGTCGTGACCCAGATGCTGGACAGTATGCAGACCCGGGCGGTCCCCACCCGCGCCGAGGTCAGCGACATCTACAATGCCGTACTGGACGGGGCCGCAAGCCTGATGCTGACGGGCGAGACCGCCGCCGGGCAGTACCCCGTGCAGGCCATGGAATATCTTGTCAAGACCGCACAGACCGCGCTGTAAATTTTTATGATGCGATGAAAAGACCTCCGGCGAGATTGCCGGAGGTCCAGCTTACTCCAAGCAAAGATCCTTTGCGAAGCCCGGTCTATTCTTCACAAATTGTTCATAGAATGATCGTATCTTCATTGATTTTAACGAAATTTCTTTTCGATTTTCATACAATTTCGCAATTGACAGAATCCCATGCGGTCCGATACAATAAAGCCAGAACAGCACATGATCTGGATGTGCCGATGATCATTCCTGCACCCCAAAAATGACAACAAAAATTCTGAAAACGACAGGAGGCATTTACAATGAAACACCTGAAAAAACTGGCCGCTCTTCTTCTAGTGGGCGTTCTCGCCTTGTCCCTGCTGACAGCCTGCGGCGGCGGCGGTGGCTCTACCTCCGCAGATACACAGGCGGAAACTGCCGTGATGGCCGCCATCAATCAGAACCGTTCCGGCAATGACAAACTGCAAAACAGCAGCGAGCTCCGCAAAATAGCCAATCAGGACCTGGATGCTGCTATCAAGTTTGGGAATCTCAGTTCTTCTTTTACTTACAAAGACCATACTGATTTAAAAAATGGCAAATTCGGTGGCACATTCATTGCCAAGTGTGATTACAAAAATACGGACCTCGCAAAACTTATCAAAACCGACACCAAGATCAACAGCTACAATATGAACACGTGGAGCGAGGTCGGTGTGGTAGTCCGGACGGATAAGGATAGCGGCCAAACTTACATCGCCATCTCGGCGGTTTTCAAGTTCAAGACCTGATTTTATCCAGAAGATTCTTTTCTCCTCAAGATATCCCGCATTCCCCTGTGTAACAGAAAAAGGTCAGGCTCTCCGGTAAAATGGAGAGCCTGACCTTTTGCTTTTTATTTTACTGTTCCGGTTTGTTCCGGGCAGTCTTCCTCAGCAGTAGACCACCGTTTCCTCCAGAGGCTTGCGGGAGGCATGGTTGGGCAGTGGGCCCACGCCCTCGGCTGCATAGCCCAGGTCCAGGATCATCAGCACTTCCTCATTTTCCGGCAGGCCCAGCTCTTTGGCTGCCTTGTCCGGGTCAAAGAAGTTCAGCCAGCAGCTGTCCACTCCTGCGTTGGCGGCGGCCAGCATCATGTGCGTGGCTACAATAGAGGCATCCTCCACGCCGGAATCCCGCTTCTCGCCGGGGTAAGTAAACACATGGTTTTTATCAAAGGCCACCACCAGGCAGGTGGGAGCGCCATAGCGGCAGGGCGTTACAGCGTCGATCTTTTTCAGCCCCTCTTCGGACTGGACGACATAGACCCGCTGCTCCTGTAAATTTTTCGCAGTGGGGGCCACCCGGCCTGCTTCCAGAATGACCTGCAGCTTTTCCGCCTCCACCTTACGGCCACTGAAGTTTTTGCAGGAATAGCGGTTTTCCACGACCTGTGTAAATTCCATCTTGATTTCCCTCCCGATGTTCTCCTTTGGGGGACAGCCGTCCCCGGTTCCCTATCCATTATACGCAAACCGGCTCCAGTCTTCAACCCTGCACGCAGGCGGTCAAAACAAGTCCAGCATGTTGTCGAGATAAATTTCTTCCCGGACTTCCAGCTGGTGCTCCGGCTTGACCAGATAGTAGAGCAAAAATTCCAGCACCAGCGCGCTGCCCAGGCCCCGCCCCTCGATCTTGAAATTGGAAAAGCCCATGGGCAGATAGGTTTCCTTGATATCCTCCACCCCGATGAACGCCGGGCTCCGCATGGCTTTGGAAAAGCGGTACCCCTGCGCCGCGTCGGGTGCGGCACAGCGGTGATCCGGGCAGTCTTCCCCAAGGTTCTGGCGGCTGACCACCTCATAACAGCGTTTGCGGTCCCTGCAGCCCGTCCAGCAGCACTCGTTGCAGAGGAATTCCACCTTGTCTTTTTCCGCCCGGGCAAGCGTTTCCAGCTGGGCAAAGGCCTTATTGAGCCGGAAATCCGGCACCACATAGGCAAAATCCTCCCGGGCCGTCTCCTGCCGGAACGCTTCAAACTCCGTGAGGACTTTGGTGGTGGAAGAGACGAGATAAAGCTGCGGGTAGTGCTCTTTCAGGTAGCCCGCCAGCAGGTCGGAATGGACGATGACGCCGTTCTGCGGGCCGCCGCTTTCTGCCAGCAGCCTGCAAAGCGCGTTGCAGCGCTCGTCCGCCAGATGCTCCTCCCGCAGCAGCGAGTTGCTGAATGTCAGCCGGGCCGAGATGCCGTATTCCCGCAGCAGGGCCATCATCGCCTGGGGATCACACTCCCCGCAGGAAAAGCGTCCCCCGCCCCAGAGGCAGTTTTCCGGGGCACCGTAGATGGAACCGATCTCGCACCAATCGTAGAAATACTCCCGGTGTGTCCGGAACAGCGGCAGGAACCGGCGGTACAGCTCGTAAAACTCAAACAGCCCCGGGAGATGATAGATCGCAGTGTTTCTCATTCCGTCTTTCGTACTCCTTTTGCTTTCCGGTTCGGGTCATTCGGTTTCTGCCTCGGCCGCTGTGATGTCCCGGTAGAAAACCGCCCATGCAGCTTCCTCATAGGGGCGCACTACAAAAAAGCCCGCGCTCAACGGAACTGCCAGCAGCGTCACCAGGGCGACCCCCATGGCCGCTGCATCGGAGAAAGCTGCCACGACCCACGAAAACCCGGCCAGCATCGGGAGGACACAGAGCAGCTCCCAGCCGATGAAGCTGAAATCCAGGCAGAACAGACGCCATTTGTTGCCGTCCATGATCCGCCGCGATTCCGTAATGGCCTCGTTGGCCGTCAGGGCAGGGTGTTCCGCCATGATGTACGGAGCCATTGCATAGCTGTAGGATTTTACAATGCCGGGGATCACCAGCAGCAGCGACCACAGTGCCACATACAGCCCCTGCAAAAATTTCAGGCAGAAGCCATCCCACAGGCGGCCTTTCTGGGAAAACAGGTCCGAAACAGCGGCCGCTTTTCCGTCCGCCAGATTCAAGTTGAACCGGGCATATCCCAGCCGCACGGCACCGCCCACCACGAGGGTGAAGAGGGTCCAGACCACGATGCAGACCACCAGCACTGCCAGCAGCCTGCCGCCGTTGGCCTGTGAAAACAACTCAAGGGAACCGCCGGGCGTGATGTTGGAATTCTGGTTGGCACGGTTCGCGTTGGATGTAATGTTCTCGGTTGCGTTTACAATATTGGCACCCAGCGCACTGGCGAGCAACCCGGCCAGCACCGCTGTTTTCCATCTTCCACGCAGGGCATCCCGGGCAAGAGCACGGTAATCAGCAGCTAGTTTCATATCGGCAGCCTCCTTATTCGCAATGGACCGCATTTCTTTCAGCTGGGAATTGGTTCCTTTTTCTTAAATACGGTTCATCACACTGAAAAATTGCAGCTTCCCGGGCCGGCAGGCAAAAATTTTTCCGGCACACAAAAGGAAAAGGCGGCACTTGATTGCAGAAGTGCCGCCTTTTCAGGAGAAGAAAGTAGATGGTTCCGTTATGCGCTCATTACACCAGGCCCGTCAGCTGAGGCAGGGCCATGGACACTGCCGGGATGTAAGTGACCAGCAGCAGGCCGCCGATGATGGCGACATAGTACATGAGCATGTAAGGCAGGATCTTTTCCAGGCTGGTACGGCCCACCTTGATGCCCACGAACAGCGCGTTGCCGACAGGGGGCGTGATGTTGCCGATGCAGAGGTTGTACACGAGGATCATACCAAAGTGGATGGTGCTCATGCCAAAGCTCTGGCAGATGGGCAGAAACAGCGGGGTGAAGATCAGGATCGCCGGGGTAACATCCATAAAGGTGCCGGACACCAGCAGGATAACGTTCATGATCAGGAGGATGATGTACTTGTTGTTGGTCAGGCCCAGCAGCAGAGCCGCCACGGCATCGGGGATCTGCAGGAACGCCATGACCCAGCCCAGAATGTTGGACACGCCAACCAGGAAGACGACCATGCCGGACATCTTGGCAGAGTCCACAATGATCTTCCACAGGCTCTTGAGGTTGATGGAGCGGTAGCAGAATGCCAGGATGAGGGCGTAGACCACGGCGATGGCAGAGCCCTCGGTGGCGGAGAAGACGCCGCCCACGATGCCGCCGATGACCACGATGATCAGGGAGAGGGAGGGCAGAGCGCGCAGGGTGCAGACGCCGAGGTTCTTCCAATCGAACTTGCCGGGGGTGCCCTTATAGCCCAGCTTCTTGGCCAGGATGACACCGACCACGGCGCAGGCCAGAGCCCAGATGATGCCGGGGACATAACCGGCCATGAACAGGGCAGCCACGGAGGTACCGCCGGAAGCCAGCGAGTAAGTGATCAGGGCGTTGGAGGGAGGGATCAGCAGGCCGGAGCAGGAGGAGGCCGCATTGGTAGCAGCGGTGACAGCAGGGTCATAGCCCTGCTCCTCGGCACCGTCGCGGATCATAGAGCCAACGGCAGCAGCGGCGGCGGAAGCGGAACCGGAGATGGCACCGAACAGGGCGTTGGTGCCGATGTTGGTGATGAGCAGCGCGCCGGGCAGCTTGCCCAGGATGGACATGACGAAATCCACCAGGCGCTTTGCAATGCCGCCCTGGTTCATGATGTTGCCCGCCAGAATGAAGAACGGAATAGCCGTCAGGCTGAACTTGCTCATGCCCACGAACGTGCGCTGGGCGGCCGTCAGCACGGCAACGTTCAGGTCAATGGACGAGAGGATGGCCGTCAGAGAAGAAACGGCGATGGCGTACGAGATGGGCACGCCCAGGAACAGCAGCACCAGCAGGACTGCCAGAATGACCAACAATGCTTGAATTGCCACGGTTTAGCCCTCCTTCTTTTCGTTTGCAGCGGCTTTCTCGGCCTCGACCTTGGCGATGGCCTCGGAAGCCTCATCGGCGACCTCCAGCGAGATGGTGCCGTTGGCAATGCCGATGATGTTCAGGATGGAATACAGCAGGATGACCACGCCGCAGATGGGCATGACCCAGTAGAATACGCCGACTGCCACGCCCAGCGAGGAGGTCTGCTGGCCCATGGCCAGTTTGGAGACCTGGAAGCCGCCGAAGACGAGGATGGTGGCGGAGAAGAGGAACGCCACCACCTCCCACAGGATGTGGAACGCCTTGCGCATCCCGGGGTTCATCCGGTCCACCAGAATGGGGATGTTCATGTGGCCGCGCTCACCGGAAACGATGGTGGCACCAAACAGGGTGCTCCAGCCGAACAGATAGCCGACCAGCTCCTCCGACCAGGTGGAGGGAGAGTTGAAGATATAACGGGCAATGACCTGATAGGTGGTCAGGATGACCATGACCGCCATGCTCAGGCCAGCCAGAAGCTCAAGCGCCTTGTTCAGCGCGGTACGAAATTTTTCCATATTGGCCTCTCCTTAGTTTGCGGACGCGTATTCGGCGTTGTATTCCTGAATGCGGTCATAGATAGACTGCAGCTCGGGGTTGGCAGCCAGCACCGAGGTGTGCAGGGGTGCCATGGCCTCCTGGAACGGGGCGGTGTCCGGGTAGAGGAAGTTGACGTGCTGCTCGTTCTCGGCCTTGTTCTTCGCCTCTTCCACGGCAGCGGCCCAGGCATCCCGCTCCACCTGATTGATGAGCTGGAAGCCCTCCTCAAAGATGGCCCGCTCGTCGGGCGAGAGGTTGGAGAGGAACTCGTAGTTCGCCACCAGCAGGTCGGGGACCATCTGGTGCATGTCGTAGGAGTAATACTTGCAGATATCGCCGTGGCCGTTGTCGGTCAGGGCCAGCTCGTTGTTCTCCGCGCCGTCCAGAATGCCGGCCTGCAGGGCGGTGTACACATCACCAAAGCCCATGGGGGTGGCGGTACCGCCCAGCAAACGCATCATCTCCACATTGGTGGGAGACTGCTGGACGCGAATTTTGAGGCCTTTCAGGTCAGAGGGTTGGTTGACGGGGGTCTTGACGGTGTAGAAGTTGCGGGTGCCCGCGTCCAGCCAGGTAACGGTCTCCAGACCAGCTTTCTGGGTGGTCAGGAAGATCGGGTCGGTGACCTCATTGTCCTCCATGGCGGCGTGGTAAGCCTCCTCGCTGGAGAACAGATACGGCAGGTTGAAGATCTGGTACTGGGAGCTGAACGTCTCCATGATGGCGTTGGAGGCCACCACAAAGTCGATGGCGCCTGTCTGGGTCAGCTGCACCATCTCGGTCTGGCTGCCCAGCAGCTCGCTGGGGTAAACCTCCACGCGGTACTTGTCCCCCAGTTTCTCATTGATAAAATCCGCAAACGCGGTCAGGCCCAGATGGTCGGGGTGGTTGGCCGACTGCACATGGCCAATGCGGATGATCCGGCGGTCATCCGCAGCCTCTCCCCCGCCGCATCCGGTCAGCAGCAGGCCGCTTGCCAATGCGGCCGTGCCCATCAGCGACAGGAATCTTCTTCTCTTCATGCGTTGTGTCCTCCCTTTTTCGATTCACGGTTTGTAAATTTATTGTAACAAAGGGTTCTTTGCCGCGAAACGGGAATTTTTTGTGAACCGCAGGACTATTTTGTCATTCTTGTATCCAAGTACAATTTTTTCGTCTCCGAGGAGAAAGAAACTGGCAAAAAAGAACCGGAAACACGTCCAAATCAGACGCACTTCCGGTTCTTTGCCACACTTTAGTTGTTTAAATTTTCTAGCCGGTATTCCGAGGGGGTCTTGCCGGTGATCCGCTTGAACACCCGGGTAAAATAGTTGGCATCGGCATAGCCGCAGGCGGTGCTCACGTCTTTCAGGCTGAGGCGGGGGTCCAGCACCAGCTGCCGTGCTTTCCCCACCCGGTACTCGTTGAGGTAGGCCGAAAAGTTGACCTTGAAGCACTGCTTGAACCTCTTGCAGAAATAGGCATCCGAGTAGCGCAGGGCTGTTGCCGCGTCCTGCATCGAGATATCCTCCCGGTAGTGGGCTTCAATAAACGAGAGCATCTCCGCCCGGATAATGGAGGTGCGGACATCCTCGTCCTCTTCCTCGGTGTGGAGCGGGGCAGCCGGGGCCGTAGGCTGTGCCCGGGGCGGCAGCGGCGTGCTCCGGGCCGACACCTGCCGGATGGCGTCCTCTACCGCAAACACCAGCTCCTGCTCCTTATAGGGCTTGAGCAGGTAGTCCAGCGCCCGCACCGCAATGGCCTGCTTGGCGTAAGCAAATTTATCATATCCGGTCAGGAAGAGGATGCCGCAGTTCTTGTCCGTCTCCCGGATCTTGCGGGCCACTTCCAGTCCGGTGTAGCCGGGCATCTCAATGTCCAGGATGACCACCTGCGGGGCCTCCCGGGCAAACAGCTCCAGCGCCTCCCGCCCGTTGCGGGCCTCGTACAGGACAATCAGGTCTCCCAGATACTTTTGCAGCGTCTTGCAGAGGACTTTCCGCTCGATCAGCTCATCCTCCGCCACCAGCAGCTTGCACTTCATGCCCGTTCCTCCTCTTCTCCCTGAGGGATCTCAAACCGGATGACGGTGCCATGCCCCGCCCGGCTGAACACCTGCATTTTTCCGGTATCCGGGTAGAGCATGGACACCCGCCGGAAGATATTTCCCAGTCCGATGCTCTTTCCGGTCTGTTCGCTCTGCCGCATTTTTTCGCTCAGAGCGGCAAGTTCCTCTTCCGTCATTCCTTTGCCGTTGTCGGCCACGGTAACGTACAGCATTCTCCCTTGCCGCCAGACCCGCAGCAGGATGCGCCCGCCCTCCTCGCAGGCTTTCAGCCCGTGGGAGAACGCGTTCTCAATGACGGGCTGCAATGTAAACGACGGCAGCCGCGCCTGCGCCGGGTCTACCAAGATCTGCTTTTCCACGGTAATGCGTCCATCAAACCGCATCTGCTGGAGGTAGATGTAATCTTCCAGCCCGTCCAGCTCCTCTTCCAGCGTCACCTCCTGCTGCTTGGTGCGCAGGTTGTGCCGGAACAGGTTGCCCAGGCTGACGATCATCTTGTCGGTGGTCTCGGCGTCTTCCAGCCGGGCCATGCAGGAGATCATGTTCAGGGTATTGAAGAGGAAATGTGGGTTCACCTGGCTCTTGAGCATCTCCATCCGGGTGTGATCCAGGTCTTTTTCCAGGGCCAGATTCCGCACTTCCTCCCGGTGGAGGGCGTTCAGGGTAGCCAGATGCTCCTGCATGGCGTGCTTCATCTGGTTGAACGTCCCGGTCAGCCGCCCCACCTCATCCTGGCTGTGGACCGGCAGATCCTGCCCGGAAAAATCGTTGTCCGCGATGCTGCGGGACGCCCGCGCCAGCGCCAGCAGGGGCCGCACCACGGCCCGGGACAGCAGATCCAGCAACACCAGCATCAGCGCCAGCGCCATAAGGAACAGCCCCAGATACACCCAGGGCAGCTGCTCCAGCTGGTCGGCCTGTGCACTGTAAGCGGCGTTCTCCTGCTCCAACGTGGCCTGCGTCAGCCGGAGGGCATACTCGGAGAGGTAATCCTGCAATTCCATCACCCGGTACATCTGGTCCACATAGGTATCCTCCGCCGGGGCCATCTGCAAAAAGGCGTCCCGGTACTTCTGGTAGCCCGCATAGCCCTGCAGCAGGTTCCAGGTGCGGGCGTAGCGGTCCTCGCCGATCTTTTCATAATCAAAGGGCAGCTCTGCCAGGCTGGCTTCGGTGATCTCGCAGGCCGTCTGATACTCCTCCGTGTTCTCCCGCGAGGGCTCCCGCACCATCCGGGAGAACGCCTTGGTCTCCGCCGCCAGCGCATCCTGCACGGTGTAACAGGCGCTGTTATCGGCCAGCATCGCGTCAAAGGCGGTGCTGGTCCACCGCCCCACAGCGGTAGCCATCCCGATGGACACCAGCGTCACGGCCAGAATCGCCCCCAGCCAGCCGGTCACTTTCCGCCGCAGCGAAAGTCCCCGCACCCGTTGCTCTGCCATCTTCTCCCCTCCCCGCTGTTTTGTCCGTTTCGCATTTTCTTTAGTATAGTGTTTTTGCGGGCAAAGTGCAAGCTGAACCAAAAAGCACCGCGCCCCTCCCCGTTTCCGGGAAGCAGAGCGCGGTGCCTTTCTGGTTTTATGAGATCAAGGGGTCAGTCCTCAGCCGCGGTACTCGGCCGGCAGCTGGTCGAGGGTCTGCCACTTGGTCATGGCGTCCTCCAGCTTCATACCGTTGGCCACGGCGTCGCGGCGGCAGGCGTTGACAGCCTGGATCTCTTTCATCTTCTCGCCGGTCAGGCTGTAGCCTTTCATGGCGATGAGGGTGGCAGCCCATGCCACCATGGGGATGATGCAGAACAGCACGATGACCACCCGGTTCATGCCGGGGGTGTAGGGGTCGTACTGGGTGGGCAGGCTTTCGAGGCCGATGAAGCTGACTGCAACACCCACAACGGTAGCGGACAGGCTGGAGACCAGCTTGTCCACCAGGCTGAACAGGGTGCCCATGATGCCCGGGATGTAGTTGCCGGAGCGGTAGGTCTCGTAGTCGGAGCAGTCGGCCACCATGGGGATGGGCATATCAGCCGTTGCGTAGTAAGCGCCATAGCCGATGCCGAAGAACGCGATGAACAGGATGGTGTACAGATTGATGGACAGGCCGTTCTCGCCCATGATGGACAGGGTGAACGCATCGCTCTTGCCCCAGAGCAGCAGCAGCACCAGCACGCCGATGTAGCAGAGGAACGCCACGGAGACATACTTCATCAGGCTGGCTTTCTGGCCCTGCTTCTGGCTGGTGCGGACGGTGAGCAGGAAGAAGGGCACGCTGAACACATAGCCCAGCACCATCATGGGCAGGTAGAGGCCGTCGTAATTGCCCATCATGCAGCCGTACAGCATACAGAGCACGGTGGTGTTGGTAGCGATAGAGAGGGCCAGCTTGCAGCCGGCACCGGCCACCATCAGCCGCTGCATGGGATTATTGTTCTTGATGATCTGGATATACTCGGAGACTTTGACTTTCTCGGTCTTCTCGCCGCCGATGCCGAAGTACTTGGGCTGGTCTTTCTCCCAGATGCCGATAACGGCCAGCAGGGTGAGCAGGATGGAGATGACGATGCCCACAGGAGCCAGGGTGCGGAAGAACCCGGCGGAAGCGTAGCCGCCCTCATAGTTCTTGGCCAGGATGGGGGCAAAGAACTGCATGGCACCCATGCCCAACAGGCTGCCCACAGTGTTGAAGATGGTAAACAGGGGGCGCTGCTTGGGGTCGTTGGTCAACACGGTCTGGCCAGAGCGGGTGCAGCTGGTCTGGAACGTATAGCCGATGACCCAGACCGCGTACAGAGCCACAAACGCCACGTAGCGCAGCGCCATGGCGCTGGCCGGGATGAGGGGGGTCAGGCAGTACAGCGCCAGGATGCTGGCCGCCATGATGAGGTTGCCAATGACCATGAACGGCCGGAACTTGCCGAATTTGCCGTTGGTGCGGTCCATCAGCGCGCCGATGATGGGGTCGGTGATGGCGTCGAACAGGCGCATCCCCGTGACCATGACCGAGGCAAAGAGCATGGAGAGGGCCAGCACCTTGCTGCCGAAAGTAGCGATGTAGGAAAGCACCAGCACATAGTACACGTTGGTCGCGCCGTTGTTCAGCGGAAACAGCACCAGCTGGTAGGTTTTGGCGCGGTTCAGGCCCGGCGCCTTTGCGGTTTGTTCACCCATTTGCGGTGTCTCCTTTTTTCTAAAAAAGCGGCAGCCTGCCCGCCTTTTGTTGGGGGGACAGGCTGCCTTGGGTTTCTTGCGGGGGATCCTTGGGGAAATGAGAAGAAGAGGAAGGAATCTACTTGGAGATCACTGCTGATCCGCCGCGGGAGCGGTGTTCACAGCGCTCTTCTTGGCTTTGAGGGCCTTGCTGAGCTGCCATGCGCAGAGCACGGTCAGCACAGCCAGCACAGCGATCAGTGCATAGATCGCGGTCTGCCACCAGGGGGTAACGGTCTTCAGGGTATCGGTGGATGCCCAGCCGTTCATGGCGTTGGAGTTGACGACGGTGTACAGGATGTGATGCATTGCGTTGCGCATCTGGGTCACAATGTAAGCGTCGTTCTCATAGTTAGCAGCCTTGGTGGTGTGGATCTTGGGCATGGGGCTGTCCCAGATATCGGAACCGGCGATCAGGCCGTCCACCAGGTCCATGTACTGGCTGGAACCAGAGAAGTCAGTGATGCACATGCCGCGCATCCCCAGCTCCTCACGCAGGAAGCCGGTCAGCAAGTTCTGGTTTGCGCCGCACCAGGTAGCGCCCCAGCGGTTGAAGCCGGTCATGACATCCCACGCGCCGCCATCGGTAATGGCCTTATCGGCCACTTCCAGATAGATCTCACGGGCGGTCTGCTCGTTCAGCCAGGTGTTCACGCCGCGGCGGCTGGTCTCGGAGTCGTTCAGAGCAACGTGCTTCAGGTAGACGTACACGCCCTTGGACTGGATGCCCTGCACCTCGGCAGCGCAGATGGTGCCAGCAATGAACGGATCTTCCGCGTAATACTCGAAGTTACGGCCGGAGTAAGCGGTGCGGTGCATGTTGATGCCGGGGCCGTACAGGCCGGAGTAACCCATGGCCAGGCAGTCCTCGCCAATGCAGCGGCCCACATCGTTGATGAGGTCCACATTGAAAGTAGCAGCCATGACATCCTCAGAGGTGTAGCACATGGCGGACGCACCGCCGGTCAGGGCAGCAGTCAGGCCCTGGGGACCGTTCTCGTCCTTGGTAGCCGTCTTGCCGATGGAGGCGGCAGCGGCCGTGTTGTGGAAGCCCAGGGTGATGGTGTTGACCATCTCGTCATAGGTCAGCTGATCCAGCAGGGTATTCCACTCGGGATCATCAAAGTCTCTGCCGATCATGGAAGCCAGGGTCAGACCGTTCTTGGCACCCAGAGTGGGCATCTCGACGCTGTCGGCCAAGCTGCCGTCGTACTGGGTGAATGCCAGGTCCGCAGCCAGAGTCTCGTTGGCAGTGAGCTGTGCGGGAGCGGTGGGGATGGTGCCGGTCCAGTCAGAGCGGCTCATCCAGGTCACGGAGCCGGGAGCGTCGCTGCTCTTGTTGGGGTCGGACTCATCAAACAGGTTGGTGATGGCAGTGCCGTTGGCGCTGACAGCGTAAGTGGTGGTATCCAGAGCGGGGTTGTTCCAGGTGTAAACCAGAGAAGCATCGCCATCGGCGGTCATGCGGCCGTTGGTGTTCTCCACGGTGTAGCCCTTGGCAGCCAGGATGTTGTTCAGGGCGTTGTGGGAGTCGGTGCCCACGGTGAAGTAGTAGTCGCCAGCGTCCACGATGTAGGTCTTGGCCTTGTTGGCATCGTAGGTGCGCAGCTCGCTCTTCTTGACGGTGATGTTCACGGTCTCAGAAGCGCCGGGAGCCAGGACATCGGTCTTTGCGAAGCCAGCCAGCTCGACTGCAGCCTTTTCAATGCCGTTGGCCTTGTCGTAATCGGTGTAGGGAGACTGGAAGTAGACCTGCACGGTCTCCTTGCCGGAATAGGTCTTGCCGGAGTTGGTCACGGTCAGGCTGATGTCAAAGGCATCGTCAGACTCGGTGACATTGAAGTTGCTGTAGGTGAAATCGGTGTAGCTGTCGCCGTAGCCGAACGGATAAGCAACCGTCTTGGCCCAGTCATAGTCGCCCGCGTTCGCAGTGCCCATGACCACGTCCTCGTAACGGGTCTCAAAGTAACGGTAGCCCAGGTAGATGCCCTCCTGGTAGACGCTGTACATGCCCTGCACGTCGGCACCTTCGGTCAGCAGGTTGTACTCTGCCGCGTTGGGGTAAGCCTGGGTGTAGAAGTTGTACATGGCGGGGTTTGCCATGTTGTCGTACAGGTAGGTATCGACCAGAGAGCCGGAGGGGGTCACCGCGCCGGACAGCAGCTGTGCCACACCGTTGATGCCGGTCTGGCCCACATCGCCGATCCACATGGCAGCGTCGATGCCGTAATCCTCACCGCAGATCTCGGGGTTGAGGAAGTCCAGCTCGATGGCGTTGGAACTGTTGAGCAGGACGATGATGGACTTAAAGGTGCCGTTGTCTTTCAGAGCCTTGAGGTTCTGCAGCAGCTCCAGCTCCTCCGCGGAGAGAGCCAGATAGTTGCCGTCGCCCTCCTGGCCGGAGATCCAGCTGTCGTTGGTGCCATTCTCACCGCTGGGCAGGTCAGCACCCTCGCCGCCGGAACGGGAGAGGACCACGATGGCGGCATCGCCGTACTCGGCAAAGCTGCTCTCAGCGCTGGACAGAGCGCTCCAGGGAGCCTCGTTGACCGCATACTGAGTGTTCGCCTCCAGGGTATCGGAGATGGAAGCAGGGGTCATGCGGCTGTACTTGCTCATCATGGAGTCAGAGCTGTACAGGTTCCACAGGGTCTCGTTGACGGAGATGCCCTGGGACTCCAGAGCCTGCTTGAAGTTGGGAGCCTTGCTGGTATCGACAGAGCCGGAACCGGTACCGCCGTACATCAGGTCCACGGAACCGTGGCCGAACAGGCTGACCTTGGCGCCCTGTGCCAGAGGCAGGGCAGCATTCTGGTTCTTCAGCAGGGCTGCGCCCTCGGCCTCGACCTGAGCGCACAGCTCAGCCTCATAAGCCTCACGCTCCTCATCGGAAGCAAAGCCTTTTTTGAAATACTCGGTATCCTCGGTGTTGCTGCTGTCGTGAATGATCTTATAGGTCGATGCATTCAGAGCAACGTTGATGGTGGTGGCGTACTGGTTTGCAATGATATTGCCAACGATGGCCGCGATCGTCAGGATCGCGGTGATGGCAGTCAGAGCAGACCATAAACCCACCTTGGATTTCTTGTTCTTCATGGGTTCTCCTCCTTTTTATTTATACAATAGCCGGCTTTGTGGGAAAGGCGGCGCTTGCCTTGGGGAATCCGCCCGGGCTTACACCCAGTTGGCGCTCTTGGACTTGGTCTTGACCAGCTTGTAGCCGGGGTTGGGGGTGTCCACCTTACGGAACGATGCCGTGTCGATGCACTCCCCTGCCACAGCCTGCAGCTTGACCTCGCCGTTCAGCGGCACTTTGAACGTAAAGACATGCTCGCCGGTCTGCTCCGCGATCTTCTGGCCGTCCGCAAACAGGGCAACGGTCTTCTGGTTGGAGTAGACCTTGACTTCGATCTCGCTGGCGGTGCGGTCCGTAAACCGCTTGGAGCAGATGTGGACGAACGCCTCATCGCTCCACCATGCCTTATAGAGGTAGAAGCTGTCTTTCTTGATCTTCCGGTCAAACGTGACCAGACCTTTATGGTTCATGCCCGGCTCGCCGCCCTGGTCACGGGCGTCGGCTGCAAAATCGAACATGTTCCAGACGTGGGTGGACCACATCCAGGGGTGACGGTCGAAGCAGCGGAGCATGTACTCGTGGTATTTTGCCTGATACTCCTCGGTGTGGTCGCCCCGGCGGGGGTGCTCACTGTGGAGGTTGGGCATTCCCTCCGCGCCGTACTCCGAGAAGCCCAGCGCCCGGTTGGGATACACCAGATGGAAGAAGTTGAGCCACAGGTCGTTGAGGAACAGCCCCGGCACATACCAGCCCAGGTAGAGGTTCCAGCTCACCAGATCGGTGATGTGGGCCACCGGGTTGAACGGGCCGCACATGGCGTAGCAGGCCAGCGTGGTCAGGCGGGTGGGGTCCATCTTGTGGCACAGGTCGTTGAGCATGTGGTGGTTGTCCAGCATGTCGGCCTTATCCTTGGTGGAAATGGTGATCTCATTGGAGACGCCCCAACAGACGATGCAGGGATGGTTGTAGTTCTGGTAGATCAGCTCTTCCATCTGGTCGATGGTGTTCTGGCGGCCATTGGGCAGGTGCTCGGAGATATAGGGGATCTCAGCCCAGACCACCATGCCGTACTCATCGCACAGGTCGTAGAAGTACTGGTCGTGCTGGTAATGGGCCAGCCGGATGGTGTTGGCACCCAGCTCCCGGATGAGAGTCATATCCTCATCGTGCATCTCCCGGCTGATGGCATTGCCCAGACCCTTGCGGTCCTGATGGCGGGAGACGCCGTGGAGCGGGTAAGAGCGGCCATTGAGGAAGAAGCCTTTCTTGGGGTCTACCCGGAAGCTCCGGACGCCCACGCGGGTGGAAACGGTGTCCACCACTTCCCCGCCCTGCTCGAGCTCCACCACGCAGGTGTAGAGGTAGGGGTCTTTCACGCCGTCCCACAGGTGGGGGTGTGCCAGCGTCATGGTGACGTCTTTGCCCTCGGCGGCGGCCACGGTGTTGCCCTCGGCGTCATTCAGGGTGACGCGGACGGTGCCCTCGCCCTCGAGGCGGGTCTCCACCCGGATGTCGGCGGTGTGATCCTTGCACAGGGTGGGCGTCACTTTCACACCGGTGTCGCCGTAATGGCCCAGTGCAATGTGATCTTTATGGACCACCAGCAGGCTCACGTCACGGTAGATGCCGCCGTAGAACGTGAAGTCGGCTTTCTGGGGGTAAACATGGTCGTTGACACGGTTGTCCACCTCCACGGTCAGGATGTTCTCCTCTCGCAGCAGGGTGGTGATGTTGGCGCGGAACGTGGAATAGCCGCCGTCGTGCACGCAGACCTCGGTGCCGTTCAGAATGACCTTTGCGCTGGCGTTCACGCCCTCGAACTGGAGCCACACCTGCTGGCTGGCCTCCTCAAAGGCCGGAGCCGCAAAACGGGTGCGGTAGACGCAGGTGCCCCGCCAGTAATCGTTGCCGCCGTCCTGGCCGTCGATGGCGTTCCAGGTGTGGGGCAGGTCCACGGCAGTGGTGTTCCCCTCCGGGCCGATGAACTGCCAGTTTTTCATCAGTCGGACAATTTTGCGCATAAGCCGTCTCCTTAAACTTGGTCGTATTTTCACGGGATTCATTCCGTTCGTTTTCGTTCGTCAGTATTTTATCAAAGCAAAGATTTTTTGCAAGATGGTTGCGAAAAGTGGTCGTTTTGAGAGGATATTCGGTTTTTTGCTTCCAAATCCAAAGCAAAATCCTTGTGCAACTTTCACAATCAGTTGTATCCAACAAATGTTGTGAATCGCCAGAGGCTCTCCCTTTGGGAGAGCTGGCGCGCAAGCGCCTGAGAGGGCAAGGACGCTTCCAAACAATAAAAATACAGCGATACGCATTCTCTTTGTCAGAGTCCGCATATCGCTGTGTTTTCATTATTTTGTTTTACTCTCCCTGCTTCAGCGGGAAAATGATCTTGATGGCAAAAAAGCCGTTCTGCGTTTCCGTGGTCAGGGTACCGCTGTATTTCTGCACGATGCGGCGGAGCACTTTCAGCTCGTAGGCCTCGGTACGGGTCGCGGCAGCCTCCGGCTCCCGAGCCGGGCTGATGACGTTGATGACGATAAAGCTCTGCCGCACGCAGACCAGCAGGTCGATGTTCCGCCGGGCCGGGTCGGGCGTCCGCACGGCTCCCTCTATGGCGTAGTCCAGCGCGTTGGCAAACAGGGCGTACAGGTCGCCGGGCTCAAAGCCCTGCAGGCAGCTGCCGTTGGCCACTGCATTGAGCTGCACCCGCCGGGACTGGCAGAGCAGGGTCTTCTCGGTGAGCACCACGTCCAGCACCTCGTTGCCGGAGTTCGCCCCGGCGTCGTAGAGGCGGGCGGCGTTCTCCGCCTCCTCCAGCGTCTCCCGCGGCACCGCGTCCGGGGCCAGCTTGCGCAGGGCCGCGATCTGCACCCGCAGCTCGTGGCAGCGCTTGTTGATGATGTTCACGTTCTGCCGCGCCACCTGATACTGCTGGCGCTGCCGCTCGTAGAGCAGATTCAGTGTTTCCATCTCCTTTTGGAGGTCGGATTTTTTGAACAGTTCCGTCTGCAGATAGAGCAGCGTCAAAAAGTAAAGCTGCCCGATGAGGGTGGTGCCCACAACGCTCATGGGCCAGTCCAGCGCCTGGGCACTGCTTAAAAGCGCCGCCTGCAGCATGAACATAATCCCCATAAAAAACGCGCTGGCCAGCTGCCGGGGCCCGATGTGGTACACGCCTTTGTCCGGGATCTTCCGGGCCAGTGTCCCGCAGATGACTCCATAGAACACCACACCCGTCAGCACCTGCAGCAGCTTGACCGGGACACTGTTCATATTCAGCGGATGGCTTTTCACCGCGCAGAGCAGCTCAAAGAGGTTCCAGCCCTCGTAAGCCGTCTGGGCCGTCAGCAGGCTCCACACCGCGCAGTAGAGGGCACTCTTTTTGTCGATCTCCACACAGGCATAGATCATGGCACCCAGCAGGATAAAAAAGCCGACGTACATTCCCAGCAGGGAGATCTGCAGCTGCACCAGCGAGTTACTCTGGGCCATGGGGTCCAGCAGCCAGGTCAGGGCCATCAGGGACAGCAGCAGCTCCACGGCCCGGAGCCAGAACCGTTCCCGGTGCTTGAGCGGGTAGCAGAACGCCAGCGCCGCGCCCCACCGCAGCACCGCCCGAAAAAACACATGCCTGCCGACAACGATCACAGCACACCTCCCAGATAGGAGGCCACCGCCATCATAAAGGCGGCTTTCTGGCGACGGCTGATCTCCAGGCGGGCGTCCCCCACCTGCACAAAATCATTTTCCACGCCCCGGACGTACTGCAAGTTGACCAGATAGCACTGGTTGCACCGGGCAAAGTGGTAGGCAGCCAACTGCTTTTCAGCCCCGGCCAGGCTCCCCCGCACCGCGTACTCCTGGGTGGCGGTGTGGTAGTAGAGCATCCGGTTGCGGGTCTCCAGATACAGGATATCGCCGGTGTCCAACAACTGCATCCCGCCGCCCGAAAGCTGCAGGGCCACCTGCCCACCCTTGCGGCGCTGCACCCGCTGGATGGCCCGGGAGAGCTTGGTGCAGAACGCCCCATAGCTGACCGGCTTGAGCACATAATCCAGCGCGTCCACCTCGTACCCCTTGATGGCGTACTGGGCCATGTTGGTCACGAACACCAGCACCACATCCGGGTCCACCGCACGGATGCGCTCCGCCGCCCCGAAGCCGCCCAGCCGGGGCATTTCCACATCCAGAAAAATGATGTCATACCCGGGCTGGTACCCCTCAGCAATGACGGCCCCGTCCGCAAAGGGTTCCACTTCCGCCTGCAGGCCCTGCTCCCCGGCGTACTGCCGGATGAACTGGCACAGGCTCTCCCGCACCTCGGTCTGGTCTTCCACCACGGCGATCTTCAGCACGGATGCTCCTCCTTTTCACACTTCCTGTTTTTCGGCTTACCGGTGTCCCTCCAGCCAGCGCAGCGCAAAGTAGCTGTACGCCGCGCTGCCCTCCCAGAGGACGCTGTCATCAAACCGGACTTTGGGGTGGTGCTGGCCGTAGCGGTAGCCCCGCTCCGGGCTGCCGCAGGCCAAAAACATGCTCACCGTGGGCACCTCATGGCTCACGAATGCAAAGTCCTCACTGCCGCCGCCAGGTTTTCCACCCGTGAGCGGGGCCATATCCATGGCACCCTTCCCCAGCAGGTCGGTCATATAGGTCATGGCATCCTGTGCCAGGGCCTTGTCCACCATCATGCAGGGGCAGTAGTCCGAGAACTCCACCTCCGCTGTGCAGCGGAACGCCTTTGCCACGCCCTCGGAAATCTCCGTCATCCGCTGCCGGATGAACGCCCCGGTCTTGTTGTCGGGGTCGGTGGTGCGGATGGTGCCCCACATCTCGGCGGTGTCCGGGATGACATTGGAAGCAGCTCCCGCCGCAAACCGCCCGGTGGTCAGCACGCCAAAATCATTCTGGGAGAGTTCCCGGGCGTTGATCTCCTGCAATGCAATGTGGATATGGGCCGCGGCCGTAATGGGGTCAATGCAGTTTTCCGGCATGGAACCATGGCCGCCTTTGCCGTGCACCACAATGTGGTATTGCTCACAGCTTGCCATGGTGATGCCGCCGCCCGGCACCAGCACCTCGCCCAGAGGCAGAGGCATCCCGGCCAGCACATGGAACATGACCGCCGCGTCCACTTTCGGGTTTTCCAGCAGGCCGTTGGAGATCATATCCGGGGAGCCCTGGAAAATCTCTTCGGCCGGCTGGAATTCCAGCTTGACGGTGCCTTCGATCTCCTCCTCGTGCTCTTTCAGCAGCTTTGCAGCACCCAGCATCATGGCCGTGTGCATATCGTGGCCGCAGCCGTGCATCTTGCCCGGCACTTCGGAGGCAAACACCTCTTCGGACTCCTCAAAGATGGGCAGGGCGTCCATATCGCCCCGGAGCAGGATGGTCTTGCCCGGGCGCTTTCCCCCGGCCAGCGCGAGGACACCCGCCCTGCCGCAGTCCTGCGGCGCATAGCCCATCTCGGTCAGGGCCTGCTTGACCAGCGCCTTGGTCTTGGGCAGGTCAAAGCCCACCTCCGGGTTGCGGTGGATCGTCCGCCGCCATTTCTGCAGCTGAGGCTGCAGGGTCTTGGCTTCATCCAGCAATTCATTCGGCTTCATCATCCAAACATCGCTCCTTTGCAAAACGCCCTCTCAGGCAGCTGAGAGGGCGGATGATCTTATGTTACTCCTGCGTGTTACCAGCTCCGTCCGGATGGTACTGTGCACAGGTGCACTTTTTCCATTTGAGGCCGCTGCCGCAGGGGCAGGGGTCGTTCCGGCCGATCTTGATGACCCGCACCGGCTGGCCCTTGGGGGCACCCTTGGCACCGGGAGCACCGTTGCCGGGCACAAAGCCCTCTCCGGTAGGCTTGGCCACCTGCTCCCGCTTGGGAGCGGCACCGGCTTTCCGCACCTCGATGGTCAGCAGCATCTTGATGCTGGACTCCCGGATAGAATCCACCATCTGGTCAAACATATCAAAGCCCTCGATGCGGTACTCGACCACGGGGTCTTTCTGGCCATAGCCGCGCAGCGCAATGCCCTGCCGCAGCTGGTCCATATTATCAATATGGTCCATCCACTGGCGGTCTACACACTTGAGCAGGCAGATACGCTCCAGCTCCCGCATGAGGGGGGCACCGTAGCGCTGCTCTTTATCGTTGAGGACATCCATGCCGCGGTCATACAGCAGATTGGCGATGCCCTCGCGGCTCAGGCTGTCATAATCCTCCACCGTGTAATGGAAGTCGGCATCGGTGGTCAGCCAGCCCTGATAGTGACGGCGGAGAGCACCAAAGTCCCACTCATCTTTGACATCGCCCGCCAGGAACTGGGCGCAGGAAGAGTCGATGTTCTCCCGCAGCATCTTGTGCATCTCGGCGGAGATGTCTTCGCCGTCCAGCACTTTGTGGCGCTGGCCGTAGATGATCTCGCGCTGCTGATTCATGACGTCGTCGTACTTCAGCACGTTCTTTCGGATCTCAAAGTTGCGGCCCTCCAGCTTCTTCTGGGCACTTTCGAGGGTGTTGGTGATCATTCGGTTCTCGATGGGGGTGTCCTCGTCGATCTTGAGGGTATCCATCAAGCCCGCCACACGGTCGCCGCCAAACAGGCGCATCAGGTCATCTTCAGCACCGGGGTCGCCCTGACGGCCGGCACGGCCGCGCAGCTGGTTATCGATGCGGCGGCTCTCGTGCCGCTCGGTGCCGATGATGAACAGGCCGCCTGCCTTGCGCACCTCGTCGGCCTCGGCCTCAATGGCGGGCTTGTACTGAGCGTACAGCTCCTCAAACCGCTTGCGGGCTGCCAGAATATTCTCGTCGGTGGTTTCCCCGTGGCCGTCGGATTCGGTCAGCAGCAGCTCCACGGCGCTGGGGTCGGCGTCCTCAGGCTTTTCGGGGTTGAGCAGATTCTCACAGAAATGCTCCTTGCGCATCTGGGCCTTGGCCATGAACTCGGCGTTGCCGCCCAGCATGATATCGGTACCACGGCCTGCCATGTTGGTGGCGATGGTGATGGCACCCTTTTTGCCGGCCTGCGCCACGATCTCCGCTTCACGCTCGTGGTTCTTGGCGTTCAGGACGTTGAAATCCCGGGTGTAGCGCTGGAGCATCTTGGCCAGCGTCTCGCTCTTCTCCACGCTGACGGTACCCACCAGCACCGGCTGGCCATTCTTATGGCACTCCATCACCTGCTCAATGACCGCCTTGTACTTGCCGTTGACGGTCTTGTACACGGCGTCCGGGTAATCCTTGCGGATGTTGGGGCGGTTTGTGGGCACGGTGACGATGTTCAGGCCGTAAATCTCGGTGAACTCGGTGGCCTCGGTCTTGGCCGTACCGGTCATACCGGCCAGCTTCTTGTACATGCGGAAGTAATTCTGGAACGTGATGGTGGCCAGCGTCTTGCTCTCGGCGGCGATCTTGACGCCCTCCTTGGCCTCGATGGCCTGGTGCAGGCCCTCGTTGTACCGGCGGCCGATCATCAGACGGCCCGTGAACTCATCGACGATGATGACCTCGCCGTCCTTGACCACATAGTCGATATCCCGCTGCATGACGCCGTAAGCCTTGATGGCCTGGTCGATGTGGTGGGCCAGGGTCATGTTCTCGGCGGCGGCCAGGTTCTCGATCTTGAAATACTCCTCGGCCTTTTTGATGCCCTTGGCCGTCAGGGTGCAGGTCTTGTGCTTTTCGTCCACGACGTAATCGCCATCGGCCTGCTCATCGGTCTCCACCTTGTCTTCCAGCTCCACCACCACACTCTTGCGCAGGGTGCGGACAAAGCGGTCCACCTGGGTGTACAGGCTGGAGGAGTCCTCGCCCCGGCCGGAAATGATCAGCGGCGTGCGGGCCTCATCAATGAGGATGGAGTCCACCTCATCGACGATGGCATACACATGGCCGCGCTGCACCATGTTGTCCTTGTAGGTCACCATGTTGTCGCGCAGGTAGTCAAAACCAAACTCGTTGTTGGTGCCGTAGGTGATATCGGCATTGTAAGCACGGCGGCGGGCATCGCCGTCCAGCCCCTGCACGATGAGGCCCACGGTCAGGCCCAGCCAGCGGTAGAGCTTGCCCATCCACTCGCTGTCGCGCTTGGCCAGGTAATCGTTGACGGTAACGATATGCACACCCTCGCCGGTCAGAGCGTTCAGGTAGGCGGGCAGGGTTGCCACCAGCGTTTTGCCTTCACCGGTCTGCATCTCAGCGATGTCGCCCCGGTGCAGGGCGATGCCTCCCGTGACCTGCACGGGGAAATGCTTCATGCCCAGCACACGCCAAGCAGCCTCACGGCAGACGGCAAAAGCATCCGGCAGGATCTCATCCAGCGTGGAGCCAGCAGCCAGTTTTTCTTTCAAGGCCGGGGTCTGGGCCTGCAGCTCAGGATCGGACATGGCCTGATACTTGGGCTCCAGTGCCAGCACCTGCTTGGTCAGGGGGTTGATCTTTTTCAGCTCTCGGTCCGAGAAGCTGCCAAAGAGTTTTTCAGCAAGGGACATTGATCACACCTCATCTATCAAAAATCCGGGCAGAAGCCTGCCCGCGCGGAAAACTAACATACAGATATATGATACACCAAACCCGCAGAGCCGTCAAATCCAACTCCCCTGTTTTTCCGGTGTTTTGAATGAACTTTCTGTAAAATCATTCCCATCGGCGTCTCTTTGCCGTATCTTTTCCAAAACAAAACAGCGCCCGTACTCTTTGCAAAGCGCGGACGCTGTCGGTTTTTGTCTTCTGTTTTTTTAAAGGGTTTCCAGCACCCCGGGCAGCTGGCTGATGTCGTCGATGACATGGGCGCACACGGCCTCCAGCCGGGCGCGGGACTGATGCCCGCTGGTGCAGAGGACGCATTTTGTCCCCATGGCAGCCGCCACCTCGGCATCGTGGGTGGTATCCCCCACCATCACGCAGGCGGCAGGGTCCACCCCGCTGTTCCGGAGCCAGTCTTTGCCCACCTGCACCTTGCTCACGCCGTAAATGTCCTGAAGACCGAGCAACTCGGTAAAATAGTCCTCAAGGCCCCGCGCGCGCACCTGCTCGATCAGGTAATCGCGGCGGGAGGCGGAAAGCACAGCCTGCTGCCAGCCCCGGCGCTGGAGCTCTGCCAGCGTGGCGGCGGCGTTTGCCATGGCAGGGCAATGCCGCTCGACTCCGGCGTTATAGTGCTCCATAAACCGGGCAGCCAGCTCCGGGTAGGGGTGTCGGGCAAAATCAAACCCGGCGCGGAGGTAATATTCCTCAATGGGGAAGCCAAAGATCTCCCGGTATTCGGCAAGGTCATACCGCTGGGGGTAGCCGTGCGTTTCCAGCATCCAGTTCAGGCACCCGTGGGTGAAATCCACATCGTCCAGCAGGGTCCCGTTCCAGTCCCAGAAGATGATTCCGTTTGGCTGCATGGCTTCCTCCTTTTGTGAGGGCTTACTCAAAAATCTTTTTCAGGGCGGTGTTGGATTCAATGATCTTCACCAGCAGCACACCCAGCACGGTACAGCTGATGAGCTCGCCGATGCCCACCGAGATGCCGTTGGACACGCAAGCCAGCCAGAGCGGAGCCGAGGAGCCCGGCTCCGGGAAGAGCACCGCGATCTCAATGCCGATGATGACGGCATTGAACGCCACCGGAGGCAGCGAGGCCGGGATTGCCAGCCCGCCGATGCGGACATTGCGCAGCTTGTAGGTCACCACGCAGGCCAGCAGCGTTGCCAGCGTGCCAAGGATGACATCCACGATGGTGGAGCCCAGCAGGTTTGCCAGGAAGCAGCCCAGCACCACACCTGCAATATACTCCGCGCCAAACACGGGCAGCAGGCAGAGAGCCTCGGCCACACGCACCTGCACGGCACCGTAAGAGAGCGGCTGCAGCGCCATGCAGAGCACAACGTACAGGGCTGCCACCACCGCGCAGCGGGCCAGTTTGCGGACGGAAACATTATTTTTCATATACTACTCCGGCGGAATGAATTTTGACCGCGCAGGGACCGCCAGTTCCTGCGGGTTTGGCCCGGCGTGGTTCGAGACACACCGGGGAGCCTAAAATCCTAAGTTGCTCTTTGGAGCTGTGCCCCAGGCACAACAGAGAGAATTATAGCATAAAAATGATGAGAATGCAACAAAAAGCCCTCTCCGCTTCGCTTTGCTCAGCACCTCTCCCAACGGGAGAGGCAAGACCTGGCTCCCTCTTTGGGGGAGCTGTCGAGCATTTGCGAGACGGAGAGGGCGTATTTTTAGTCTCTTGCGTGGCCCACATACACCAGCGCCAGGGTATCGGGGCCGGTGTTGGCAGAAACGACGCCGCCCAGCGTAAAGGTGGTAAGCGGGTCTTTGCCAAAGGCTTTCTTGCAGGCCTTTTCCAGCTCTGCCGCCTGCGGGATGTTGGTGTGACCGATCATATAGTCAAAGTCTTCCACATCCCCGGCGCGCTTCTTGCACAGCTCGATCATCGCAGGCACCACTTTGTCGTCGCCGCGCACTTTCCCCTCCACCTTGGTCTTGCCGTCGATGAGGGTGATGATGGGCCGGATGCCCATAAGCTCGCCCATGACAGCGGCGGCGGCGGAAATGCGTCCGCTCTTCTTCATCTGCTTGAGGCTGTAGGGTCCCAGGATGATCTCCATCCGGTTCATCTTGTCCTCAAACTCGTGGACGACCATGGGGATCTCCGCGCCGTTGCGCAGCTTGCGGGCCATCTCACACAGGTACCAGCCAAACACCATGGAGTAGGTGTGGGGGTCGATGAGGTGGATCTTCAGGTGGTGCTCCGGGCGCTCTTCCCGCAGCATTCCCTGTGCCATCACGGCGTTGTTGTAGGTGGAGGAGCCAGACTTGTTGATGGGCACATGGATGACATCCGTGTAGCCCTCGTCCACATACTTGCAATACTGCTCACAGAACTGGATGGGGGTGATGGCCGCCGTGGAGGGGATGCCCTTGGCAGCGCGCATCTTGTCATAAAATTCAATGTTGGTGCAGCTCTCCCGCTCCACATAGTCCACATCGTCCAGCAGAATGTGGAAGCCCATAATGTCAATGCCGTACTTCTCGGCCAGCTCCTGCGGGATATCGCAGGAGGAATCGGTCAAAATTGCAATTTTGCTCATAGTTTCCTCATTTCCATTCATAGTCGCGCAGGTGGCCATGGTCCAGCAGCTCCGGGAAATCCCACTGACGCAGGGCTTCATACACGCCCACCGCCACACTGTTGGAAAGGTTCAGGCTGCGGCAGGTGTCCCGCATGGGCATCCGGACGCAGTGCTCCTGATTGGCCGCCAGCAAAGCCTCCGGCAGGCCCGCATCCTCCCGCCCGAAGACGAGATACGCCCCGTCCGGGTAGGCCACGTCGGTGTAGCGCTGAGGCGCTTTGGTGGTAAAGTAGTAAAACGGTCCCTCGTTCTTGGCAAAAAAGTCCTCCAATCCATCATAGTAATGGATGTCGAGGTAGTGCCAGTAATCCAGCCCGGCGTGCTTGAGCTTTTTGTCATCAATGGCAAAGCCCATGGGCCCCACCAGATGCAGCCGGCAGGCCGTGCAGGCACAGGTGCGGGCCACATTGCCGGTGTTCTGGGGGATGCGGGGCTCCACCAGCACGATATTCAGCGTCGGTTTCTGTTCCATCGGCTTGCCTCCTTAAAACTCCCGCAGCGGGCACAGGCGGGGCAGCAGCGGCTCAAACCAGACACCGAAGCGGGGATCCTGGTCGGCGGGCGTCTTCTGGATGGCCAGGGAGACGAACTCCGCCGCGTTGTCCGCCGCCGCGCTCATGACATTGCCCTGAATGAGCGAGCCGATGAGCACTGCCCCATACAGATCTCCCGTGCCGGGGAAACTCCGCTCAATGTGCAGCTTCTTGATGACAAAACGGTCCCGGCCCGCACCCGCGCAGCCAATGTACTTTCCCATGGCCACCCCGGTAACGATGGCATCCGGGGCCAGCGTGGTCAGCTCGTCGGCCAAAGCCTGGGCCCCAGCCTCGTCGAAATTCTCCGGGAACATTTCTTTCCGGAGCAGCAGCCCGGCTTCCGTCACGTTGGGCAGAATAAGGTCTGCCCGCTGGCAGAGGGTCCGCATCCGGTCGATGAATTCCGGGGTCACGGTGGAGTAGGCCTTGCCGTTATCCCCCATCACCGGGTCCACCACTTTCTTGGCCGCAGGCCACAGGTCAAAGGCTTTTTCCGCAATCGCCGCCTGCGCCTCGCCGCCGAGGTATCCGGTATAAATGCAGTCAAATTCCAGTCCCAGCTCCCGGTAATGCTCCAGCGCGGCCATGCCGTAATCACAGCCGTCCAGCCGGGCCGGGGTGCCAAACCCGCCCGTATGGGTCGAAAGCACCACGGTGGGCAGCGCCACAGGCTGCACGCCCATGACCGACAGCACCGGCAGGATGACTGCCAGGCTGCACCGCCCCACCCCAGAAAGGTCGTGGATGCAGAGAACTTTCTTCGGTTCCGTCAATTTCAGCAAAAAAGAAGCCTCCTTCGCAGAATGCGCTGCCCGGCACGGTGCACACACCAAGCCGATTTTATCAGCGTATGATACAGTATACCACATTTTCCTGCGCAAAAAAAGCGCATAGTGGATTCTTTGGCGGAAATACTAGGAACATCGCCTGAAAAATTTGTGAACAGAGAGGAGAGTCCCCATGAAAAACACATCTCATTCCAGCCCCACCGGCTCCCTGCTGGTGGGCATGGCCGCCGGAGCCGCGCTGGGCGCCGTGGGCACCATGGCCGCCACCCAGAACCAGCGGCAGGTCAAGCGCACCGCCCGCAAACTGGCCAAAGGTGCCGAGCACGCTATCTGCCAGCTGGATAAAATGGTAGATAACTTTGTGGAACAGCATATGGACAGTTAAATTCTGATTCCCACCGCACGCGGGGCCTTTGGGCTCCGCGTGCTTTTTGCTGCCCTTTGCTCTTGACCCCGCCCTGCAAACCCGATACAATAAAGATAATCTGAATCGGAACAGGAAAGGAAAACACTATGGGAATCGTTGTAATTGGCGCGGTGTTTGTGGACATCAAGGGCTATCCCCTCTCCACCTATATCCCGGGCGGACGGAATGCCGGCCGGGTAGAGCAAGTGCACGGCGGTGTGAGCCGCAATGTGGCGGAGGACATTGCCAATGTGGAGCTGCGGCCCACGTTCGTCAGTCTGGTAGACGACACCGGCATCGGCCAGGATGTCATCAACAAGCTGAAGTCCCACAAGGTCAACACGAAGTACATCCGGACGGTACCGGATGGTATGGGCACCTGGCTGGCTGTCTTTGACAACGACGGCGATGTCTGCGCCGCCATCTCCAAGCGGCCGGACACCAGCCCCCTCACCCGCCTGCTGGAAGAAAAGGGCGATGAGATCTTTAAGGACTGTGACAGCATTGCGCTGGAGCTGGATCTCGAAAAAGATACCGTCAAGCAGGTGCTCCGCTTTGCCAAAAAGTACAATAAAAAAGTTTTTGCGGCAGTCTCCAACATGAGCATTGCCATGGAGCGCCGGGATTTCCTGCAGCAGATCGACTGCTTCGTCTGCAACCAGCAGGAAGCCGGGCTCCTCTTCTCGGACGATTACGACCACCTGAGCCCCGCTCAGATGCGGGAAGTTCTGGCCGCCAATGTCCACAGTGCCAATATCCCCTGCATGGTGGTCACCATGGGTGGTCAGGGCGCTGTCTACGCCTGCCACAACGGTGAGAGCGGTATTGTCCCCGCCAAAAAGGTAAACGTCATTGACACCACCGGCGCAGGCGATTCGTTCTTTGCCGGCACGGTCATTGGCCTGACCTACGGCAAAAATCCGGCCCAGTCCTGTGAGATCGGCAGCCGTCTGGCTGCCTCGGTCATCTGCACCTCGGACAATGTCTGTCCCCGCTTCCGCCCTCTGGAATTCGGGCTGGATATTCCTGTTGTGGACTGAATCCATCTCCCATAAAGTAAAAAAGAGTGCTGACAGCTCGTTTGAAAGCCGTGCAGCACTCTTTATTTTTGCAGTAAGTCCCCCGGAGACGCAAAAAGAGCCTTCCCACTCTCCGGAATGGGAAGACTCTTTGTAAGTTTAACCTTTTGCCTTAGAACAGGCGCGCAGGGTCAAGATTACTCAACGATCTTGCCGACAACGCCAGAACCAACGGTACGGCCACCCTCACGGATAGCGAAACGCAGGCCCTCTTCCATAGCAACGGGGGTCAGCAACTCAACGTGCATCATGACGTTATCGCCAGGCATGCACATCTCGGTGCCTTCCGGCAGGGTGATGATGCCGGTCACGTCGGTGGTACGGAAGTAGAACTG
>QWCE01001765.1_pt1 | contig 30458 bp, 27 predicted proteins | sample 1972531 | NCBI WGS metagenome assembly QWCE01 (sample SAMN09866716, study PRJNA288562) | Human gut metagenome isolate term4_stool, whole genome shotgun sequencing... | reverse complement strand
GTCGATGTGGGAGAAGCTCATGCGCTCGGTTTTGCCGAGCTTTACGGGCTTGACTTTCATCATAAAATCAACCACTCCTTACTTTTATACTCTACGGATGTTGCGTTATACGGGTCAAATTTGAGCAGACACACATAAATCGACCCGTATCCTCGAAGGAAGTTCGGCGTTTTTCACAAACTTTTCCTCCCGTGCCTTTCGGCCGGTCAAATCCAAACTCCCTTTTTGGCGCACTAGGCCATTATGTGATACTAATGCAGTATACACCCATAAAGCCTTGTTGTCAAGCCATTTTTCGCATTTCAGGCCGATTTTTTTGTCAAGTGCCCTCTTTCTCCGCACACACGGAAGCGTGTACGCTTTGCTCATTTTGGGCCTTGATTTTTTGTTTTTGCACGTTCTCACCTAAAACACCCTTGTGCATTTTGTACAGGTTGACTCTTGTTTTCCGCAAAGCAAAAGCACCCCGGCCGGCAGGGTGCTTTTGCATCGTTCTTATTCCAGATAATCCTTCAGCCGTTTGGCGCGGCTGGGGTGGCGGAGCTTGCGCAGGGCCTTGGCTTCGATCTGGCGGATACGCTCCCGTGTGACGTTGAACTCCCGCCCCAGCTCTTCCAAGGTGCGGGGCTGGCCGTCGTCCAGACCGAACCGCAGGGTCAGCACCCTCTCCTCGCGGGGCGTCAGGCTCTTGAGGACGTTCATCAGCTCCTGCCGCAGCAGCTGGCGGCCCGCTTCGTCCACGGGGACCCCGGCCTCCTCATCCTGAATGAAATCCTCCAGATGGGCGTCTTCCTCCTCCCCCACCGGCGTTTCCAAGCTGATGGGTTCCTGCGACAACTGCAAAAGCTCCCGCACCCGGTCAGGCTCCATCTCCAAACGGACGGCGATCTCTTCCGCCGTCGGTTCCCGGCCGTTTTTCCGAAGCAGCTCCCCTGCCGTCTTTTTGACCCGGTTGATGTGCTCCACCAAATGCACCGGGATGCGGATGGTCCGGCCTTGGTCGGCGATGGCGCGGGTGATGGACTGGCGGATCCACCACGTTGCATAGGTGGAGAACTTGAAGCCTTTGTCCGGCTCAAATTTTTCCGCCGCCTTCATCAGGCCGAGGTTGCCCTCTTGGATGAGGTCAAGGAAGGGCAGCCCCCGGCCCGCATAGCGCTTGGCCACCGAGACCACCAGCCGCAGGTTCGCTTCGCTGAGCTTCTGCCGGGCTTCCATGTCCCCTGCCTTGGCGGCACGGGCCAATGCCCGCTCTTCTTCGGCGGAAAGCAGCGGCACCCGGCCGATCTCTTTCAGGTAGGCTTTCACCGGGTCATCCAGCGCAACGCCCTCCGCCGAGAGCTCATGCTCCAACCGCCCGATCTGCGCTTCGTCCAGCAGCGGGACATCCGGTTCCTCCTCGGCCACGCGGATGCCGCGGGCTTCCAGCTCCGCATACAGCGCATCCAGCCCGGCAACGTCATAATCCTGCTCGTCCATCGCACGGCTGACCTGTTCCGGCGTCAGGGTGTGCCGCCGGGCACGAGCCGCCAAGATCTTTGCCAATTCCTCTGTTTGCGACATTTTCCGCATAATTCCTTCTCCTTCCGACTCCAGCCGGGAGGAAAAGGAGCAGTTCAGTCTTCCGCAGGGACGCTGCCCTGTTTCTTTTCTCGCATCGACTGGAGATATCGTTCTAGATCTTCATTCGACATCTGGGCCGCCTTGTTCGCCATGGGGGTCCCGCGGGCGATCCGGTCCAGATAAAACCCGATGTCTTCCGGGGTACAGTTGACATCACTGTATTGTGCCGCAAGACGGCTCAGTTCATTCAGTGCTTCTTCGCTCTGCACAAAGCCGTGGAGGGTGGAAAGGCTGACCTCCACCCCCTGCTGCTGGCAGTCCAGCATGGCCTGATACAGCTCTTTCTGCTGGGGCAGCAGGAACTTGTCCGGTGAGAGCTGAGCTCGCACCTGCGGGATGTAGCTCGGCTCCCGCAGCAGAGCCGCCAAGAGCCGCTGCTCCGCCGAGGCCACGCCCAGCGCCTGTGAGCCGCCCGCGCTGTAGGGGACGCTGATCTGGTTCATCTCGCCGGACTGCAGCCGGGCGCGGTTCTGGTCCCTGCGGCGCTTGTTGCCCGCCTTTTTCACGGCGGCAGCCAACTGGGTCATGATGGCCGTTTTGGAGATGTTCGTCTCCTCGGCCAGCCGCCCGGCGTAGACCTCCTGCTCCGTGGGGTTGGAGCGTTCGGCCAGCATGTCCACGGCCTCGCGGACGTATTCGAGCCGCTGGGCATCCTGTTTCAGGTCATATTGATCCCGCAGCCGCTTGAGCCGGAAATCCAGCGCGTTGCCCACGCCGTCCAGCAGGGCTTGGAATCGCTCGGCCCCGTATTTTTTGATGTACTCGTCCGGGTCCTTTGCGCCGGGGATCTGGAGCACCCCCACCCGCACCGGGCTGTTCCGGAACAGTTCCAGCGAGCGGAGGGTCGCCTTCTGGCCCGCTTCGTCCGAGTCGTAGCTGAGGATGACCTCCTCCGCGTACTCGCTGATGAGCCGCACCTGCTCCGGCGTCAGAGCCGTGCCGCAGGCGCAGACGGCGGTATCGATGCCCGCCTGCTGCATACTGATGACGTCCATGTAGCCCTCACAGAGGACGAACCGCCGGGACGCGCTCTTTTTCGCGATCTGGAGCGCGAACACCGTCTCCGATTTATGATAGACCAGCGTTTCCGGGCTGTTGACGTATTTCGGTTTGGAGTCGTCCAGCACGCGCCCTCCAAAGGCGATGATGTTGCCGCGCAGATCGAAGATGGGCGTCATGACCCGCTTCCAGAACAGGCAGTAGATGCGGCCCGATTGGCTGCGCTTGAACAGGCCGCTGGCGTCCAGCTCCTGCTGGTTGTAGCCCTTATCCCGCAGGAACTGATACAGAGCTTGTCCGTCGTTGGGGGCATAGCCGAGGCCGAACCGAACGATGGTCTTATCGTCCAAGCCGCGGCGGCGCCAGTAGGCGCGGGCCTGACGGGCTTCCTCCACCGTGGAGTTCAGGCAGGCATGGAAGAACCGCGCGGCCTCCTTGTTCATCGAGAGGATGCGGCTGCGCATCCGCCCGGTCTTGTCGTCCTCCTGCGGCTCCGGCATCCCGGCGCGGCCAGCCAGCAGCTTGACGGCCTCGCCATAGCTGATGCTGTTGATCTTTTTCGCAAAGGTGATGGCGTCGCCGCCCGCCCCGCAGCCAAAGCAGTAAAAGCTCTGGGTGTCCGGGTAAACATAGAACGAGGGGGTCTTCTCACTGTGGAAGGGGCACAGCCCGCCATATAGGCGGCCCTTCCGTTTCAGTTGCACATAGCTGCCCACCAGATCCACGATGTCCGTCCGGCGGGTCAGCTCTTCAATATATTCGTGTGGGATCATTTTGTCTTTTTCCCGCTCCTTTTATAATACGTGCCACTTGCGGGGCACGAACACATCCTCAAAGGTCCGGATGGCGAACTCGTCGCTCATGCCGCTGATGTAGTCGGTCACGGCCCGGTCCCTGCCCTCCTGATAGGCTAGCTGCAAGTAGAAGTTGGACATCTGGTCGATGTGGGTCAGGTAATACTCGTACAACTCCGTGAGGACCTTTTCCACTTTTTGCTCTTCCCGCTTGGCGGTGCGGTCGGTGTAGACGTTGGCGTACATGAAATCCTTCAGGGCAAGGAAGGCTTCTTCCTCCTCGCTGCCCACGGCCACATCGCCGTCGCTGTGGAGCAGGATGCTGTTGATCATGGTCGTGATGCGCTGGGATTTCGTCTCGCCCAGCACCGCCGTGCACTCCTTGGGGAGGGTGGCCGGGTCCAGCACCCCGGCGCGGACTGCATCCTCGATATCGTGGTTGACGAAGGCAATCTGGTCCGCCATCCGAACGATGCGCCCTTCCGGCGTGGCCGCCCACGTGCCCTTGGTGTGGGTGATGATGCCGTTGCGCACCTCCCACGTCAGGTTCAGGCCCTTGCCGTCCTTTTCCAGCTTATCCACGACCCGCAGACTCTGGCGGTAGTGCTTGAAGCCGTCCGGGCAGAGCTTGTCCAGCGCGCTTTCGCCCGCGTGGCCGAAGGGAGTGTGCCCAAGGTCGTGGGCCAGACTGATGGCTTCGGTCAGGTCCTCGTTCAACCGCAGGGCGCGGGCAATGGTGCGGGCGATCTGCGAAACTTCCAGCGTATGCGTCAGCCGGGTGCGGTAGAGGTCGCCTTCCGGCGAGAGGAAGACCTGCGTCTTCTGCTTGAGCCGCCGGAACGCCTTGCAGTGGAGCACGCGGTCCCGGTCCCGCTGGAACACGGGGCGGATGGGGTCCTGCGGCTCCGGCCTTGCCCGGCCCCGGCTGGCATCGCTGAAGGTCGCCCATGGGGCAAAGGTCAGCCGCTCGATCTCTTCGGTACGCTGGCGTACATCCATCCGAAATCCCTCGCTTTCGTTTCTGCGCCCCCTTCCCCGCCGCTATTTTAGCAAAACGGCCCTGTCGAAGGGGGAAAATCGCTGTCAATCCAAAAAATAAACCTCTCCGTCACGCTTCGCGTGCCAGTTCCCCTAATAGGGAAGCCCTTGGCATTGCGGTCAAGCTGCTGGCTTCCACCTCTTAAAAGGGTGCGTAAAACGGCTTCGAAACGCGCACCTGCGCTGCGCCCCGCGTCAGCTCCCGGAGCTGTTCCAGCAAAGGCGGCTCAGTGCCTTCGGGCATCTGCCAGCGCAGGGTCACGCGGTCGGTGAACTGGGGGTCTGCAAGCTTCGCCCCCGCCCCGTTGATGAGCAGAGCCGCCCGCTCATAGAGCGAGTAGTCCACCGTGACTTCCAGCTCCACCACGCTGCGCACCGTGACGACCTCGGCGGCTTCCAGCGCACGGGTCGTGGCGGTGGTGTAGGCACGGACAAGGCCGCCTGTGCCCAGCAGCACGCCGCCGAAGTACCGGGTGACCACCACGATCAGGTCGGTCAGGCCGCTGTGCTGCAGCACCTCCAGCGCAGGGGTGCCGGCCGTCTTGGCGGGCTCGCCGTCGTCGGAATAGCGCTCCCGGTTGCCCTCCCGCAGACGGTAAGCGTACACGTTGTGCCGCGCCGTGCGGTTGGCCGCCCGCACCTGCTCCAGAAAGGCCACGGCCTTTTCCTCACTGTCTGCAAACGAGAGCTGCGCAATGAAGCGGCTCTTCTTCTCTTCGTATTCGCCGATGGCTGTGCCCCGGACGGTGCGGTAATCCTCCACGCTGGTCCCTCCTGTTTTCTGCAATTGGTCAAGTTTAGTATAGCATAAATCCGCACAAAGAAAAAGCCCGGCACGAGCGGATGCTCGTGCCGGACCTTCCCCCGGATTTATTTGAAGCACGGAGATATCATTTTGAAGAAGCTCTTATCAGACGAAGAGCTGCACCCACTGGTGGCCCCAAGCGGAAGTGGCATCGAAGTAGTAGCCAACGCCCATCTCGGTAGCGGAGGGGTTCAGAATATTTGCGCGGTGGCTGTCGGAAGCCATCCAAGAGTCGAACACTTCCTGAGCAGAAGCTTCACCCCAGCCGATGTTCTCGCCTTCGCCCTCGCCGGTCTGCTTGACGCCATACTCACCCAGAACGGTGAAGCAGTTGGTGCCATCGGGGCGGGTGTGGGAAGCGGTCTTTGCAACTTCCTGTGCGCGCTTCTCGGCGGCTGCGTTCAGGTTTGCATCGCCCAGAGTCAGAGCGGAGAGGCCGTTCTTGGTGCGCTCGTTGTTCACCAGAGTCAGGAGCTCCTGTGCGAACTGGTTGTTGCTGGTGTTGGGAGCGTAGGTGAAGATCATGACCCAGTAGTTGCCGTACTCGCCGCCTTCGTAGTAGCCGATGCCAACGTGGGTGGCGTCCTTGCTCATCATGCGGGCACGGAAGAAATCGTAACGGTTCCAAGTTGCGAAGACATCTTCAGCGGAATCGGAAGCTGCCCAGTAGTTCTCGCCAACTTCGATCTCGTTGACGCCGTACTCAGCGAGGACGGTGAACTCGCGGCTGCCATTGGGGCGGTTGTAGGAGTAGTTGGTTGCCAGCTCTTCGGCGCGGGCCTGAGCGGCTGCGTTCAGCTCGGTGCTGCCGATGGTCAGAGGAGCGATGCCATTGGCTGCGCGCTCGTTGTTGATGAGGCTCAGCAGCTCGGCGCCATTGGAAGTTGCAGCGTGTGCGGGCATTGCCATGACCATCATCAGGCAGAACATTGCAGCGCACAGGAGCAGGTTCTTCAGGACGTTTTTCGTAGTGTTACGCATCGTATTACCCTCTTTTGAGTGACCCTACGAAAAAAGGTGTCGATTTTCCAAAACACACTCGGCAAATCGACACCTAGTATTCCTAGATGGAGGTCGCTCAAAGGGCGGGCACTGCGTGTCCGTTTTGAGAAGCAACTGGCTGCCATTTTACAGGCCCTATAGCTTTGCGTCACAGCCTTTCGACTGCTTTGCCGAGAATATTCAGTTTTGACGTCCTTCTTCCGTAAGAGAAGAATTATAATGAAAAAAGGTGTCGATCTGCTGATACACTCGGCAAATCAACACCTGAAATTCAGATGAAGGTCACTCGACATTCCACATGGTTGTGTTCTGTCTGAGAAGCAACTGGCTGCCATTTTACAGGCCCTATAGCTTTGCGTCACAGTCTTTCGACTGCTTTGCCGAGGATATTCAATTCAGAAAACCTTTCCTGCAGTCCGTAGGCTTTCTTTCGTCCGCCTCCGTTCTGCGGCCTCATATTACCACATCCCACCTCCCCTGTCAACACTCTGCGACAGCTTTTTTCAAAATTTTTTCGTTTTCTGTTTTCGGTAGCCGTTTTTTCCGGTTCTTTATACCTATTATAATGGACGAATCCCTTGCCAAGGCCCTGCCGCAGTGGTAGAATGAAAATGAAATATCAAGCGTATGATTTTCGACATTTTTCGAAGGAGATTTACATATGGAGTGTACCACTCTGCAGGAGGATGTCCTCTACTCCCAGAACACCTCCAAGCTGACCCCCGAAAGCATCGCCGCCATCCAGAACACCGTCCAGCGCAGCCAGCCGGTCGGCGTAGTGGCAGGCCTGTATGATGAAGCGCTCACCATCACGGATGTGAGCGGTTTCTTTTTAAAAAACCTCGGTTACGAATACGAAGATTTCTGCCGTGTCACCGGCTGTTCGCTCCGGGCGCTGTTCTACGGCGAGAACCAGAGCTTTCTGGCGCCGGAGCGCTGGCCCCTCATCACCGCAGACGGCGACGGCCAGCTGCTGACGAAGGACGGCGTGCCCATTTTTGCACGGCTGTACAAAATGGACTCCACCAACAGCGACGGCGCCCCCATTTGGATCCTTTCCGCCCAGATGGACTGGGTCCGCCAGAACCTCCACCTCGTCAACAGCGTCATGCGCTCCGGCATATGGTACATCGACTGTGACCCCGCCGGTTCCCCCACCGGCGTGGTCTACAGCCATGAGTTCCGCCGGATGCTAGGCTACCACGACGTTCTGGATTTTCCCAACACGCTGGACGCTTGGTCTGCCCTCATCCACCCGGACGACCGGGGCCCGGTGCTGGCCGCGCTGGATCGCGCCCTCTCTGACCGGACCGGTGCCAGCCCCTACGATGTCGAGTACCGGATGCGTCTGCCCGACGGCCATTATGAGTGGTTCCGGGACAGCGCCGAAGCCAGCCGCCGCCTGAACGGCACCATCCGCCGCTTCGTGGGCGTTTTCGTCAATGTAGACAAGGAGAAAAAGGCGGAACTTCTCGTCAAAAAGAGCGAAGCCTTCCACCGCGCCTACACGGAATCCAACCTCTGCGAATATTACGTCGATCTCCAGACCGATCATTTCGACCCCCTCAAGGAGGCTCCCTCCTTTCTGAGCGCCTTCGAGCAGCCCTCGTGGGATGCGCTGGTCTGCTCCTACCGCGACCGCTTCATTGCGCCCGCAGACCGGGACGCCGTGGCCATGATCTTTGACCGCAGTTACATCACCGAGCGCTTCCGGCAGAACCGCCCGGAGTTGAGCTTTGAGTGCCGCCTCCGGCTGAACGGCGAGGAACGCTGGGTGCGGAACGTGGTCATGCCCGGCGAGACCACCGGAGACCCCCGCTATGCCATCGTCTTCATCCGCGACATCACCGACTCCAAAAAGGAGGCCGCCCAGATCGCTGCGCTGACCCAGCAGAACAAGGCCATGGACATGCTGCTGCAAAGCACGGTCAAGCTCGTGGATCGGTACTTCCTGTGCAACCTTTCCACGGATGAATACACGTTCTACAACATGCTCTCCGCCGCCAGCCGCCCTTCCAGCGGCTGCTACCACGACCTTGTGGCCTACTTCCTCGCGCAGTTCCAGCCCATCGGCGGCGAACGGACGCTGGAAGAGAGCCTCTCCCCCGCTCACCTGCGCCAGCAGCTCCGCACCCCGGACGACATCTACCGCTTCGAGTACAGCACCAAAGATGAGACCCAGTTCAAGACCATGGCCATTCTGCCCGTCTCGTGGAAGGACGGCGTGGTGGAACAGGCCCTCTTCGTCGCACAGAATGTCACGCAGGAAAAGAAGACGGAGATCGCCTCCCGCAAGGCCCTCAAGGATGCTTACGACGCGGCCAACCGCGCCAATCGCGCCAAGACCGAGTTTCTTTCCAACATGAGCCACGACATCCGCACCCCCATGAACGCCATCGTCGGCATGACAGCCATTGCCGGGGCCAACATCAACAACCCGGAGCGGGTGGCCGATTGTCTGGGGAAGATCACCCAGTCCAGCCACCATCTGCTCGGCCTGATCAACGAAGTGCTGGATATGTCCCGCATTGAGAGCGGCAAGGTCGTGCTCAACGAGGAAGCGTTCAATCTGGCCGAACTGGTGGACGACCTCATCGGCATCAACAAGGGCAACATCGCCGCCCACGGCCACAGCCTCGATGTCCACCTGCACAAGCTGGAACATGAGGACGTCTACGGCGACAGTCTGCGCATCCAGCAAGTCATCACCAACATCCTCAGCAACGCCATCAAGTACACCCCGGACGGCGGCCACATCGTCTTTTCCATCGCCGAGCAGCCGACCCACTCCCCCGGCGTAGGCTGCTACCAGTTCACCGTGAAAGACAACGGCATCGGCATGACGCCGGAGTTCCAGAAGATCCTGTTCGAGCCTTTCACCCGCGCGGACGACAAGCGCACCACCAAAATTCAGGGCACCGGCCTCGGCATGGCCATCGCCCAGAACGCCGTGAACATGATGAACGGCACCATCGACGTAGAAAGCGAGCTGGGCAAGGGCAGCAAGTTCACCGTGACCATCTTTCTGAAGCTGCAAAACCGTTCCACCGAGCAGATCGACGAGCTGGCCCATCTGCCGGTCCTCGTGGTGGATGACGATGTGCTGTGCTGCGAGAGCACGGTCGAGATGCTGCAGGAAGTGGGCATCGACGGCGAGTGGACCACCTCCGGCGAGGAAGCCGTCGCCCGCGCCGCGGCCCACCACGAGGCACACAACGATTACTTCGCCGTCCTCGTGGACTGGAAGATGCCGGGCATGAACGGCGTCGAGTTGACCCGGCGCATCCGGCAGAAACTCGGCAAGGCACTGCCCATCGTCGTGCTGACGGCCTATGACTACACGGATATCGAGAACGAGGCCCGCACTGCCGGGGTCAACGACTTCATTACAAAGCCGCTCTTCCGCTCCCGCCTGACCGCCGCGCTGAAAAATCTCGTGGCGGGCAAACCGAACGCCGCCGACCGGAACGAACTGGACGAGCTGGCCCGCTGCGATTACACCGGCAAGCGCATCCTTCTGGTGGAGGACAACGAGCTGAACCGCGAGATCGCCAAGGAGATCATCGGGATGACCGGCGTCTCCATCGAGTGTGCCGAAAACGGCCGGGAGGCCGTAGAAAAGTTCACAGCAGCCCCCGTCGGCTATTACGATCTGATCTTCATGGACATCCAGATGCCGCTGATGAACGGCTACGAGACCACCGCCGCCATCCGGGCCCAGACGCTCCACGGCGGGCAGACCATCCCCATCGTTGCCATGACGGCCAACGCCTTTGCCGAGGATGTCGTCCTCTCCCGCAATGCGGGCATGAACGATCACATCGCAAAACCCCTCGACCTGAACAAGCTGAACGACGTGTTGCGGCAATGGCTGTGATCGCTTGCGTTTTTCTCGTGTGTGTGCTATACTTTCTAGCGAACTGAATAGAAAACAGTCGGTGCGTTTCGTCATTTTGCTGATGAGCGGAGGGCAGAAACGTTAAAAGGGAAGCGGGTGCACAATCCCGCACGATCTCGTCACTGTGATAAGGGAGTCCCCCGTCCGGGTGCTTTGGGCACCGGTCACTGGAGCATCTGCTCCGGGAAGACGGCGGAGGGCGGTGATCTTTCAGTCAGGAAACCTGCCGGTTGTTGGTACGGGAGCGTATGCTCCAAATCACGAGGAATTGGTTGTACCCAAAAAGCCTGAATCACTGGAAAAGGTCCTTTTTGTTTTGCCATCCCGCAAACAAAAGGGGCCTTTTTGTTTGGTCAGGTTCTCTTTCCTGTACCCTTCTGTCCGGTTCGAACGAATGTATCCAAAACAGGAAAGGAACACAGAACATGAGAAAACGCACGATCCACAAGGCGGCGGCCGCTCTGACCGCCCTCACCCTCTGTGCCGGTGTGCTCACCGGCTGCGGCGGGTCCGCATCCAGCACCGCTGCTTCCAGCGTGGCAAGCTCTGCCGCCGCATCCAGCGAAGTTTCCAGTGAGGAGGCCGATGAATTGGCCGCAAAGAACGTTGCCGATCTGATCGACGCCATCTATGTGCAGGAGCGCAACGACAACACCGACGAGCAGTGCGCTGCCGCCAAGGCCGCTTGGGACGCTCTGACCGACGCACAGAAGGAGCTGGTCGAGGGCGAAGAGGCCGACCCCGATTACTTTGGCCGCGACACCGGCGATGCCTCCAAGGACGACAGCCGCAACGAGGACAACATTGGCGACAATGAGCTGCTGGTGGTCTCCTTCGGCACCTCCTTCAACGACAGCCGCGTGGCCGACATCAAGGGCATCGAGGATGCTCTGCAGGAAGCTTACCCGGATTGGTCGGTCCGCCGTGCCTTCACCGCCCAGATCATCATCAACCATGTGCAGGCCCGTGACGGCGAGAAGATCGACAACATGCAGCAGGCCATGGACCGCGCTGTGGCCAACGGTGTGAAGAACCTCGTGGTCCAGCCCACCCACCTGATGCACGGCGCCGAGTACGACGAGATGATGGAGATGATCGACTCCTACCGCGACAAGTTCGAATCCGTCGCCGTGGCAGAGCCCCTGCTGGGCGAGGTCGGTTCCGACGCTGCCGTCATCAACGCCGACAAGGAAGCCGTTGCCAAGGCCGTGACCGCCGCTGCCGTGAAGGAAGCCGGTTACGACAGCCTCGACGCCGCTGCTGCCGACGGTGTGGCCTTCGTCTTCATGGGCCATGGCACCTCTCACACCGCAAAGGTCAGCTACAGCCAGATGCAGACCACCATGGGCACCCTTGGTTACAACAACGTCTTCATCGGCACCGTCGAAGGCGAGCCGGAGGAGACCGCTTGTGAGAACGTGATCGAAGCCGTCAAGGCTGCCGGTTACACCAAGGTCGTTCTGCGCCCGCTGATGGTCGTTGCCGGTGACCACGCCAACAACGATATGGCCGGTGAGGACGCCGATTCTTGGCTGAGCCAGTTCAAGGCCGCCGATGCCTTCGACTCCATCGACTGCCAGATCAATGGTCTGGGTGAGATCGACGACATCCAGCAGCTCTACGTTGCCCACACCAAAGCCGCCATTGATTCCCTGAACGGCTAATATCCCGCATTTCATTGCCCGAAGGGAGAGATCTTTTCGGGCAATTTTTATGGGAGCCGCCCCCGCATGAGGAGGAGGCTCCCACCCATCTGAAATTTTGATTTTTTGAGGTATTTGATCGATGCGCTGCAAACAGTTTCTTACGCTTTCCGCCGCAACCCTGATTTTGGCCGCCGCCCTCACCGGCTGCGGTGCTTCTTCCTCCACCGCAAGCTCCGCCGCGGCCTCGGAGGCTGCGTCTTCGGCTGCTTCTTCCGTGGCCGCGACCTCGGAGGCTGCTTCGGAGGCCGCTGCCACCCTGCCGGACGGCGTCTACACCGCCGACTTCGAGACCGACAGCAGCATGGTCCACGCCAACGAAGCCTGTGACGGCAAGGGCACCCTGACCGTGAAAGACGGCCAGATGACCTTCCACGTCAGCCTTGCTTCCAAGAAGATCGTCAACCTGTATCTGGGCAGCGCGGCCGATGCCGACGCCAACAAGGCCGACTGGCTGCTCCCCACCACCGACACCGTGACCTACTCCGACGGCACCACCGAAGAGGTGTACGGCTACGATATCCCCTTGACCGCCGTAGACGAGGACTTTGCCCTCGCCATCCTCGGCACCAAGGGCAAGTGGTACGACCACACCGTCAGTGTCCGCAACGCAGAGCCCAAGGCCGAAGAGGCCGCGGAGACCCCTGCGGACGGCGAGTACAGCGTCAATGTCGTGCTGGAGGGCGGTTCCGGCCGCGCCAGCGTGGACAGCCCCGCTGCCCTGACCGTCGCGGACGGCAGGATGACCGCTGCGATCGTCTGGAGCAGCCCCAACTACGATTATATGATCGTGGACGGCCAGAAGTATCTGCCCACCAACACCGAGGGCAACTCCACCTTTGAGATCCCCGTGGCTGCGCTGGGCACTCCCCTCTCCGTCGTGGCGGATACCGTTGCCATGAGCACCCCCCACGAGATCGAGTACACCCTGACCTTTACCCTGAACTGATATGATCTCACGTCGCAATTTTCTGAAAGCCCTTCCCGCCTCTGCCCTTCTGCTCAGCAGCTGCGCAGCGCAGTCCGCCCCCGCCAATACGGACAAGCTGGTGTTCAGCCACCGCTACCCGCTGGACTACGCGGCCCAGTTCACAGCCGACTGCTACGAGGGGGGCTATACCCTACTCTCCCTCCCCGATTCGGATCAGAAGTTCCTTGTCGTTCCGGAGGATGCCGCCGAAGTGGACGCCCTCCCCGACGGCGTGACCGTCCTGCGCCAGCCGGTGCAGAACATTTACCTCGTCTCTACATCGGTCATGGATCTGTTCATCCACCTCGACGCGCTGGACACGATCACTCTTTCCGGCACCAAAGCCGAGGGCTGGTACCTCGACGAGGCCAAAACCGCCATGGAAGCCGGGCGCATCGCCTACGCGGGCAAGTACAGCGCCCCGGACTACGAGCAGATTTTAGCCGCCAACTGCAGCCTCGCCATTGAGAACACCATGATCCTCCACACCCCGGAGGTCAAGGAGCAATTGGAACGGTTCGGCATCCCGGCGCTGGTGGAACGCTCCAGCTACGAGAGCGGCCCCCTCGCCCGGATGGAGTGGATCAAATTCTGGGGCATCCTGCTGGGCAAAGAGGAGCTGGCCGAGCAGGTGTTCGCCGCACAGACCGAGCGTATTGCCGCGCTGGCCGACCAAGCGCCCACCGGCAAGACCTGCGCCTTTTTCTCCATCACGGCCAACGACCTCGCCAATGTCCGCAAGGGCGGCGACTATGTGGCCCAGATGATCGAACTGGCGGGCGGCGATTACGTCTTTTCCGACCTGACCGACAGCGGCAACAGCCTTTCCACCATGAACCTCCCGCTGGAAGATTTCTACGCCGGGGCCAAGGATGCCGACGTGCTGCTCTACAACAGCACCATTGAGGGCGTCGTCTCCACCATCGGCGAGCTGGTGGCCAAGTGCCCCCTGCTGGCCGAGTTCAAGGCCGTGCAGAACGGCGATGTCTGGTGCACCACCCAGAGCTTTTTCCAGCAGAGCATGGAGCTGGCCGATTTCGTGGTGGACCTCCACCGCGTCCTGACCGAAGATGCCCCCGCCGACCTGCAATTCCTCACCCACGTGACCTGACGAAAGGAGCCGCTCATGACAAGCCAAAAACGCCTTGCCGCAGCCTATCTGCTTCTGGCGCTCCTGTTGGTGATCCTCTTCGCCGCGAACATCTTCTGGGGCAGCGTGGCGCTGACGCCGGGGGCCGTGGTCTCGGCACTGCTGGGCCGCGGGCAGGACGCCCTGTCCGTCGGCATCATCACCCAGCTCCGCCTTCCCCGCGCGGTCATGGTCGTGCTGCTGGGGGCGGCGCTTTCGGCGGCGGGCTACCTGCTCCAGACCTTTTTCGCCAACCCCATCGCGGGCCCCTTCGTCATGGGCATCTCCAGCGGGGCCAAGCTGGCCGTGGCGCTGGTCATGGTGGTCTTCCTGAACCGGGGGCTGCTGACCAATTCCGTCACCCTCATCCTCGCCGCTTTTGCGGGGGCCATGGCCGCCATGGCCTTTGTGCTGGCCGTGGCACGCCGGGTGCAGCGGATGAGCATCCTCGTCATCTGCGGCATCATGATCGGTTACATCTGTTCCGCCATCACCGAATTCGTGGTGGCCTTTGCGCAGGATTCGAACATCGTCAACCTCCACAACTGGTCGCAGGGCAGCTTTTCCGGTATGACGTGGGGCAACGTCCGGGCTGCCGCCTTGGTGGTGCTGCCCGTGCTGGCGGCGGCGTTCTGCCTTTCGAAGCCCATGTCCGCCTACCAGATGGGGGAAGCCTATGCCCAGAGCGTCGGAGTCAACGTCAAGCGGTTTTCCCGCGCGCTGGTTCTGCTTTCCAGCTTGCTGGCCGCCTGTGTCACCGCCTTTGCCGGGCCCATCTCCTTTGTGGGCATTGCGGTACCCCACCTCGTCAAGCAGCTGCTGGGCAGCGCAAAGCCCCTCTATGTCCTGCCGGGGTGCTGCCTCGGCGGCGCGGCGTTCTGTCTGCTCTGTGACCTCATCGCCCGCAGCCTGTTCGCCCCCACCGAGCTTTCCATCAGCGCGGTGACAGCGGTGTTCGGCGCACCGGTGGTCATCGGGCTGCTCGTCCGCCGGAATCAGGAGGGCGCACGATGAACGATTTTTTCTGCGAAACGCAAAATTTAGCCATGGGCTACGGCAAAGCACCGCTGGCCGAGGCCATCGCCCTCGGCGTCCGGCGCGGGCAGATCCTAACCCTCATCGGCCCGAACGGCGCGGGCAAATCCACGCTGCTCAAAACGTTGGCCGGGCAGTTGGCCCCCCTCGGCGGCACCGTGCTGCTGGGCGGCCAAGACCTTGCCGCCTACACCGGCACGGCCCGCGCACAGCGGCTGGCCCTGATGCTCCCCCACACCCGCCGCACCGAGCTGACCACCTGTTTCGAGTTTGCGGCGGCGGGCCGCATCCCCTACACCGGGCGGCTGGGCATCCTCTCCGAAGCGGACAAACAGGCCGTGCGGGACGCCCTTGCGCTGGTGGGGGCTTCCCACCTTGCCGACCGGGACTTCAACTGCATCAGCGACGGCCAGCGCCAGCGCATCCTGCTGGCCCGCGCCATCTGCCAGCAGCCGGAGATCCTCCTGCTGGATGAGCCCACCTCGTTTCTGGACATCAAGGGCAAGATCGAGCTGCTGACCATCCTGCAAAAGCTGGCCCACCAGCAGCACCTTGCCGTCATCGTCAGTCTGCACGAGCTGGACATGGCCCAAAAGATCGCGGACGCAGTGGTCTGCGTCTCACCGCAGGGCGTTTCCGGCGTGCTGACGGCCAAAGAAGCCTTTGCGCCGGAGAACATCCAAGCCCTTTACGACCTGAGCCGGGAGCAGTACGAAGCCCTGTTCGGCCCCCCAAAGCCTCCGAGACCCAAATTTGAGCACTACGTCCGCAGCGGGCAGAAGCTGCTGCGCTGCGGCTACACCACCGGCACCTGCGCGGCGCTGGGGGCGGCGGGGGCAGCCCGGCTGCTGCTGACCGGGAACACCCCGGAGACCGTCGCCCTCCGCACCCCGAAGGGCATCGTGGTGGAAGTGGCCCCCCTGTTCTGCCGCAAAACGGACGCCGGGGCCGAATGTGCCATCGAAAAGGACGGCGGCGACGATGTGGACGTGACCACCGGGCTGCCGGTGATCGCCTCTGTCACCCTGCTGCCCGACACCACGGACATCCGCATTTCCGGCGGCAAAGGAGTAGGCCGGGTGACAAAGCCCGGCCTCGACCAGCCGGTCGGAGAAGCCGCCATCAACCATATCCCCCGTCAGATGATCGCCGAGGCGCTGAAAAGAGAGGCCGAAAATGCCTGTTACACCGGCGGCTTTGCTGTGACCCTCTCCATCAAGGGCGGCGAAGAGGTGGCCAAGCGTACCTTCAACCCCCACATCGGGGTCGAGGGCGGGCTGTCCGTGCTGGGCACCAGCGGCATCGTGGAGCCCATGAGCCAACAGGCCATTCTGGACACCATCCAGCTGGAAATGAACCAAGCCGCCCTGCGGGCCAAAGCAGCCCCCGGCCCCCGGCGGCTCATCCTTGCGCCCGGCAACTACGGGCTGGACTACCTCCACGGGACTTACCCGGAATTTGCCGTCCTCCCGGTGGTGAAGACCTCAAACTTCATCGGTGACACGCTGGATATGGCCGCTGCCGCCGGATTCGAGGAGGTGCTTTTGGTGGGCCATGTGGGCAAGCTCGTCAAGCTGGCGGGCGGCATCATGAACACCCACTCCCACACCGCCGACTGCCGTACGGAGCTGTTCTGCACCCATGCGGCCCTCTGCGGCGCGCCCCGTGAAGTCTGCGCTTCTTTGATGGACGCCGCCACCACCGACGCCTGTCTGGAGATATTAGACGCTGCCGGGCTGCGGGAACTGGTGCTGAAAAGCTTGCTTTCCGCCATCCAGCTCCACCTTGACCGCCGCGCGGCAGGGGCGTTCCGGGTGGGAGCGATCCTGTTTTCAAACCAGAATGGCCCGTTGGGCCAGACCGAAGCCGCCGCACAGTTATTGCAGCACTGGAAGGAGTAACGCATTATGGTACATTTTGTCGGAGCCGGACCCGGTGCGCCGGACCTTATCACCCAGCGCGGAGCCGCCCTTCTGCAAGGAGCAGACTGCATCATTTATGCAGGGAGCCTTGTCAACCCCGCCCTGCTGGGGCTGGCAAAGCCCGGCTGCGCCCTTTACAACAGCGCCGAGATGACGCTGGAACAGGTGCTCGACGTCATGCGACAGACGGAAGCGGCGGGCAAGACCACCGTGCGGCTCCACACCGGCGACCCCTGTCTCTACGGTGCCATCCGGGAGCAGATGGACGCCCTTGACGCTGCCGGAATTTCCTACGATGATACCCCCGGCGTTTCCAGCTTCTGCGGGGCGGCGGCGGCCCTGAACGCCGAGTACACCCTGCCCACCGTCAGCCAGACCGTCATCATCACCCGGATGGAGGGCCGCACCCCCGTACCGGAAAAGGAAAAGCTGGCAAGCCTTGCTTCCCACGGGGCGACCATGGTGATCTTCCTCTCCATCGGCCTCATCGACAAGGTGCAGGAAGCGCTGCTGCAGGGCGCTTACACCTCCGCCACCCCTGCCGCCGTGGTCTATAAGGCAAGCTGGCCGGAGCAAAAAATCGTGCGCTGCACCGTCGGAACGCTGGCCGAGAGCACCCGCCGGAACGGCATCACCAAAACCGCCCTCATCGTGGTGGGGGATTTTCTCGGCACCCGGTACGAGCGCAGCAAGCTCTACGACCCCGCCTTTACCACCGCGTTCCGCAAAGGAGCCGACCGGTGACCCCCGCCTACGCCGCCTTCACCGAAAGGGGACTGCGGCTGGCTGAAAAACTGGCCGCTTCCCTGCCCGGCAGCGTGACCCGCTGCGGCCATGGCGGGCCGGCCTTAGCCCAGTGGACAGCGGCGGAGTTTGTCCGCTCGGATGCCTTGGTATTTGTGGGGGCCGTCGGCATTGCGGTGCGGGCCATTGCGCCCCATTGCCAAAGCAAAGCCAGCGACCCCGCCGTGGTCGTGCTGGACGAATGCGGACGCTTCGCGGTGCCGATCTTGTCCGGCCATTTGGGCGGGGCCAACGATCTGGCACGCCAGCTTTCTGCGCTCTGCGGGGCGGTGCCGGTCATCACCACGGCGACGGATGCCAACGGGATTTTCGCTGTCGACGAGTGGGCGAAGCATCAAAATTGTCAGGTGTTGGAACCGGCGCGGATCAAGGCCGTCAGTGGGAAACTGCTGGCCGGACAGACCGCTTCCGTCTGGTCGGAATTTTCCCTTCCCGGCGCGGCTCCTGCGGGGGTAATTCCGACCCAAACGCAGGACGCAGCAGACTTCGCCCTGACCCTTTTCCCTGCCGGAAATGCGCTGCACCTTGTCCCCCGCATCGGCGTGCTGGGCGTCGGCTGCAAGCGCGGCACCACCACCGAACAGTTGGAAGCAGCTTTTGCCGCGTTCTGCGAAACCCATGGCCTTGCCCCTGCCTGCATCTGCGCCGCCGCCAGCATCGACCTGAAACAAAACGAAGCGGGGCTGCTGGCGTTCTGCCAAGCGCACCGGTGGAAGGTTTCCTTCTATTCCGCCGCGCAGCTCCAAGCCGCGCCCGGCACCTTTACGCCCTCGCACTTTGTTCAAAGCGTTACCGGCGTGGACAATGTGTGCGAGCGGGCGGCTGTGCTGGCGGCGGGCGGACCCATCCGCATCCCGAAAGAGGCGGGCGGCGGCGTGACCTTTGCGCTGGCGCTCCGCCCCTATGCCCCAGATTGGAGGTGGCAGCATGAATAACACCGTGTTCGTGGTCGGCCTTGGCCCCGGCGACCCGCAGTTTCTGACCGCACAGGCGCAGAGCGCCTTGCAAAAAGCCGAGGTGCTGTGCGGCTATACGGTCTATCTGGACCTCGTGCGCCCCTATTACCCGGAAAAGGAATATTACGCCACCGGTATGACCAAGGAGCTGGACCGCTGCCGCTGGGCGCTGGAAACGGCGCAAAGCGGCAAGACCGTCGCCCTCATCTGCTCCGGCGATGCGGGCGTTTACGGGATGGCCAGCCCCCTGCTGGAACTGGCCGAGCGGTTTCCCGATGTCGCCGTGGAAGTGGTGCCGGGCCTGACCGCCGCCCTCAGCGGCGGGGCCGTTCTGGGGGCACCGCTGGCCCATGATTTCTGCGTGCTTTCCCTCTCCGACCGGCTCACCCCGTGGGCGGTCATCCAGCGGCGGCTGGCAGCGGCAGCCATGGGCGATTTCTGCATCGCGCTGTACAACCCCTCCTCCAAGGGGCGGCCGGACTACCTTGAAAAAGCGGTCCGCATCCTGCTGGAACACGGCAAACCGCCCCAGACCGTCTGCGGCTTGGTGCGGAACATCGGGCGGGAGAGCCAGACCCACCGCGTCCTGACGCTGGCCCAGCTGGAACATACCCCGGTGGATATGTTCACCACCGTCTTCATCGGCAACGCGGAGACAAAACAGCTCAGCGGCCGGATGGTTACACCGAGGGGGTACCGCGGATGAAAACAGTCGTCTTCAGCGGCACCACCGAGGGCCGCATTTTTTCCAAAGAGCTGGCCGCACTGGGGGTGGACGTCCTCGTCAGCGTGGCGACCCCGCTGGGGGCCGAGGAGCAGGGCAGTTTGTCCGGCATCACAGTGCACTGCGGGCGGCTGACACCGGAGGAAATGGCCGACCTTTTGAAAGGGGCCGACCTCTGCGTGGACGCCACCCATCCCTACGCAGTGGATGCCACCAAAAACATTGCGGCGGCGTGCAAAACGGCGCAGATCGAATACCACCGGCTGCTGCGGGCCGAAAGCCCCCTTCCGGCAGGAAGCATGGTGTTCCAGTCGGCCATGCACGCGGCGGAGTTTCTCGCCGAAACACAGGGCAATGTCCTGCTGGCCACCGGGGCCAAGGAGCTTGCCGCCTTTTCCCGCATCGACCCGGCGCGGCTGTTTCCCCGCGTTCTGCCCACGCTGGACGGCATCGCCGCCTGTGAAGCCGCTCGCATTCCCCACAAAAACATCCTTGCGATGCAAGGACCCTTCTCCTACGCGCTGAACCGGGCGCTGATGGAACAGTTTCACATCCGTTTTCTCGTCACAAAGGACGGCGGCGCAGCGGGCGGCTTTGCCGAAAAGGCACAGGCCGCGCAGGACATGGGCGCACAGCTCGTGGTGCTCCGCCGCCCGGCCGAAAAGGGAGAAACTGCCGCACAAATTCTGGTACGCTGCAAGGAGGCTTTGGGATGGTCACACTGATCGGGATGGGTTCCGGCACACCGGAACTGCTCACGGCGCAGGGGCTTGCCGCCCTGCAGAGCGCCGACCTCATCATCGGGGCAAAACGGCTGCTGGAACATCTGCCCACCGGCTGCACCGAGAACCGGAAAGCCCTCTATAAACCGGAGAATATTTTGTCCTGCCTTTCCGAGTTTCCGGCAGCAAATGCGGCCCTTCTTTACAGCGGCGACACCGGGTTTTATTCTGGTGCTTCCAAGCTGCTGCCCATGCTGCGGGCCTTCGGCATTTCGGCGCGGGTGCTGCCCGGCATTTCCAGCGTGCAGCTTCTCTCTGCTGCCATTGGCCGTCCGTGGCAGGATTGGAAGCTCGTCTCGGCCCACGGCTGTGCCTGTGACCCGGCAGCCGAGTGCCTGACCGCCGAAGGCCGCCCGGTGTTCTTCTTGACCGGCGGCACCGAAACGCCCGCCACCCTCTGCGCCAAACTGGCCGATGCGGGCCTTGGGGACGCCCATGGGATCATAGGTGAAAACCTCGGTACACCGCAGGAACATCTGGCATTCGGCACGGCGCAGACCCTTGCCGCAAACGCCTGTGCCCCCCTGAGCGTTCTGCTCATCGAGCACACCGTCCTCCCTGCCCGGCGGACCCCCGGCTTCCCGGATGATGCCTTCATCCGGGGAGAGGTTCCCATGACGAAGCAGGAAGTCCGCGCCGCCGCACTGGCGAAGCTGGCTGTCCGGCCTACGGATACCCTTTGGGATGTCGGGGCCGGGACCGGAAGCGTCAGCGTCGAACTGGCGCTGGCCGCACCGCGCGGGCATGTCTACGCGGTGGAATGCGCCCCCGACGCCTGTACCCTCATCCGCCAGAACCGGGAGAAATTCCACGCCTATAATTTGTCCCTGATCGAGGGGACCGCCCCGCAGGTTCTGGCCGACCTGCCCGCACCGGACGCCGTCTTCATCGGCGGCACCAAAGGCAGCATGGCCGAGGTGGTAGACGCCGCCCTTGCCAAGAACCCGAACGCCCGCCTGTGCATCTCCGCCATTGCGCTGGAGACCCTGAGTGCGGCCATTGCGGCGCTGGCGGCTCATGGACAAACCGCCGAAGTAACCCAGCTTGCCGTCAGCCGCACCAGACCGGCGGGCAAGCTTCATCTCCTGATGGCCAACAACCCCATTTTTCTGATCACGGGGGAACAAAAATGATCCAGTTCGTCCTTGCGGCCCCCGCTTCCGGCAGCGGAAAGACCACCCTGACCTGTGCCCTGCTGGCGGCGCTGAAGAAGCGTGGGTTTTCGCCCTGCGCCTTCAAATCCGGGCCTGACTACATCGACCCGATGTTCCACCGCTCCGCTCTCCGGGTGGACAGCCACAATCTCGACCTGTTCTTCTCTGCGCCGGACACGGTGCGGGCCCTGTACGCCCACTATGCCGCCGGGCATGGGGCCGCCCTTTGCGAGGGAGCCATGGGCTTTTATGACGGGCTCAACTGTACCACCGCCGCAAGCGCGTGGGCGCTGGCGGATACCCTCGGCCTCCCCGTTCTGCTGGTGGTCCAGCCCAAAGGAGCCAGTGTGACGCTGGCGGCTCAGATCAACGGGCTGAAAAATTTCCGGACGCCGAGTCATCTGGCGGGCCTCCTCCTCAACGACTGCTCCCCCCGTCTGCACCAACTGCTTGCTCCCCTGCTGGAGCGGGAGACCGGGCTGCCCGTGCTGGGCTATCTGCCCCATTTGCCCGACGCCGTTGTGGAGAGCCGCCATCTGGGGCTGAAAACGGCGGAGGAAGTTTCCGGTCTACAGGAGAAGATTGAGCGTCTCGCCGAAGCAGTTTCCGCCACGCTGGACTGGGAGCGGCTCCTCGCTTTGACGAGCCTTCCCGTCCCCGTTTCGCCCCTGCCCGATTTTCTGACCCCTGCCTCGCCGACGGTGCGCATCGCGGTGGCAAAGGACGAAGCGTTCTGCTTCACCTATGCCGAGACGCTGGACGCGCTGCGGGCGGCGGGTGCTGAGCTTGTCTTTTTCAGCCCCCTGCACGATACCGCCCTGCCGGAGGGCATCGGCGGGGTTTACCTGCCGGGCGGCTATCCGGAACTGCACGCCAAGGCACTGCGTGAGAACGAACCGCTGCGCCGCGCCCTCTGCGCCGCCATCGAGCGAGGTCTGCCCACCGTGGCCGAATGCGGCGGCTTCCTCTATCTGGGGCAGTCGCTGGAAGATGCCGACGGCACCACCTACCCCATGGCGGGCGTGCTGCCGGGGCAGGGCTTCCGGGTCGGCAAACTCGTGCGGTTCGGCTACGCCGCCCTGACCGCACAGGCGGACAGTATGCTGTTCCGCCGCGGCGAAGCGCTCCCCGTCCACGAGTTCCACCACTGGGACACCACCGCGAACGGCGACGCCTTCACCGCTCGGAAAGCCGATGGCCGGAGCTGGCCCTGCGGCTTTGCAAATGAGCATTTCTATGCGGGCTTCCCGCATTTGTATTGGGCGGGCACTTCCCTGCCCCGGCGGTTCGTGACCGCCGCCCGATCTTATCATCAAAAGGAGCCAAACCCATGACAGAACCGGAACTGAACCAGCTTCTTTCCACCATCACCCCGCCCGATGAAGCGGCCCGCGCCGCCGCCCACGCCCACTGGGTCAGCCTCGCAAAACCCTTGGGCGGCCTCGGTGCGCTGGAAACGCTGCTGGAAGAAGCCGCCGCGCTGACCGGCACGGCCCAGCTTGATTTTTCCCGCCGGGCCGTGCTGGTGCTCTGCGCCGACAACGGCGTGGTGGCGCAGGGCGTGAGCCAGACCGACCAGAGCGTGACCCGCGCCGTGGCCGAAAACCTTGCTGCCCGGCGGACCAGTGTCTGCCAGATGGCCAAAACGGCCCAGTGCGAGGTCGTGCCCGTGGACATGGGCATAGCCGGAGACTCGGTGCCCGGTGTGGTCAACTGCCGCATCGCCGCCGGGACGCAGGACTTCACCCAAGGCCCTGCCATGACCCGCGCCGAAGCGATCGACGCCATCGCGGCGGGCATCGCCCTCGTCCGTGCCCAGAAGGCGCAGGGCGTGCAGCTGCTGGCCACCGGCGAGATGGGCATCGGCAACACCACCACCTCCAGCGCGGTGGCGGCGGTGCTGCTGGGCCAGCCCATCGAGACCATGACCGGCCGGGGCGCGGGCCTCTCCGATGAAGGGCTTGCCCGCAAAATGGACGCCATCCGCCGAGGCATCGCGGTCAACACGCCCGACGCCGCTGACCCCCTCGACGTCCTCGCGAAGCTTGGCGGGTTCGACCTTGCGGGCCTGTGCGGCGTTTTCCTCGGCGGGGCGCTGGAAGGGATCCCCGTCCTGATGGACGGCTTCATCAGCGGGGTCGCGGCGCTCTGTGCCGTGCGGCTCTGCCCCGCCGCTGCCAAGGCCGTTTTCGCCAGCCATTGTTCCACCGAACCGGCGGCGCGGCTGGTGCTGGAGGCACTGGGCAAGGCCCCGCTCCTGACCGCTGGGCTCCACCTCGGCGAGGGCACCGGCGCGGTGGCTTCCATCCCGCTGTGGGATATGGCGCTGGCCGTTTATGACCACTGTTATTCCTTCGCGGAGGGCGGCATCACGCCGTATACTCCCCAATGCTGACGCTGGTGCTGGGCGGCGCGGCCAGCGGAAAAAGCGAATACGCCGAATCGCTGGTGCTGAAAACAGCTCTTCCCCGCTATTACCTCGCCACCATGCAGGTGTGGGACGCCGAGTGTGCCGCGCGGGTGGAAAAGCACCGCCAAATGCGGGCCAAAAAGCAGTTTGAGACCGTGGAGTGCCCGCTGCATCTTGACGCCGTCCGGCTCCCCGCGCGGGGCACCGCCCTGCTGGAAGACCTCGGCAACCTGACCGCCAACGAACTGTATGACCCTGCCGGTGCGGGCGAAGCCGCCGCTTCGGCCATTCTGGATGGGCTTTCCCAATTGGCCGCGCAATGCGAACACCTCATCGTCGTCTCGAACGAGGTGTTCAGCGGCGGGGCCGGCTATGCGGGCGACACCGACCGCTACCTGAAAACGCTGGCGCAGGTCAACAATGGGCTGGCGGCCCGCGCCGACGCTGTGGTGCGGGTGGTGTGCGGCATTCCGGTCTCTTATAAAGGAGCGAAATCATGATCTTTTTCCAGACCATTGCGGTGGCCTTTGCGATGTTTTCCGCTGTACCGGTGCCGCAGTTCCAGTGGAACGAAAAGAATATGCGGTATGCGATGTGCGCCTTCCCCCTCATCGGGCTGGTCATCGGCGGGCTGTGGTCCCTGTGCGGGGCCTTGCCGCTCCCGGCGCTGGTGAAGGCGGGCGGGTTCTGTCTGCTCCCGGTCTGGGTCACGGGCGGCATCCATCTGGACGGCTACGCCGACACCTGCGACGCCCTTTCCAGCTACGGCGACCGGGAAAAGAAGCTGGAAATCCTGAAGGACCCCCACTGCGGAGCCTTTGCCGTGATCCGACTGTGCAGTTATTTCCTCGCTTATTTTGTGCTGTGCACCGCCGTGCAGTTTACCCCCCGCACAGGGTTCCTCTGGACGCTGGCGCTGGTGCTGGAGCGGGCACTTTCCGGCCTTGCCGTGGCCGCTTTCCCCATGGCGAAGAACACCGGCCTCGCCCACACCTTTGCTTCAGCGGCGGACCGCAAGACTGTCCGCCGCGTTCTGTTCGGGCTGGCCTTCGCCCTCTGCGCCGCGCTGACGGCGCTGGGCGGCTGGGGGCTGGTGCTGGCGGCGGTTCTCGTCTTTGTTCGTTATTACGTTGTTTCCAAAAAGCAGTTTGGCGGCATCACCGGCGATCTGGCCGGGTGGTTTTTGCAGAAAGCCGAGCTGTGGATGCTGGCGGCGCTGTGTGCGTGCCAATGGGGAGGGCTGTTATGATCTTCATCACCGGGCCGCTGTACAGCGGCAAGCGCACCTTTGCAAACGCCCTGCCGGGCACCCGCATCACCGAGGTGCAGAACCTTGCAAAGGATGCGGACGATCTGGAGAACCTCGCGGACAAACTCGCCACCTATGATATCGTGATCGCCACCGAGGTGGGCGGCGGCGTGGTCCCCGTGGACGCCGGGGAGCGGGCCGCGCGGGAAGCTGCCGGGCGGCTGGCCTGTCTGCTGGCCAGCCGGGCCCAATGCGTCGTACAGATGTTCTGCGGCATCCCCACCATTCTGAAAGGAGAACTGCCCCCATGCTGATCTATCTGCTGCGCCACGGGCTGACCGCCTACAACGCCGAAAAGCGCTATCAGGGCCAGCGGGACATCCCGCTCTCGCCCGAAGGCCGGGCCCAGCTCTGCCGGGCCGACATCCAGCCGAAAACCGTCTACATCACGCCCCTCTGCCGCACCCGGCAGACCGCCGAAGTGCTCTTCCCGGAGGCCGACCTCGTGGAGGTGCGCGACTTGCAGGAGATGTGCTTTGGCAGCTTCGAGGGCCGCAATTTCATCGAGATGGAGCACGACCCCGACTATCTGGCATGGGTGGACGCCAACTGCGAAAGTCCCTGCCCCGACGGCGAGACGAAGGCACTCTTCTCCGCGCGGGTCTGCCGGGCATTTTCCGCGCTGGTGGACAAGGCGCTGGCCGACGGCGAAGAGACGCTGGTCATCCTCGCCCACGGCGGCACCCAAATGGCGGCGATGGAGCGCTACGCCCTGCCCCACGAGGACTATTACCACTGGTGCGCCCCCAACGCGGGCGGCTATCTGCTGGACGCCCGCGACTGGGCCGCGCACCGCATCCTGCACCTTGTAAAAACGGTGCAGTACACAAAGGAGGCGGCCCGATGATCGGCGAAGCAGTTCTGGGGGGCTTTGTGCTGGACACCCTTTTCGGTGACCCCCCATGGCTCCCCCACCCCGTCGTACTGATGGGCAAAGCCATCTCGGCGCTGGAAAAGCGGCTGCGAGCCCGCTTGCCCCAAACGCCGCAGGGCGAGCTGCTGGGCGGGGCGGTGGTGGCATTCACCCTGCCCGTGGGCACCTTTCTGCTCACCAGCCTCGTCTGCCTCGGCGCGGCAAAGCTCAGCCCATGGCTGGGGCTGGCGGTGCAGATGTTCTGGTGCGGACAGGCGCTGGCTGCGAAGGGTCTGGCGCAGGAGAGCACCAACGTCTACCGCGCGCTCATCAAGCCCGACCTGCCCGCCGCCCGCAAGGCGGTCAGCCGCATCGTGGGGCGGGACACCCAGAACCTGACGCTGGAAGGGGTGACCAAAGCCGCCGTGGAGACTGTGGCCGAGAACGCCAGCGACGGCGTCATTGCGCCGCTGCTGTATATGCTCCTTGGCGGGGCCCCGCTGGCACTGACCTACAAGGCCATCAACACGATGGACAGTATGCTGGGCTACAAAAACGAGAAGTACCTTTACTTTGGCCGCGCCGCCGCAAAACTCGACGATGCGGCGAACTATCTGCCCAGCCGGTTGGCCGGGCTGCTCTGGTGCGCCGCTGCGGCCCTGACCGGGAACAGCCCGAAGGGCGCATGGCGCATCTGGCGGCGGGACCGGCGCAACCATGCCAGCCCCAACAGCGCCCAGACCGAGAGCGCCTGTGCCGGGGCGCTGGGCGTCCAGTTGGCCGGGCCCGCCTACTATTTCGGCGAGTATTACGCAAAACCTACCATCGGCGACCCGCTCCGGCCCATTGAGCCGGAGGACATCCGCCGCGCCAACCGGATGATGTACGCCGAAAGTGTGCTGGCGCTGGCAGTTGGGCTGGCGGTGCGGGCGATTTTGTGACAGGCCCGCCCTCTCAATCATGCTTTGCGGAAGGAGATGTTTCCATGCAATTCGTACATGGCGGCGACTGGGCGGGCTACCGCGCCGAGTTTGGCCGCGACCCGCTGGATTTTTCAGCCAACGTCAGCCCGCTGGGCTTGCCGGAGGGGGTGGCCAAGGCCATCACCGCAGCCCTTGCCACGGCGGACCGCTACCCTGACCCTTTTTGCCGCGCCCTGCGGGAAAAGCTGGCCGCACACGAGGGCGTTCCGGCGGAACAGCTCCTCTGCGGCAACGGCGCGGCAGACTTGATCTTCCGGCTGGTGTGGGCCAAGCGCCCCCGCAAGGCGCTGGTCACGGCCCCCACCTTTGCGGAATATGCCGCCGCACTGAAAACGGTCGGCTGCACGGTGGAGCGCTATTTTCTGCGGGAGGCCGACGACTTCGCGGTGACGGAGGCCTTCTGCGGTGCCATCGATGACAGCGTGGACATGGTGTTCCTCTGCCAGCCCAACAACCCCACCGGCCAGTTGACGCCCCCCGCCCTTGTGTCCCGCATCTTGGAGAAGTGCACCGTCTGCGGGGCGCTTCTTTTGCTGGACGAATGCTTCCTCGATTTTTTACCCGACCACGCTTCGCTCACCGCAAAGCCCCTGCTGGGCAGCGGGAATCTGCTGATCTTGAAGGCCTTCACCAAGCTCTACGGCATGGCGGGCGTCCGGCTGGGGTACGCTTTGAGCGCAGACCCCGCCCTGCTGGACGCCATGGGTGCCGCCGGGCAGCCGTGGGGCGTTTCCAGCCTTGCCCAAGCGGCGGGGCTGGCCGCGCTGGACGAGACCGCCTATGTGGACCGGGTCCGCGCCCTCCTCGCCCAGCAGCGCCCCCGGCTGACCGCCGGGCTGCGGGCGCTGGGGCTGCGGGTGCTGGAGGGCCGGGCAAACTATCTGCTTTTCCAAGGGCCGGAGACGCTGGGCGAGGCGCTGCGGCAAAAGGGCGTGGTCCTGCGCAGCTGCGCGAATTACCCCGGCCTTGACGCCAGTTGGTACCGCACCGCCGTGCGCACCGGGCCCGAAAACGAACGACTGCTGAAGACCCTTGCGGAGGTGATCCGATGAGTAAAGCAAGCTGCATCATGGTGCAGGGGACCATGAGCGGCGCGGGCAAAAGTCTGCTCTGCGCGGCGCTCTGCCGCATTTTTGCGCAGGACGGCTACCGCACCGCCCCCTTCAAAAGTCAGAACATGGCGCTGAACAGCTTTGTCACCCGCGACGGGCTGGAAATGGGCCGGGCGCAGGCGGTACAGGCCCAAGCGGCGGGCATCGAGCCCGACGTGCGGATGAACCCCATCCTGCTCAAACCCAGCAGCGACGTGGGCAGTCAGGTCATCGTAAACGGCGAAGTGCGGGGCCAGATGCCCGCCGCCGCCTACTTCAAGATGAAGAGATCCCTCATCCCGGACATCCTCGCGGCCTACAACAGCCTTGCCGAAGCCGTGGACATCATCGTGATCGAAGGGGCCGGGAGCCCGGCGGAGATCAACCTGAAGGCCGACGACATCGTGAACATGGGGCTGGCGAAGCTGGTGGACGCGCCGGTGCTGCTGGCGGGCGACATCGACCGCGGCGGCGTCTTCGCCCAGCTCTACGGCACCGTGGAGCTGCTGGAACCCGACGAGCGTGCCCGCATCAAGGGCCTTATCATCAATAAATTCCGTGGGGACGTGGAGATCCTCCGCCCCGGCCTTGCCATGCTGGAGGAAAAGACCCATCTGCCCGTGCTGGGCGTGGTGCCCTACCTGAAGGTGGACATCGAGGACGAGGACTCCCTCTCCGAGCGGCTGGAGACCGGCAAGACCGTCAAGCCCTTGGATATCGCCATCCTCCGCCTGCCCCACATCTCGAACTTCACCGACTTCATGCCGCTGGAACAGCACCCGCTGCTGGGCGTGCGGTATGTACAAAACGCCCACACCCTCGGCACGCCGGACCTTGTGATCCTGCCCGGCACCAAGAACACCGTGGACGACCTGCTCTGGCTGCGGCAGTCCGGGCTGGAACCGGCGCTGCTCAAGCTGGCCGCACGGGGCACCCCCGTGCTGGGCGTCTGCGGCGGCTATCAGATGCTGGGGCAGACCCTCGCCGACCCCGACGGCACCGAGAGCGGCCGCGCCCAGACCCTGCGCGGGCTGGGGCTGCTGCCCACCCGCACCACCTTCACCGACCGGAAGCGGCGGGCGCAGGTCACGGCAGAAGCCACCGCCGCCCCCTTTGCCGGAGCCGCACTGACGGGCTACGAGATCCACACCGGCCGCACCGAGGTGGAGGGCCTCCCCTTCTGCACACAGGCGGACGGCACCCCCGAAGGCTGTGTGCAGGATAGGGTCTTTGGCACCTATCTGCACGGCCTGTTCGACACCGGCGAGCTGACCGAAAAGCTGGTGGCTGCTTTGTGCGCGCGGAAGGGCATTGCCCCCGACACCGCCGCCCTGATGCCCATGGAGCAGTACCGCCAGCAGCAATTCGACCTTCTGGCCGAGGGGGTGCGCAAGGCGCTGGACATGGACGCTGTGTATGCCGCCATGGGCCTTGCCCGAAAGGAGCAGCTATGATCCCACAACATCATCTGCCCGCCGACATTGAGCGGACGAGCCTTTCCATCATCACCGCCGAGCTGGCCGAACTGGGCCTGACCCCGCCGCCGGAGACGGCCCCGGTGGTCAAGCGGGTCATCCACACCACGGCGGATTTTGATTACGCCCAGAACCTCCGCTTCACGCCGGGGGCTGTGGCGGCGGGGGTGGCCGCGCTCCGCGCCGGGACCCCCATCGTCACCGACACCAACATGGCGCTGGCGGGCATCACGAAGCCGGGCCTGAAAAAGCTGGGCGGCAGTGCGCTCTGTTACATGGCGGACCCGGAGGTCGCCGCCGCGGCCAAAGCGGCGGGCACCACCCGCGCCGTGGCTTCCATGCACCGGGCGGCGGCGGAGCACCCCGGCGCCATCCTCGCCGTTGGCAACGCGCCCACGGCCCTTTTGACCATTGCCGAGCTGATCGAGGCCGGGCTGCGGCCCGCGCTGGTCATCGGGGTGCCGGTGGGCTTTGTGAACGTGGTGGAGAGCAAGGAGCGGCTTTTCGCCGTCTGCGAGACCTACGGCGTGCCCGCCATCGCGGCCATGGGCCGCAAGGGCGGCAGCAACGTGGCCGCCGCCATCTGCAACGCGCTGGTCTACTCCGCCGCCGAAATGCTGGACCCCACGGCACGGGGCTGGAAGTAAAAATTCTGGCAGTTTTTAGGTAATTTTTGCCAAATTTCCGCTTTTCACGCAGAAAACACCCCCTTTCACGCAGTTTTGCTTGCACCCCCCCCCCGGAGAGTGGTATAATTTTCTTACAAGCACAAGCCCATGTTTTACCGGATTTGAAGTTTTGTAAGGAGGTACTACTTATGATCTCTTATCGCAAACTCGCCATGCGTGTTCTGGGGCACAGCCCGGTTTCTGCGGTCAAAACAGCCCGCCGCTCCACCGCAAAGCGCGCCGCCGCCCTCGCCCTCACCGCCGCCCTTGTGGTCGGGATGACGCTCCCCGCCTTTGCGCTTCCATGGTACATTGAAGATGGTGACATCTC
>QWCE01001764.1_pt1 | contig 30459 bp, 30 predicted proteins | sample 1972531 | NCBI WGS metagenome assembly QWCE01 (sample SAMN09866716, study PRJNA288562) | Human gut metagenome isolate term4_stool, whole genome shotgun sequencing... | reverse complement strand
AAATGTCGGAGGAGGTGTAAGTATGGCAAAAAGATGTGAAATCTGCGGAAAAGAAAAAAAATTCGGTAACTCGGTTTCCTTCTCCCACAAAAGAGGAAACAGATCCTGGTCTCCGAACCTGCAACGCGTACGCGCCGTCGTTAACGGTTCGAAAAAAAGAATTTACGTATGTACGCGTTGCCTGAGATCCGGCAAGGTTGAACGCGCTCTTTAATCATTAGTCGATTCCCAGCGGGGTCGACTTTTTTTATTGAAAATTTTAGGAGGAAAGTATGAAACTATTTATTTCCAGTCGCGTGCCTGACGAAATTATCAATCGCTTAGCCGGCATCGACACCAGCTACAACGACAGCAATGTTCCCATGACCAAAGATGAAATCATGGCGGGCCTTCAGGGAAAAGACGCTCTGATCTGTCCCCTCTCCGATAAAATCGACAAAGAGATCATAGATGCTGCGAAAGACTTAAAGCTCATTTTAAATTACGGCGCCGGCTTCGATAATATCGACATCGCCTACGCCCGCGAAAAGGGCATCGTTGTCTGCAATGCTCCGGCTCCCTCTTCTGCCGTCTCCACAGCGGAACTGACCTTCGCTTTAATCCTCGCTCAAGCGCGCCGATTGATTCTCGGCGACAAGGATTTGCGTGCCGGCGGTTTTCACGGATGGCGCCCCACATACTTTTTGGGCCAACAATTAAAGGGAAAAACTTTGGGCATTTTCGGCATGGGCCATATCGGTCAAAATTTGGCGAAGCGCGCCCTGGCTTTCGACATGAAGGTCATTTACTTTTCCAGAAATCGCAAAGAAGAAATCGAAAAGTGCGGCGCCACTTATGTTTCGTTCGACGAGCTTCTCAAGGAATCGGATTTCCTCAGCATTCATTCCGCTTTCGTGCCCGAACTGAAGCACAAATTTAACGCCAACGCCTTCAAGGCCATGAAAAAATCCGCCACATTTATTAACGCCGCCCGCGGTCCTTTAATCGACGAGCAGGCCTTGGCCGATGCGTTAAAAGACGGCACCATCGCCGGCGCTGCCTTGGACGTCTATGAATTTGAGCCGAAGGTCACCGAAGATCTTCTGTCTCTGGATAATGTGACTCTCGCTCCCCACCTGGGCAATGCTACCGTGGAAGCACGCCTGGAAATGGGCAATGCCTGCGTAGACAATATGGAAGATTTTATCGCAGGCAAGAAACCGAGAAACCAAGTAAACTAATCGCAACAAAAAAAGCCCTTCGGGGCTTTTTTTATTGGAAATGAATTTTCCTATTCATCCTTGGATTGAATCATCAGGGCGGTGCCCTCGTGTAAGGTCACTGTCCCCTCGTCCTTCAGCAATTCATTACTTACGCCGCGGGTCTTTTTTCTGTAGAGAGTTAAATGATCCACTTCGTATTTAAAGCCCTTAGTAGAGATGACGATAGCATCGGTGACGGGGATAAAGCTGATGTAGCGAAAGCCGTCTTTCTTTACGTCGTAGGTGCCTGCAGGGATCATGCGAAGGCGATTATTATCGTCGAGCAAGCTGATCTTTACCGTCTCGTTCAAATAGGCTTCCATGGAAAAAATCGTCGCCACGCTGTGGTCCCAGCGACTACCCGTGGCGCCCAAAATGTGAATTTCATCGGGCGAAAATTCCAGCATGCGCAAAACAGCCATTTCCGTATCCGTTTCGTCTTTCTCAGGCGGCAGGACTTCAATGGGCAGGTTGTTTGCTTTCAACTCTTCCAAACGGTGAGAACTATCGAAATCGCCGATGACGAGCTTAAGCTTTTTCGGCACGTGAGCCAGGGCATCGTAGCCGCCGTCGGCACAAATAATACCGTCGGCCCATTGGATTTCTCTCTCTAACAAATCGGAAGACGGACGTCTGCCCCCCGTTACAATCAAACCTCGTTTCATAGACGTTTTAATGCCTCGATGGCAATCATGGGATCGTCTTGTTTAAAAATATAAGAGCCTGCCACCAAGCTGTCGCAGCCCGCCTTTACCATCTCTGCGCCGGTGGTTTCGTTAATGCCGCCGTCCACCATGATTTCCAGATCCTTGCGAGCAGTCATGGCCCTTAATTGCTTCGCTTTTTCTATAGTCGAAGGAATGAAAGATTGACCGCCGAAGCCGGGGTTCACGCTCATCAAAAGTACGAGGTCCACATCCTCCAGCAGATAGCGAATGGATTCGGGATTTTGCGACGGATTTAAACTGACACCCGCCTTCACTCCCGCGTCTTTTATTTTATGAATAAGGCGGTGGGCGTGAATGGTGGCATCGGTATGAAAGGTGATTCGATCGGCGCCTGCGGCGATGTAATCATCGACGGAGTCTTCCGGCTTGTCGATCATCAAATGCACGTCGAATGGAATGGACGTGAAAGGACGTATGGCTTTAATCACCGGTGGCCCGAAGGTTAGATTCGGCACGTACTTGCCGTCCATGACGTCGATATGAATGAGGTCCACGCAAGCCTTATCTAAAAAAGTAATGGCTTCCCCTAATTTAGAAAAATCTGCCGACAAAATCGACGGTGCCACTAACGCCATTTTTCGATCTCCTTTTCTCTTAATTCCTCGTAAAAGCGCGTGTAATTTTCGAAGCGACTCGACGGGATGTCTCCGTTTTCATAGGCGTCCCGCACCGCACAGCCGGGCTCTTTCATATGCCGGCAGTCTTGAAATTTACAATCTTTCATATAGGGAATGAATTCCCTGAAGTGTTCATCCAAATCCTCTGAAGAGATGGAATCAATTTCGATGCTCGAAAAACCCGGCGTATCGAAAAGATAGATGCCGTTTTCTCCCGTGAAAATTTCCGTATGCCGCGTCGTATGCTTGCCGCGATTGGTCTTTTCACTGACGGTGCCCGTTTCCATATCTAAATTTAAGACGTGATTAAGGAAGGTCGTCTTTCCGGATCCCGACACGCCGCTTAAAACCGTGGTCTTGTCGTAGAGCATGTCCTTTAAAGTCTTAACGGAAGCTTTGTCCGCCTCGGACAAGGCCATAACATCGTAGCCGCAAGCTTCGTATAGATTTCGAAGGCGACTCGCCTCCTCCGGATCCAAATCACATTTCGATACGACGGGAACGACGAGGACATTTTTCTGTTCGTAGTAAGCGAGCATTTTATCCACTAAAAACAGATTGTATTTCGGATTTGCCGTAGGTATGAAAACAAATATTTGATCCACATTTGCCACCGGCGGACGAAGAAGGCTGTTTTTTCTCGGAAAAATTTCTTCCACCGAATTGAGCCGATCTCCTTCGTCGATTAATAGCTCCACGTAATCGCCGACGACGGGCTTTCTTTTTTGATGACGAAAGATTCCACGCGCCCGCGTTTCATATACTTCGCCGTCCTCGTCCTCGACATAGTAAAATCCTCCGAGTAGTTTGGTGATTCTACCTTTTTTGTTCATTAAAAGTTCACCGATTTCACAGTTTTTCCGTCCACGCGCATAACGGCACTATCGCCGGGCCTTCCTTGAACCGGATAGGATACGGAAGAACCGCTTCCCACTTCTTCGTGATTGACCGTTCGTTCGCTGCCGCCGGATTGAACGACGACTTCGATTTCGTGGGTGTCACCGTCATCGGGTACGCGGTAGGATAGGTTCTTGTGACTGGTGGTTCCGCCGTTTTCACCGCCTTGATCGCCTCTCGAGCGCTTGCTGACAATAATATCTACAGCCGTACCTTGTTTGACTTGGTTGCCGCTGTTGTATTGTTGCCATACGACTTCGCCGGGACCGACGGAAATGTCTTCACGTTCTTCGATATTGCCCAGCTTGAGACCTTGTTGACTTAAAAGAGCTCTGGCTTTTTCCAGCGTGACGCCCTTCAAATTAGGAACGACGGTTGTCTTGTCGTCGGCACCTTTGCTCATAATGACGTGAACACTGTCGCCTTTTTTGATTTTTTCATCGGCCTTCGGTGATTGGCTGATGATGCGATCCGCCGGCACGTCGTCTGAGAATTCCGTCTTATCGACGACGAGATTCAGTCCCGCGCTTCTCAGTGTCGCCTGTGCTTCGGAAATAGTCATATTTTCCAAATCGGGAGCCTTCACTTCCTCAGCCTCCTTGGCGATGACAATGGAGAACTGATCGCCGCGACTGATTACTTCGCCGGCATCCACGGACTGTGACAGAACGGTGCCCGGTTTGATGCCTTCATCGGAATCCTTTTCGTCGATTTCCAAGCTCAGATCGTTGGACGCGGCGAAATCTTTGGCTTCGGAGACGTCTTTTCCGATTAAGTCGATCATTTCAACGGCCGCTCCCTTTTCATTGGAAAGCAGCATGTCTTTAATTTTCGAACCGCCGAAGGCCAGCCCGAAAAGCAATAGAAGGGCAAGTAACACCCCGCCTATGGCCGCCACGGGATTGGATTTCTTCTTCGGTTTTTTTGTCGGAATGGGCCGCGTATTTCGCTTCAGCTGCGGCGCCGTATCTCTCGATGCTCCGCTCACGTGGCTCGGACGGTTGACGCTCGGCGGAATCACTACCGTGGTCCGCGTCTCTGTTTGCGAGTGATCGCCGTAAACCTTGCCCAGTAAAATCGCCTTGACATCTTCGATAATCATACTGACGTTTTCGTAGCGATCCGACGGTTTCTTTTCCGTCATATGTCTGAAGACGCGATCCACTTTGGGACTCACTTTCGGATTTCTCTCCGAGGGCATGGGAATTTCGTTTTGCACGTGCATCAATGCCACGGTAATGGGATTTTCAGAATCGAAGGGCACTTCGCCTGTCAGCATTTCGAACAAGACGATCCCCATGGAGTAAATATCGCTCCTGGCGTCGACCTTTTGTCCACGTGCCTGTTCCGGAGAAAAGTAATGGACACTTCCCATAACCGCATTGGTTACGGTCACCGTAGCATTTCCCGCCATGCGGGCAATGCCGAAATCCGTCACCTTGACGCGATTGTCCCTGGTCACCATGATATTTTGGGATTTAATATCTCGGTGAATAATATTTTTACTGTGGGCAATCTTTAAGGCCTCGGCGATTTGAATTAAGTAATTCAGCGCCTGATTCTGACTTAACATGCCCTCTTCTTTAATCAATTCCTTTAAGGTCTTGCCGTCGATGTATTCCATGACGATGTAATACACATCTTCATCCGCCACAGTTTCCATGCCGACGTCGTAGATACTGACGATATTGGGATGGGAAATACTGGCGGCAGCCAAGGATTCGCGACGGAATTTGCGAATGAAATTATCGTCTTCGTTGTATTCGCTCTTCAGAACTTTAATGGCGACGATTCGGTCCAGTCGGCGGTCGTGCGCCTTATAGACGTCACCCATGCCGCCGCTGCCGATTCGTTTCAGGCATTCGTACCTGTCAGCTAAAATCATTCCTTGCATACCTTCACCTACTCTTATCAAAGACAATGACCGTTATATTGTCTTTTCCATTATTGTCCAAAGCCGTTTGTACCAGCTTTTTCGAAATATCGCCCTTTTCTGTTTCCAATATCTTTTGAATCGTCTCCGGAACGACGACATCGGAAAGACCGTCGGAGCATAGGATGATGAATCTTAAGTCTGCATCCAAGCTTCGTATTTGAAAATCCACGCCCTTAGTCGTGCCCAAGGCTTTCGTCAGGACATTTTTCTTCGGATGGACCCGCGCTTCTTCCTCGGAGATATCGCCGATATCCAAGAGGTAATTGACGAAGCTGTCGTCTTTCGAAATTTGAAAGAGCTTGCCGTCGTAACCGTAAATTCTGGAATCGCCGATGTTAATGTAATAGAGCTTGTCCCCTAAAAGATAGACCAAGCTTAAGGTCGTACCCATGCCGCGAAATTTTAAATGAGCTGCCGATTGTTTAAAGATTTCCGCATTGACGTCCTGAACGCCTTTGTTCAAGAGGTCCATGAGTTCCTTTTCATTTTCAACGGGGACGGAAAGCACTTCCTTTAATCGGTTCACCGCCAAGGCGCTGGCCTTTTCACCCGCTGCGTGTCCGCCCATGCCGTCGGCCAGGATGGCGAATCGCTTCTTTGGATCCACATAGTAACTGTCTTCGTTATTTTCCCTGCCACCGATATGGGTGTATGCAGATATTATCATTGTATCACCTTGCCTTTATGGCTTCAGAACCCGCTTTTAATTGTCCACAGCTGGCCTGTATGTCACTGCCTAATTCTCTTCGTATTGTACACGATACGCCGGCCTGAGACAACTCTCGCTGAAATCGAATAATGTGCTCTCTCGACGGCTTGCTCTCGTCGAAATGGTCCGTATCATTAAGAGGTATGAGGTTCACGTGACAGGGAAGTCCCTTGGTCAGTGCCTTCATCTCTTTAATATTTCGCGGCTGATCGTTTTTCCCCTGAATCAGCGTGTATTCCAATGTGATGCGCTGCTTCGTCTCGTCGCAATAGTAGCGAAGGGCACGGAACAATTCGTCCAAGGGATATTTACGAGCGATGGGCATGAGGGCTGCTCTCGCCCCTTGCTCCGTTTCGTGAAGGCTGATGGCCAAGTTGATCGGCAGGCCCTCATCTGCCAGAGCGCGTATCCCGTCCACCAAGCCGCAGGTGGAGATGGTCATGGAGCGGTAGCTCATGTTTTTCCCTTTAGGCTCGTGTAAGAGGCGCAGAAACCGCAACACATTGTCGTAATTGTCGAAAGGTTCGCCGCTTCCCATCAAAATAATATTTCCGATGGAGACGGATTCACTTTCCTCCACGGCATAAATCTGCGACAGCATCTCAAAGGGCGTCAGGTCCCGTATACGGCCCTTTAAAGTGGACACACAAAAGCTACATCCCATGCGACATCCGACTTGAGTAGAGACGCACAGGCTGTAGCCGTGATGGTATTTCATTAATACCCCTTCGACAATTTCGCCGTCTTCCAATTCGTAAAGGTATTTCTTTGTTTCGTCTAATTTCGACGCCAGGCGCTTCACAATTTTTACGCCGCTCAAAGGCTCGGGCAATGCGTTTTTCAAAGAATCCGGCACGTTAGACAAAGCGTTCAGGGATTTTCTTTGCCCGTGAATGCCCTCGAAAAGCTGTGTCCCTCGAAAGCTTTTTTCGTCGAAGGTCAGAACATATTCCTTTAATTCTTCCGGCGTCATTTCCATCCAATGCATTAGGAATCCTTTCTTACGATACAGGCCAAGGTAAAGCCGTCGGTTCCGTGGCGGTGGGGCCAATAGCGAATGCCCTTTTCTTTTAGCCGGCACTCCGGATGATCGGAAAGAAACGAATGCAAGACGCCTTCATTTTCTTCCACCGTGACAGTGCAGGTGCTGTAGACCAATTCGCCGCCGGGATTTAGTGCGTCGTAGGCGTTTTCAAGGATGAGCCGCTGGATTCGCGCCAATTGCAGGCAGTCCTTCAAACTCACTCGATATTTGATTTCGGGCTTTCTCCGAATCAAGCCCAGGCCGGAGCAAGGGGCATCCACCAATATGCGGTCGTATTTTTTCTTAGGCAGAGGCGTTTTTGCGTCCCTTACTGCCGTCGTAATATTTTCATAGCCTAATCGCCGAATATTTTCGTCCATCCTATCCAAGCGCGCCTTCGACGAATCGAAGGCATCGACATGGGCAAAGATTTCTGCCATTTGAAAGCTCTTGCCGCCGGGTGCGGCGCAGAGATCCAAGGTCTCGGCCTCTTTATCCGGCGTAAACAGGCCTACCACCGCCTGGGATGCAGCGTCCTGGACGTAAAACCGCCCTTCCTTGTAAGCCTTTGTTTCGAAAAGCCCTTGAGGATTTTTCACATTCAGTGCCGCCGGAATGCTTTCTATTGCTTCTAAAACAAAGCCGCTCTCTTCAAGCTCGGAAATTAATGTCTCTCTTGGAACGGAAAGGTTGCGCAAGGTTAAGGGCGCTCTGTCGAAGGTGGATTTTAAGAATGCTTCCGTTTCGCCCTTTAAAAGCTGCTTCAAGTAACGAATCCACTCCTCGCTGAAGCTGTAAGTGACAGCCAGGCGATTCACTTCATCTTCTTCATCGACGACAAAGGCATCGTCGCCTTGTCGAATTACTTGCCTCAATACGCCGTTGACCAGTCCGGCGGCCCCCTTGTTGGCAATGATCTTCGCCATTTCCACCGTTTCGTTGACTACGGCATGATCGGGAACACGGTCTAAAAAACGCATTTGATAGAGGGCCATGCGAAGTAAAAGCCGAATATTGTGATCCAAATCATAGGGCTTTTTTACGAAGCGGTCGATGACGTAATCCAGATAGATTTTATGCTGCACCGTGCCGTAGACGATGGTTTCAGCCAGATTTTTGTCTACGTCTTTTAAGCCCGAAGGATCGAAGACGTCCTGTATAAAGGCGCCCGCCTCCACTTTTTCCAAGGTGCTTAGGGCGAGAAAACGGGGATTTTTCACTAGTCCCGTCTCCTTCCAAGGGAAATAAAGCGGAGCAAGGTGCCGATGGCCGTTAGGAGACTGGCCACATAGGTCAGGGCCGCGGCGGAAAGAATCCGTTCCACGCCCACCATCTCTTCTCCCGATAAAATGCCGTCGGCCAAAATCACCTTGGCTCGGTGGCTGGCATTGTATTCCACGGGAAGGGTCAGCAGTTGAAACAGCACGGTAATGGCGAATAGTGCGATACCCAGCTTCAACAAAGGTTGGAAGGCAAAAAGGCCGATAAAAATAAAGACAAAAGAAAGATTCGACCCCAGGTTTGCCGCAGGGACGATGGCATTTCGCATGCTCAGCGGCGCGTAGGATTCGTGGTGTTGAATGGCATGGCCGCACTCATGAGCGGCGATGCCAAGTGCCGCAATGGATGTGGAATCGTAAACCGGGTCTGACAGGCGCAACACCTTGTGGGAGGGATCGTAGTGGTCCGTCAGACTTCCCCTAACCCGATCGATGGTCACGTCGTAAATGCCGTGGTTTTTCAGAATCGCTTCCGCCACCGAGCGGCCGGTCAAGCCCTCGCGATTGGTAATTCGACTGTATTTATCGAAATTTGCCCTGATTTTCGATTGTGCATAAAGTGCCAAAAGAAAGCCGGGAAGAATATAAATCAGGTAATCCAAATTGTAGTACATGCCGTACATTAAATTTCACCCTCCTCGTCTAAATGGGCGCCTGCCAAATAGGACACGACGTCCATGCGTTTTTTACCGGGCCGTTGAATTTCCTTTAATGAAACGGAGCCCTCCTTCGTGCCGATCCACAATTTCTTTTTCGTCGCCTTAAATCTGCCGACGGGAACTTTTTCGTCGCTTAACTCGCCGTCGTAAATCTTTAAATGTTCTCCGCAAAAGAGAAAGCGGGCGCCTGGCATCGGCGAAAAGGCGCGGATCTTTTGAAGAAATTCATTTGCCGTCAGCTCTTCGGCGCGAAGCGTCAACAGCTCCTCGTCGATTTTCGACGCATAGGTGGCTTTGTCGTGATCCTGCTCCGTAAATTTCACGGCGTCATTTTCCATATCCCGAACAAAATCCCGAATGAGATCCGCTCCGAAGCTTGCCAATTCGTCGTGAATGGCGCCGAAATTTTTATCGTCGATCGGCGTTTTTTTCATGGCATACACGGGACCGCTGTCCAGGCCCGCTTCCACCTGCATCAGGCTGACGCCGGTTTCCTCGTCGCCGTTAAGGATGGCCCACTGCATAGGGGCCGCTCCCCGATACTTGGGAAGCAGGGAGCTGTGCACATTGACGATGTATTTTTTCGGTATCGCCAGGACGTCTTCCGATAAAACTTGGCCGTATGCCACGACGACGAACAGATCCGCCTCTTGAGCTTTTAATTTTTCCAGGGCTTCGTCCGTATTGCAGCTGTGGGGTTGGAAAACCTCGATACCCATGGCTTCGGCTTCTTCTTTTACCGGCGTGGGGAGAAGCTTTTTGCCGCGGCCTTTTTTCTTATCCTCCCGCGTCACAACCAAGGTGACATCACAAATTTCATTAAGCGCCTTTAAGGTGGGCACGGCAAAATCCGGCGTGCCGAAAAACACCGCCTTCATCATTTCTCCTCATCCCCTTCTTGGGATTTGTCCACGTCATACATTTCATCGGCGCGATCGGTGTAAAGAATCCCTTCCAGATGATCCATTTCGTGTTGAATGATGCGGGCAAGAAAATCCTCGGCTTCCAAGGTCTTCTCTTCCCCTTTTTCGTCCATATAATTAATTTTCACCTTTTCATAGCGTTCTACCTTGCCCATGCGGTCGGGAACGCTTAAACAGCCTTCCATGGCTTCACAAGACCCTTCTTCGGCTACGCGTTCCGGGTTGATTAGCACCAGCTTCGTTTCCTCGTAATCGTCCAAGACGATGAGGCGCTTTAATTTTCCGATCTGTACGGCGGCAAGTCCAACGCCGTCTGCCTCATACATGGTGTCGTACATATCGTCGATGAGTTGCTGCAAATCATCGTCGAAAACTTCTACCTTCCGAGATTTTTTACGTAGTATGGGATCGCCGTCGATGCGAATTTGTAATTTTGCCATGTCTCACTTCCTTCTCTATCCATCTATTTCTAAACTGATTTGTATATCTTTTTGTGCCTGTGTTCGGTAGTAGTACATCAATACCCGTTTTAAGGCTTTTAATAAAGGTCGATACTCCTTTGGCCATACTTTTGCCAAAATGGACATATGTCTTTTATTTTTTATTTTCGGTTGCTCCACCGGATTGGCCACCAGCACGTCGAACTGCTCGTGTTTGTTCATGGCCTCCAGTGTCTTTTTCCAATTCATGGCCACTTCTTCCACATCCCCGGTGCCGCGAATGTGAATCTTCACCAAATGCACATAGGGCGGATATAAAAAGCGCTTCCGCTCCTCCATTTCCTTGTGGAAAAAGGGTTCGTAGTTTCTGTCTTTAGCAAACTGAATGCTGTAATTGTCGGGATTATAGGTTTGAATCAGGGCGCGGCCTTTATGCTTGCCTCTGCCGGCTCTTCCCGCCACTTGGGTCAGCAGCTGATAAGTTTTTTCCTGGGCCTTGTAATCGGAGATGAAGAGGGACAAATCCGCCGCCACCACGCCGACAAAGACGACATTTTCAAAGTCGAAGCCCTTGGCGAGCATTTGTGTTCCCACGAGAATGTCCACCTTATTTTCGTTCATGGCCGCGTAGACTTTTTCGTAATTTCCCTTTTGCGCCATGGTGTCCTTGTCCATGCGATAGACTCGGGCCTCGGGAAATTTATTTTTGATCCACGCCTCCACCTGCTCCGTGCCGATGCCGAATTGTTTCAAGTATTCGCTGCCGCATTCGGGGCAGGTCTTCGGCATGGGCTTGGTCCTGCCGCAGTAATGACAGTGAAGCCGGTGGGTTCTTCGGTGGTAGACCATGGAAATATCGCAGGCGTCGCATTGAATCACATGGCCGCAGCTTCTGCAGCTGACAAATTGACTGTAGCCCCGTCGGTTGATAAACAAAATGGCCTGCTTCTTTGCCTTCAGCGCCCCTTCAAGTCCTTCCACCATGGCCTCGGAAAGAATCTCCACATTGCCTTTAAAGAGCTCTTCCCGCATATCCACGATTTCCACGGGAGAGGCCTCGGTCTTTTCGGGATCCCCCTCGAGCCTGTGAAGCACCACGTCTTCGCCGCAGCGGGCGTAGGTGATCACCGACGGCGTCGCCGAGCCGTATACCACCTTGCCGCCTTCGAAGCGAACCCGCATCTCCGCCACGTCACGCACATTGTATCGCAGGCCTTCCTGATAGTCGTAGCTTTCTTCCTGCTCTTCGTCGATGAAAATATAGCCTAGTGCAGGCACCGGCGAAAATATAGCCGATCGGGCGCCGACGACGATCCGTCCCGGCTCTTCTTTTAAGCGTATCCACGCCTCGGCCTTCTCCCCTTCCGAGCGTTGCGAGTGAAGGATGTCCACTTTCCCGGGAAAGCGCGCCGACAATCGGTGCACCATTTGGGTGGCGAGGCCGATCTCCGGCACGATAATAAGAGAAGACTTCCCTTCCCTCATGGCCATTTCCGCCAGCTGCATATAGACCTCCGTCTTGCCGCTACCCGTCTTGCCGTAGAGGAGATGAAAGGGCCTGTCTGACTCGGCGATGTCGGCGATGGCCTTTTTTTGGTCTTCACGCAGAACGGGCGGCACCTCCGGTGTGCTGTCTTTTTCGTCGAAGGGCGCGAGGGCTCCTTTTTTTATTAAAGAATCCACCGGACTTTGAGAAAAGCCGGTGCACTTCATAATGTCCGCCTTGCTCATGGGCCCGCTTTTTTTTACGAGCTCATAGACCGCGGCCTGCTTATCCGTCATGGATTCATTAAAAGCTTCTGCGGCACAAAATTTTTCCACCCCGCGTTTTTTTACGGGCTTTGTGCTGCGAAAGTGAATGGCCGCTTTTTTATTTTTTACGGCGGCGTTAAGTCGTTCCCCGTCGAGCTTTTTCGTGGGCAAAGACTCCTGTCCTTGAAACAGGGCCCGCGTCTCTTCGTCGTCTGTTAATTTCACCGCCACTTCTTCCACGCCGCCTAGGACGTATTTGGGAAGAAGAGGCTGAAAGGCCTGAACATAGGAAGTGACGAAGTATTCACGCATCCTCATGCCGAGGGCGATGGCAGTTGGTGTAAGTATGGGCCGCGTGTCCAAAACCTGGACAACGGATTTTAATTTCTTTTCGCTCTCTGCGCCCTTTCTTAAAACTACCGCCGTTTCCGTCTTATTGCCTCGGCCGAAGGGAACGATGACGCGCTTGCCGACGATGTCGTCGTCGCCGTCGTAGGCATAGGAATACAATTGATCGATTTGAGGCAGCGCCTTTTCCAGGTAAACATCTACAATCATAGTCCCTCCCTTAATACAAAAAAAGCTAGAATCTTCTAGCTTTTCAGATCTTTCTCGACTCGGTCTAAAATAACGGCGGCTAAAGCGGATTTTTCCATCATGGGAAGCTCTTCTTCCCTACCGTCGGCGGAAAAAATTCGCACGTGATTGGTGTCGCTGCCGAAACCCGCCTTGGCTTCGGTAATATTGTTGGCCACGATGTAATTAAAATGCTTTTCTTCCAATTTTTTCTTAGCATAAGCTACCATGTTGTGGCTTTCCGCCGCAAAGCCGACGATAATCCGGTCCCCTTTCATGGAGCCGAAGTGTTTCGCAATGTCCGGATTCGGTGAAAATTCCACGGACATCAATCCGCCTTCCCTCTTTTTAATCTTTTCCTCGGAATATGTTTTGGGCTTATAGTCGCTGGGGGCCGCCGCTTTAATCAATACGTCGGCATCGTTAAAATGCTCGTTTACTGCGTTAAACATGTCTTCCGTGGATTCCACGGGAATAAAGTCCACGCCCTTGGGCACCTTTAAGTGACAGGGTCCGCTGATTAAGTGAACTTTCGCGCCTCGTGCCGCCGCTTCCGCAGCGAAGGCATAGCCCATTTTTCCGGAGCTGTGATTGCTTAAAAAGCGTACGGGATCCATGCGCTCCTTCGTCGGGCCCGCCGTAATCACCACGTCCACCCCAGCCATGGTCTTTTCCGTCAAAGCCATGAGGACGTAATCGACGATGTCCTCGGGCTCAAGCATTTTTCCCTCGCCCACATCTTGGCAAGCCAAGAGCCCTTCCGCCGTGGGAAGGATCTCGTACTGCTCGCGAGATCTTAAAATATTTAACGCCTCTTGGGTCGATTGCGCCCGAAGCATTTGCGTATTCATGGCCGGCGCCACGAGAATCGGTGCCGTCGTCGCCATAGCAACGGTGGTAAGCATATTGTCGGCGATACCGTAAGCCAGCTTCGCTATGGTATTGGCCGTAGCCGGAGCGATGATCATGACATCGGCCCATTTGGCCAGGGCGATGTGTTCCACCTCCGTCTGCACCACATGGGCAAACATGTCCACGTGCACCGCCTCTTGACTCATGGTTTGAAAGGTGAGAGGGGTGACGAATTCCGTGGCGTGTTCCGTCATAATCACTTTGACCTGATGGCCCATCTTTTTTAATCGGCTGACGATGGCCGGCGCCTTGTAAGCGGCGATGCCACCGGTGACGCCGAGAAGGATATTTCTACTCCTCATCGACCGCTTCCTCTTCCTCGGCCATGGCGAGCTCCATGCGCAGGGCTTCTTCCCGACGCGCCTTTTCTTCCATGAGCTCTTCAAAGCGTTCCTTGCTGGTAAATTTTACGGCGCCTTGATGAATTTCTTCCAAAGAGACGGATACGGGATTTTCAAAATCCGTATCGATTAAACGATCCTCGCCGTCCACTAATTCTCTGGCACGGTTGGAGACCAAAGTCGCCAATGCGTAACGGCTGTCGGTAATTTTTGAAATTTCGCCAAAAGATAAAATGTTCATCGTATCGCCTTTCTATCAACTATGTCTTTCTTAATATTCTTATATCGTTTCACACGCAGCTTCTCTGCGGCAATAATATTTTCGATGTCTTTAACCGTCTGCTCAACCTTGTCGTTGACGACGAAATAGTCGTATTTACCGACAAAGTCCAATTCCTTAAAGGCGTTGGCAAAGCGCGTCTCAATGTCTTTTTCGCTTTCGGTGCCGCGACTGACGATGCGGTGCTTCAGCTCTTCCATGGTGGGCGGAAGGAGGAAAATAAAGACGGCTTCTTTGTACTTGTCCTTGATTTGCAGGGCACCTTGTACGTCGATTTCCAAAAGAACGATCTCGCCCTTTTCGATTTCTTTAAAGACAAACTCCTTCGGCGTGCCGTAGTAATTCGTGTGAACGTGAGCGTACTCTAATAGCTCGTCGTTTTTCACCATGTCCTTAAATTCTTCTTCCGTTTTGAAAAAGTAATTTTCGCCGTCCACTTCCATTGATCTGGGTTTTCTCGTAGTGACCGAGGTCGAAAACTTCACTTCGTGGTTTTTCGCCATAAGCGCTTCACTAACGGTACCCTTTCCGCTTCCCGATGGACCGGAAAGCACCAATAAAAATCCTTTTGACACCTGACACCCGCCTTGTCTTTTTACTCTATATTTGCAACTTGTTCACGTAAATGATCGATGAGGGTCTTCACTTCCACAATATCGTGTAAGATCCCCATATGTCTGGATTTGCTCGCGATCGTATTGGCTTCTCTAAACATTTCCTGAAGAAGAAAATCCAAACGACGACCGACAGAACCTTTATCGTTCATTATAACACGGAATTGGTCTATATGAGAAATCAAGCGCGCAATTTCTTCTTCGATGGAAATTTTTTCATAGAGCAAGGCAAGCTCGGTGGAAAAACGGGGAAGATCCATTTCGTATTCGCCCATAATCTCTTCGACGCGGCGCTTAAAGCTTTCTTTTTCATCGGCCTTTTCAAGAAGGGCGGCCTCTTTTATTTTTTCGACGTAATTTTCCAGTGTGACGACATGGTCTTCCAGCACCTTCTTTAAATTATCGCCTTCTTTTTTACGCATCAGACACAGATCGGAAAACGCCTTGTCAAATGCTTCCATAAGCAGATCATCGTCCAAGGCATTGGCCTCGTCGCCGCCCTGTTTCACCACGCCGGGACGCTCCAAGAGCCAGGCCACCTCGGCGGGATGGGACGCGCCTTTTTCACGCAAAATATTTTCGTAAAAGGCATAAGCTTCCGGGACAAAGATTAAATCCGCCTGAGACTCACCTTCCAACGAAACATAGACTTCGAAATGGCCTCGCTTGGCGCCTCTTGCGATGGCGTTTTTTACCATCAGCTCCAGGGCCGCCTCTTCCGAAAGCCCTTTGATGCGAATGTCCAAATTTTTATGATTCACCGATTTTACGTCCACGCGAAGCTTCACGCCTTCCCGGACGATTTCACATGAGCCGAAGCCCGTCATACTGTTCATAGACGCCTCCTCTATGATATTATACATGAAACGACCCTGGGACAGAAAGGGAGGTCTTAGATTGAGTTACGACGGAACGATGACAAAGGCGGTTGCCGAGGAATTAAACAGACGCTTTTCGGGAGGCAAGATCGACAAAATCTATCAGCCTCAAGAGGATACCCTGGTTTTGAACCTCAGGAGCAGAACCGACCGGGGCAGCCTCCTGCTCTCCGCCTCGGCAAACAATCCCTGCGCCTATGTCACCGAGAAAAAATTTACAAATCCTCAAACGCCACCGGCCTTTTGCATGCTCTTGAGAAAGCATTTGGAGTCGGCGACGATTACAGGTATCGATCAGGTAGAAATGGACCGCATCATTCGCATCAAGGTGGAAGGCTTTAACGAGCTCTACGATGTTGTAGAAAAGACTTTGGTCATCGAAATGATGGGCCGCTATTCCAATATCATCCTTTTAGACGAAAACAATGTGGTTATGGACGCGCTCAAGCGGATCAACGGCTCCATGAGCCGCGTGCGGGAAGTGCTTCCCGGCACGGACTACACCTTGGAAGGCATTGTGGATCGGGCCAATCCCCTGAAGGAAACGAAGGCGGAGTTTATGAATCGCCTGGAAGAAAACGAAGGCACGTCCGTAAAAAACTTCTTCATTCGGAATTATCTCGGCGTCTCGCCTTTATTGGCACGGGAGATCGCCTACCGCGCCGGCGGCTCCGACAAGGATCCGGTGAAGCTCTTTGATCGAGACGACTTATACGGCGCCTTCGATTCCCTTTTTAATGAAATCCGCAAATCGAATTTTAAGCCCCAAAGTATCGCCGACGGCGGTCACATTATCGCCTTCTCCGCCGTGAATTTGACTCACTATCCCGAAGAGAGCAAGACCTTTTATTCCGGTCCCTCGGAGCTGTTGGATCATACTTTTTCCGCCCGGGTCATGGAAGATCGTGTTCGGCAAAAGAGTCAGAACTTAAATAAGCAGATCAAAACCCATTTGGAACGGGCTCTGAATAAACAGGAAAAAATGGAGTTTGAATTAAGAGATGCCAAGGATCGACAAAAGTACAAAGTCTACGGCGACTTAATCTCTTCCAATGCGTGGAAAATCGAAAGAGGCGCAAGGTCAGTGACCATCGATAATTTTTACGACGAGATGAAGCCCCTGACCATTCCCCTGGACGAAACGAAGGACGGCATTCAAAATGCGGCCCGCTACTACAAAAAATTTGCGAAGCTGAAGCACGCGGAAAAACTCCTCACAGAGCGCATCGACAAAAACCGAAACACCATTCGCTACTTGGACGCCATGCTTTATAATCTGGACGATGCGGAATCCATCGACGAGGTGGACGCCATTCAGGAAGAGTTTCGCGAAGATTTCCTGAAGAAAAAATTCAAAGGCCACGGGGAAAACAGAAAGAAGAAGAAAAAGAAAGAGGCGGGCTATTTAACCTTCACATCTTCCGATGGCTTTCCCATTTACGTGGGCAGGAACAATCGCCAGAATCAGGAGCTGACGCTGAAGTTCGCCAGAAAAGACGATATGTGGTTCCACGTGAAAAACGGCCCAGGCAGTCACGTCATTATAAAAACCGACGGCGAAGAGCTAAGCGACGAAACGATCCTCGAAGGCGCCGCTCTCGCCGCCTATTACAGTCGCGCCCGCCAATCCGCTCACGTGGAGGTAGATTATACGAAGCGACAATTTATTCGACGCCATCCGTCCAACCAACCGGGACTTGTTATTTACACCGACTTTTCCACGGTGGCGATAACCCCGGACAAAGCCATGGTGGAAAAACTGAAAAATAAATAGGTTTTACGCAAAAATCGGACCCCGCAGGATCCGATTTTTTATTTGTCTTTTTTCTTGTCTAAATAGCCTAAGCGTTTGAGCACCAAATGGTATCCGTCGGCACCGTAATTCAGCGCCCGATTGATGCGGCTGATCGTCGCCGTGGAAGCGCCGGTCTGCTCTTCAATGGCGTGATAGGTTTGCTCGGCAACTAAAAGCTTCACCACTTCAAGGCGTTGAGAAATGGCTTTTAATTCTTTAATCGTGCAAATATCTTCGAAAAAACGGTAGCATTCCTCTTTGTTTTCCAAGGATAGAATCGCATCGAACAATGCGTCCATGTTTTCGTCTTGAATCTTAGATGAATAACCCATATGTCACCTCATTATGAAAGGCCGGTAATAATGCCGTCAGCGTCGATATCCATGCCGTTGGCGGCGGGGACTTTCGGCAGACCCGGCATGGTCATGACCGCCCCGGTTAATGCCACGATAAAGCCCGCACCGTTGGACAGGCGAATGTCTCGAATGTGAATGGTGAAATCTTCGGGAGCGCCGAGCTTCTTAGGATCGTCAGTAAAGGACATTTGTGTCTTTGCCATGCAGACAGGCAGCTTGTCCCGACCCAGCTTAATAATGCGCTCGATCATGGCAAGGGCGTCGTCTGAATAGACCACGTCTTTGGCGCCGTAAATTTCCTTGGAAATAATTTCGATTTTTTCTTCCACCGGAAGATTTCTGTCGTAGAGAGGCGCGTAGCTGTTGGGCTCTTCGCAAAGTGCCACGACTTTTTCCGCCAATTCCATGCCGCCTTCAGATCCCTTGGCGAAGACGTCGGATAATGCCACGTCCACGCCCAGGCCTTCCGCCATCTCGTCGATGACCTCGAGCTCCCCTTCCGTGTCCGTGGGGAATTTATTAATGGCGATGACCACGGGGACGCCATAACCCTTCATGTTTTCCACGTGACGTTTCAAGTTCACGAAGCCCGCTTTTAAAGCGTCGATGTCTTCGCTCCCCAAATCCTTTACGGCGACGCCGCCGTTGTATTTCAGGGCGCGCACCGTGGCGACGACCACGATGCAATCCGGCTTAAAGCCGGCTTCGGGCGCCGCGATATCCAAAAACTTTTCCGCACCGAGATCGGCACCGAAGCCCGCCTCCGTAATGGTGTAGTCGGCCAGATGGAGGGCGGTTTCCGTTGCGATGATGGAATTACAGCCGTGAGCGATATTGGCGAAGGGTCCGCCGTGAATGATCGCCGGCGTGTTTTCGATGGTTTGCACCAAATTCGGTAAAATCGCATCTTTCATCAGCATGGTGACGGCACCGGCCACTTCCAAATCCTCGACGTAAATGGGCTTCTCGTCGTAGCTGTAGCCGATAATGATCCGTCCCACGCGAGCTTTAAAGTCTTCCAAGTCGCGAGCCAGACACAAAATGGCCATGATTTCCGAAGCCACCGTAATGTCAAAACCGTCTTCGCGCATGACGCCGTTTTTCTTCGGGCCCATAGCCACGATGACTTGGCGCAGAGCGCGGTCGTTCATGTCCAAGACCCGCTTAAAGGAAATCTTCTTTGGGTCGATTCCCAATTCGTTTCCTTGATGAATGTGATTGTCGATGGCTGCGGCGATTAAATTGTTGGCGCTGGTAATGGCGTGAAAGTCTCCGGTAAAGTGGAGGTTGATATCGTCCATGGGAAGCACTTGAGCGTAGCCGCCGCCGGCCGCACCGCCCTTAATGCCGAAGACCGGACCCAGGCTCGGCTCCCGCAAGGTGCTGATGGTGGTCTTGCCCATCTTTTCCATAGCCATGGCGAGGCCGATGTTCGTGGTGGTCTTTCCTTCGCCCGCAGGTGTCGGGTTAATGGCGGTGACCAGGACCAATTTGCCACGGGGCTTGTCCTTTTCTTCAAAGGCGCGGCCTTCGATTTTTGCCATATAGCGTCCGTAGGGTTTTAATTTTTCATTGGGAATGTTCAAACGATCGGCAATCAAGCGGATTTCATCCAGATGAGCCTCCCGTGCAATTTCCACATCGCTTTTCATTTTAGCCACGTAGATCCTCCTCCAATTTTTGGTTCATGACCGCCACGTCCTCTTGCAATTGCTTTTTATAAGCGAGGAGTTTTTCTTTCATGGCCTTGTCACCGACGGAAAGAATTTGCGCCGCTAAAATGCCCGCATTTTTTCCTCCATTTATGGCCACCGTCGCCACAGGAACGCCGGAAGGCATCTGTACCGTAGACAAGAGGGAATCCATGCCTCCGCCGACGGACGTCTTTCCCGGCACGCCGATAACGGGGCGGGTGGTGTGGGCCGCGATGACGCCGCCTAAGTGCGCGGCTTTTCCGGCAATGGACACGAACACTTCCGTGCCTTCCCCTTCTTGTTTTTTCACGTATTCCACCACTTCGTCGGGCGTCCTGTGTGCGCTGTAAACCACGACGTCGTAGGAAACATCAAACATCTTTAAGGCGCCGATGACGTCAAAGGCGATGTCCTTGTCGCTGTAGCTACCCATGATTATTGAAACTTTCATTTTCCGTACCTCCTTAAATCCTTTACCATGTTATCAAGAGTCAGTATCCATGTCAATATGGGCCCATCGCCCTTACACGGAGGGATGATCCGTTTTCGGTAATTCAAATTCAATGCTGAATCCGCCGTTATTATTTTCTGCGACCATTTTTCCGCCATGTAATTGACAGATCTGTTTCGAAATCATAAGGCCCATGCCGTGGACATAGACGGAGGAAATATCCGTTTGTTCCAAACGATCGAGCACCTCTTTTTCCACGCCGCCTCCTTCGTCCCAAATAATGATGTGAACCAGATCATCTTCTTCCTCACAGTCGACGTGGATATCCCCGGACTGATAAGCCAAACTGTTTTTTATCATATTATCGATCATGCGGCTAAAGAGATGAGCGTCCATATTGATTTCGGTGTCTTCATCTAATTGATTGTCGAATAGAATGTTTCTCTCCGGTACTTCATTTAAATGGGCGACGATGATTTTTCTTAAAATAGGCGCCGGATTTTGCAAAGTGAATCGTTCGTTGCCGAGGTTTTGAAGCCGCGACGTGTCGTTTAAGTCCTGAATGGTTTTGCTGATGCGCATGATCTCTTCTTCCATGACCGCCACCACATCTTTATTAGACTCGTCTTTTAAATCATTCAGTCCCCAACTGAGTTTCGACAGAGGCGTGCGCACGTCGTGGCTGATACCTCGAATCCATTGGCTTTGACTCTTGTTCAGCTGCACGTAGCGGGCATTGGCGTCGTTGACCGCGTGAGACACCTCTTTTAAGGGGCCCGTTTCATCCAAAGGCGTATAATCCGCACTGTAAATATCTTCCAATGCCTCTTGAAGGGGGAACAATTTTTTGAAGAGATTGTTCCGCTCCCTTCTGTACATAAAAAAGAGGAAAAATAGATAGCCTAATAAAAAAATCAGTGCCAAATCCACGTTTAAAAGCCATTGCTCTGCGCTGTAATAGTTGAAAGGCAGCTTATCCAATGTTCCCTTGGGATATCCGATAACCAAAAGATCGTCGCCGACGATATACGTCATCACGGGATAATCTTTTAAATAATAACGGGTAAAGCGAGCTACATCGGTCATTTTATAAGCGTCCGGAATTTCAGAAGGCTTTCGAAAGGATTCAATAACCTTGCCGTTTCCTCCAATACAAATAGCCCAGAGATTATTTTCTTTTAGAAAACTTCGGTTTGCCGTGGTAAAAAATTGCTCGTCTTCTTTATTTTCCATGATGTAATCGTGGACAGTATCGGGCTGAACATACTGTTTACTGACATTGTAATTTATGTAAAGAATAACGAAGATTAGAAAAATAAAGGACAACGAAAAAGCAACTGTGAAGAAAACGAAGCGGCGTAATTTTTTTAAAATAAACTGAAACATGATTTAACCCTTAATTCTTTCCGACGAGCTTATAGCCCAAGCCCTTCACCGTCACCAAGCGCGTGGGATTGGACGGGTCGTCTTCCAATTTTTCACGAAGGCGATAAATATGGGTGATGAGGGTGTTTTCGTAGCCGAAGGATTCTTCCCACACGGCATCGATGATTTGATCGATGGACACGATGCGGTTCAAGTGATCGGCCAGAAGCGCCAAGATTTTATACTGTTTCGCCGTGAGTTTCTCCTCCCCGCCTTCTTTGATAATCGTGCCCTTCGCCGGATCGAAGAGGGCACCGTTTAAATCCACGGGCCCTTCCCTCTCTTCCCGAAAGCTTCTGCGCAACACGGCCTCCACCCGCCACAAGAGGTCTTCTGCGAGAAAGGGCTTCACGATATAATCGTCCGCTTCTGATTCAAAGCCTTCCCGCCTGTCGTCGATGCCGTCTAAGGCCGAAAGAATAATTACCGGCATATGAGATTGCTTACGTAGGCCTTTTAAAAGATCCATGCCGCTTCCGTCGGGCAGCATGATGTCTAAAATCATCAGATCCACGTCATGATTGGCCAGTTGAAATCGCGCCTGGGCGAGATTCGAAGCCGTCTTTACGGAGGCATAACCCGCCTCGAGCAAATAGGTTTCCAAATGATCCAGCAAGGATTTTTCATCGTCTACGATTAAAATAACCGGTTCTTTTTTATTCATCTTCGTCTGCCCCTTTCGCCCTTATTTTATCATAGAGAGCGGCTGCTTCTTCCTTTGTAATCTAAAAGTGATGGTGCTTCCATGCTTGTGTGAGCTGTGGCGTTTATCATGAAATCAAAAGGAGGCTTACATGAGTAAACTACTAACCATCGACCATCTTAAGAAAACCTACGACGGAAAAAAGGTATTGGACATCGACCATTTCGACTTGCCGGCCGGCGCCATTTACGGCTTGATCGGCCCCAACGGCGCCGGAAAGTCCACTTTGATGAAATCTATCCTGGGTCTTATACAAAAGGACGGAGGCGATATGGTCCTCTTCGGGGAAAAAGTGACGCCGAAAAATCAAAAGGCGCTTAATCGCAAGCTGGGCGCATTGATCGAGCGCCCCGCTTATTACGATCACCTCACGGGCCGGGAGAATCTTTCCATTCTCTGCACTTTAAAGGACATGGATAAAAAGCATATTTTTCCGGCCTTGGAAGCCGTAGGCCTAGAGACAAAGGCAAATGAAAAGGTGCGAACTTATTCCCTTGGTATGAAGCAGCGTTTGGGCATCGCCATGGCCATCATCGGCAAACCGAAGCTTTTAATTCTCGACGAGCCCATTAACGGTCTGGATCCCATCGGCACCCTGGACATGCGCCGGCTCTTTCAGCAATTGGCGGAAGAAAAGAACACAACAATTCTGATCTCATCCCACATTCTCGACGAGGTGGAAAAAATCGCTACCCACATCGCCATGCTTCAGAAGGGGCACTTGATCTACAATGGCACCCTGGAAAACTATCGTCGCCTTCACCCGCCGATCCTCTCCATTCGCACATCGGACAATGAAAAGGCGGCGGAGGTCCTTTCTTCCCCGGGATGCAAAATTCGCGGCGACCGGTTGATCTTCAATCACCCTTCCGATAGTGAGGTGGCAAAGACGGTTCGCGTCTTGAGCGATCACGTAGACATTTACCGCATTGAAGAAGAACGGGAAAGTTTGGAAGCCTTATTTATTCAAGATACGCAGAGGGGTGAGAAACAATGATTCATACGGAATCGAGAAAATACAAAGGCCTTGGCCTCTATCCTCTTTTGTTTCTCATGCTATGCGTTCACGTTCCCGTTTTGGGGACCATAGCATTTGAACATTCCTTTCGTCAAGACATCTATCCCCTTTTCTCTCTTTTAGATGGTTACTTTCTGTTTCAGCTGATCTTCAATCCGGTGCTGCTCTCTTCTCTGGTGAAAAAAGTGGTGGAAATCGAAGAGAAAAATAATATGTTTCAGCTCCAGGAAATGCTCGGTGTAGAGCCGTCGACCCTTCTCATGAGAAAATGGTCGTGGCTCAGTCTGCGCCTCTTCATTCTTCAGTTGGTGGAGTGGGCATTGACCCTTCACATGGCCGCCCGGTCCGATTATTTTCATTTATCCCAAGTGGCGAGTGCGCGTGTGGCCGTATTGTTTTGCAGCCAGTGGCTCATCGCCTCGGCTTTTGTCGCCCTCTTTCTTATTTTGGATACGCGGTCCAAAAGCCCTTACTTTACCCTCTTCTTTTCCATGGGCGGGGCTCTGTCGGGCATTCTCTTCATGTTGACTTCCCGCATCCTCACGCTCATCAATCCCTTCGCATGGGACAGCTCTCTTCTGAGCATTTCCTTCGTCAAGAGTAGCGAAGGATTTACCCGCGTGATCAATCCCGTTCCTTGGCTGTCCTTGGCCGTTTCCCTCGCGGGTTTATTGATCTGCCTGTTCATGATAAAAAAACACACGCGCATTCGTAGCGACAAAACCATTTAGGAGGCACTATGTTTTCTGTTTTTTCAATTGAGGTCAAGAAAATAAAATGGCTCCCCCTTCTCTTGGCCATTCTCGTCGTGCCATTGTTGGCGACAAGTTTCGGTACCTTTAATTACATGGGCAATCGCGCCATACTCACCCATGAATGGGAGAGTTTATTCACACAAACCGCCCTCTTCTACTTTTCTTTTTTCTATGTGCCCCTCATCGCCATCATCGTCGCCCTATTGTGGCAGGTGGAGCATAAAGCGGGATTAAATTTTATCCGTCTTAGCAGTGCAAAACACAGCCGGTTTATTTTTGCGAAATGTTTCCTGGCGCTGGCGTTCGTCGTCCTCGCGCAGATTTTCTTTTTTGCTTGCTTTTACCTTGCCGGCCGATTTGTTTGCGGCTTCGGTGACCTCGATTTTACCCTTTATTTCTATTACTTCTTCGCGAGTATTCTTCTGGCGATACCCGCCGTCTTTATTTTTTCCGCTTTAAGCATTCGTATGAAATCCTTAGGCGGCGTAACCCTTCTCTCCGTGGCCTTATCCATGTTCGGATTTTTAGCCTGTGCCCAACAATTCATTCCCATGATCGAAAATGCTTTTGCTTTAAACACCTTGGCCTATGAAATGAATCACTTCGCCCGATTTACAATAAAGGATTCATTCGTCGTCCTTGGATTTGCATTGGCAGAAAGTCTAATCGCCTATGTTTTCGCCCGACGATCTTTAAAATATGAATAAATGAAAAAGCCGCCCCTGTGTTCCCACGGGAGCGGCTTTCTTGTTTCTATTTCTTTGTGCCGATATAGTTCGGACTTTCTCTCGTAATGGTAATGTTGTGAGGATGGTTTTCCTGCAAGGTGGCGGGGGTGATCTTCATGTACTCCGTATTGGTTTTGAGTTCGTGAATGTTTTTCGCCCCGACGTAACCCATACCGGATTTTAAACCGCCGATAAGTTGGTAAATGACGTCGCCAACTTTACCCTTAAAGGGCACGCGACCTTCCACGCCTTCGGGAACGTATTTTTTCGTTTCCGATTGGAAGTAGCGGTCGCTGGATCCACTGCTCATGGCGCCCAAGGAGCCCATGCCGCGGTAGGTTTTAAAGCGACGGCCTTCGACGTAAATTTCTTCCCCGGGACTTTCGTCGGTCCCTGCAAACATGGAGCCCATCATGACCACGTCGGCCCCGGCTGCAATGGCTTTGGTGACGTCGCCGGAATATTTGATCCCGCCGTCGCCGATAATGGGGATGCCTTTTTCCTGACCGGCTTTCGCACAGTTTAAGATGGCGGTGACTTGGGGCACGCCGATACCGGTGACCACGCGGGTGGTACAAATGGAACCGGGACCGATACCGACCTTGACGCAGTCGGCTCCGGCTTCGATCAAGTCCATGGTGCCCCGGTAGGTGGCCACGTTCCCTGCTACTAATTGAATGTCCGGGAAGGCTTTTTTGATTTCATGAATGGTCTTTAAGACCCCTTCCGATTGACCGTGGGCCGTGTCGATGACGAACAGGTCCGTACCCGCCGCGCGAAGGGCTTCCACCCGTTCGTACACGTCGTGGGTGACGCCGATGGCGGCTCCGGCGAGGAGGCGGCCGCCTGCATCTCTGGCGGAATTCGGGTATTGAATGGATTTTTCGATGTCCTTAATCGTGATCAAGCCCATTAAGTGATGGTCGTCGTCGATTAATGGTAGCTTTTCGATTTTATATTGCTTCATGACCTTCAGGGCATCGTCCATGGAAATACCTTGTTTGCCCGTGACTAAATTGTCACTGGTCATGACGCTTTCGATTTTTTTGCTTAAATCGTCTTCGAAGCGGATGTCGCGATTGGTAATAATCCCTTCCAAAATATTATTTTCATTGACGATAGGTACGCCACTGATACGGTAGTGACTCATCAGCTCCAAAGCGTCTTTAATGACGTGTTCTTTCGATAAGGAAAAGGGATCGGTAATGACGCCGTGCTCCGAACGCTTGACGCGGTCAACTTCTTTTACCTGTACTTCTAAGGGCATGCTCTTGTGAATGATGCCGATGCCCCCTTCGCGTGCCATGGCAATGGCCATTTGCGATTCCGTTACCGTGTCCATGCCGGCACTCATTAAGGGAATGTTTAATTCGATGGCATCGGTTATTTTCGTCTTTAACTCCACTTCGTTCGGCAATACTTTCGAATACCCGGGCATGAGTAAAATGTCATCGAAAGTTAAACCGTCTCCTAAAAATTTCATCAAAACCTCCTCGCTTTCCTTTTTTATGATAGACATTTATTTTAGCAAAAGACAGGCTGTCAATCAAGAAGAGGATGAAAGACGTTTCGGCGTAATGCGAATAATCTCCAGACCCTTCGGCCCGTCGGCCTTGATCTTCCCTTCTCTGTCGACGGTAAGCTTAATGTCCATTTCTCGAATGGCATCAACTAAGCTCTTATCGCCGTAAACCTCCACATCGATTTTTTTCGGCACATTAAATTCACTTAAGTTAACGCCGGGAGCCGAGGACAAATTACTCGTCGACACCTCCAAAGTTCGACGAGATGATTCCTTTTTCATGTAACGCAACAAAATGGATTCGTCGGGATTGACCAAGTGAATGCCCTCGGGTACATCCAGCTGTATAGGCATGGCGCTTGTCTTCATCAGTTCTTTCGGATCTATCGGACGAGTAAGAATCCGTTCGATGCGATCGATGGCCTCGGTGTCTCCTGTAATGGTCACACTGGGCGGCGTAAGAATGGCTCTGTCTCGATTGAAATCGGTAGCGCCGACGTTCATGTAATTGGGTTCGATAGGCACGCTCTTTGCCTTGGATATGACGGCCTGTGCGCCTACCGTGTTCGGCGTAATCTCAAGGCCTGCAATCACGTCTTTATTTTGGTCGAAGGCTGAAAGCTCGACGGAAGAAACCACCGTCTCCTTAGCACCGGTGACCGGAATATAACCGGCAACGGAATGCACCTTGTCCACAGATTTTTTCGGCCCCTTCACGGAAACCTCTTCTTGATTGACCGTGATCCGATCGAGAACCATTCCTTCCGCCGGCTGGCCCTTTGCCGTCACGGTGACGGGTTTTTTGACAGTAACCACCTCGTCGACGGAAATGGTGATTGCTGTAGGATTGGATTTTTTAATCTTTAAATTGTCGTCCGATAGGCGGAAGTGGATAGGCAGCCGCTGCGAACCGGGCTGCACTTCCCCCAGATCCACATAGGCGGAAATATCTTCTTCTTTTAAGCCGATAATGGCGCTGCGATTCCCTGAAACCACGATATTCGTGGTGTAGGCGTCGTTTTTCAGCAGCTCCATCCCCGCCTCACGCATGGCGGCTTGATTTCTCAGCTCCACTTCCACATTTGAAAAATCCTTCGTAATCACCGGATCGATTTCCGTAATTATAAAGAACCACAGCAGAATGGAGAGGATGAGGGAGAAAATTTTCGTAATCGCGTCCCGATTGGCGGCAATGAAGTTCAAATATTTTTCACGCATCACGCGACCCCCTCATCATTTTTGGGAAAATAAATGGCCCGCAGCATTTGCTCCAAAGTGGATAAATCCAAATGGCGGTTGATTTGCCCATACTCGGCAACGGAAATGGATCCCGTTTCCTCACTGACGACAATGGAAAAGGCGTCGCTCTTTTCACTGATGCCAATGGCGGCGCGGTGGCGCGTGCCTAATTCCTTGGACAGGCCTTTCTCTTCCGTTAATGGCAGGAAGCAGGCGGCGGATATAATCTGATCGCCGTTAATGACCACTGCCCCGTCGTGAAGCGGCGTATTGGGAATAAAAATATTAATCAAAAGGCCCGAGGACAGCTCGCCGTAGATGCTCGTCCCCGTTTCGATAATTTCGTTTAGCCCGGTCTTCCTTTCGATAACCATCAAAGCACCGATTTTTTGACGGGACAAGGAGGCCACGGCACTGACGATTTCTTTAATGGTAGATTCATCCCGAGTTTGGCTTAAAATAAAACCCTTCCGCAGGGAACTGTTGCGACCGATAAATTCCAAACCCCGGCGAATTTCAGGCTGAAAGACGATAAACAGGCCGAGAAAGCCCCATGTCAACATGCTCTTTAAAAGGTAATTGAGCATATAAATTTGTAAAATTTCGCTGAGCTTCGTCAGAATCAAGACCACGACGATCCCCTTGCTTAATTGCTCGGCGCGGGTGCCCTTAATCAATTTAAAGAGCCAGTAAATGATCACCGCGACGATGGCGATGTCGATGACGTCTTGAATCCGTATCATCGATAAGGTCTCACTTATCCATTTCATGGTGATCCCCCTTCCTGAAAATATAGGTCGTAGCGCTCGCTACAAATAAAAACAAACCGAAGGCGATAAAGCCGTCGCCGATGCTCATGACTTTCGCCGAAGAAATGGCCGAGGTGAAACAGAAACGATCGCATAAAAAGCGCAGTCGCGTCGCCTCATTGGCCAAGCCGTGGGTCAAGACCCGCCCCTCGGTGATTAAGGTAAGGGCACGGGTGTCGCCGATCTTTAACAGAGCCGATGCCTCCACGGGCATATAGCCGTTTAAAGCGACTACAGCTGCGTTTAAGGCGATCCCCACGGCGGATAGGGTGTAACCCAAGTGGCGGCCCAAAAGACAGCCCACGGCCATGATAAAAAGCGCAAGAGCGTGAATGGCCGAAAAGTGCGCCGTAATGAAAGGCGACGAAGGCGCCGCCTTAAGCGCGATGATAAAGAGGGCGGCACCGGTACCTGCGACGATTAAATTTTTAAAGCGGGGCACCTGCAAAAAAGCCTTGTTTCTCCATGCCATCAACAGCCCCAGCCATATGCCTAAAAGAATCCCTTCGCTTGTCATTCTCCACCTACAAAAAATGCGCTCTCCTCAGAAAGCGCATTTGACTTGATTATTCTTCGTCTTCAGATTCTTCCGCTTCAGCAGGCTCTTCTGCTTCAACCGGTTCTTCCGTTTCTACCGGTTCAGCGGCTTCAGCAGGCTCTTCTGCTTCGGCGGTTTCGAGTTGACCGAAGTTGATCAAATCGCCGATTGCCATGGAGAAGTTTTCTTCTTCGGGCTTAGCTTCTGCTTGCGGTTGTTCTCTGCGACGGGGTTTTTGCTCTTTCTTTCTTTCGCGAGGAGCTTGCTCATCTTCGCCGCCCGGTTGAAGGGCTTTCATGGAAAGAGAAATCTTCTTGTCGTCGAAGTTAATATCCGTGACGCGAACATCGATTTCTTGACCGATTTCTAAAACATCGGACGGTTTTTCGACGTGTTGTCTGGAAATTTGAGATACGTGCAACAGGCCGTCTACGCCGGATTCCAAGCGAACGAATGCGCCGAAGTCCAGGATGTTGACGACGGTACCTTTCACGTCATCACCGACTTCTACGGTGTTAACGAAGGTATCCCAAGGTTTTTCAGTGGTTTGTTTTAAACCGAGGGCGATACGGTTCTTTTCTTCGTCGATCTTAAGAACCAATACCTTGACGTGTTCGCCGGGGCTGACGACATCGCTGGGATGTTTCACGCGGTTCCAGGAAAGTTCGGAAATGTGAATCAATCCATCTACACCGCCGACATCGACAAATGCACCGAAGTTGGTCAGACGTTGTACCGTACCTTCGACGAATTCGCCTTCTTGAAGGGTGCTGTAAACTTCTTTTCGCTTTTCTTCGATTTCGTTTGCTTCCAAGTTTTTACGGGAAAGGACGAATTTTCTTCTGCCCTTATCGAAGTCGATGATTTCACATTCCAAATCTTGGTCGACGTATTTGCTTAAATCTCTTTGGAAACGAACGGAAACGTGAGATGCGGGAATAAATCCGTTTAATCCGTCGACATCACAGGTCAAGCCGCCTTTAACGACATTGGTAACGTGGGCAACAACCGTTTCGCCGTTTTCAAATTTTTCTTCCATTTCATCCCAAACCTTCATGTTTTCCACGCGTTTGTAGGATAAAACGACATTACCGTCTCCATCGTCCATTTTCATTACGTAAACCTGAATTTTGTCTCCTTGATTGAAGACTTCACTCGGTTTTACATTGGGATCGTTGGACAATTCATCTCTGGAGATAATACCGTCTGCACGGTAGCCGATATTGACCATAACCTCATCATCGGTTACGTACAATACTTCGCCATCGACAATTTCACCGCGACGTACGCGAGTAAAAGAGTTTTCAATGGCCTCCATCATTTCATTGTTCATTTCGTCCCTGTTCATATTATCCATTCTACTAACAGCCTCCTTGATTACCGAACTCGGAGTGGATGCTCCGGCGGTAATACCAATTTTATTGAATTTTTTAAATGGACGTAGATCGAGTTGATTTATGGTTTGAATATGATAAACATAATCGCAATGTTCTGACGCAATTTTTACGAGTTTCTTCGTGTTTGCACTATTCTTACCACCTATAACGAGCATACAATCCACATGAGTAGCCAACATGCGACAGGCATCCTGACGGTCGTTTGTGGCTTTACATATGGTA
>QWCE01001762.1_pt1 | contig 30497 bp, 28 predicted proteins | sample 1972531 | NCBI WGS metagenome assembly QWCE01 (sample SAMN09866716, study PRJNA288562) | Human gut metagenome isolate term4_stool, whole genome shotgun sequencing... | reverse complement strand
TCGCCACCTGTACCAAAGGTTCCTGTTTTTCCGCTTTGATTATAACCATACATCCCTTTGCCGCCTTCTGTTTGTGTTGCTCCCGTGTTTAGAGTGTAACCCCAAGATCCACTGGCATAATATGGAACATCGTAAGAATATAATCCTCCGGCTGCTCCACCATAACTTTGGCCTGCCCAATCTTCTGCACCGCCGCCGCCAGCAGCTACCATTATACGACTTTTTAAAGAATTAAATTCATTCCAACTACCGTTAGTTAAACGAATATCTGTTGCTCCTCCTCCGGATAACCCACTAGATCTACCTAAACCTCCACCATTAAATGATGCTTCATGTGGCTTAGAATTACCAACATAAATATATAAAATTTCATTTGCATTTAAAATTATATCTCCGCTTGTATATGCACCGTAACCACCTGATTTTCCTGAACTTGCTCCTTGTGCTCCCCATAATTCTATTTTATATTTCCCTCTTGTTGGCGCTGTAAACGTTTGATAGTCACCAATATATTCATATTCATAAGTTGAATTTGGTTTGCTTCCTTTTTCATAATGAATTGTATAAACAGTATCAGTACAATGAGGTTCAGAAACTCTAATTGTTACATCTCCTTCTTGAGTTACAATTAGATCATTTCCTTCAATTGTTACTGTAGCATGTTGATCAAATGCTACTGCATTTAAAGCAATTTCTAAGGCATTGTAATTTAAATCTATATAATAATTAGTTTCATTGCTATCAAATTCTGGTGTCAATTCATGGATTTTTGCAGTTTCATTTATTAATTCTAATTCTGCAAGTTTAGTTGTATGCTCATTATCACTTAAATTTGCCCTTTTAACATTAACAGTATATATTTTTAAATTTCCGCTTTCACTTGTTACAGCTAAATTTATTGTAGTTGTTGAACCAAATTTAATATCATAAGTTCCATTTCCAACTAATGTAGCATGTTCTTCGTTTGTTTCAGAGTTTATTTCTATGGTTTTATCATATGTGCCAATTGTTACATTATATTCATCTATTTTCGGATCAAATGTTGGTGTCATAGTTCCTTTATCAGTGGTAATACTTTTTAATGTATTATCAGTATATAATTCACGTAAAGAACTTATCATAGCAAAACCATTACCAGCATTACCAGTTTGAACGCTTGTATTATCCTGAGTAGGTTGATTTACTAATGATCCTTTTTCTGTAGTCCATTCATAGCCTGTTCCATCTATTATTTTTGTATTATTAAATATGTAACCAGTCCATGAATGTGATTGGTTATCAGTTGTATCAGTAACAGCTCCTGCGCTAGTTACAGCAACGCAGCCATCATGTCCAGAAATGTAAGAACTTCCTCCTCCACCTCCAGAACAAATATTACTTCCGCCGCCGCCGTACCAGCCGCCGCCGCCACCTGAGCCACCATCAGTACTAATACCTTGACCACCTAGGCCAAAGGTTCCCATACTAACAGCTGTTGTAGAAGCATTTATTGCATATCCACCTTTAATTTGGGTCCCACCTGTTCCATAATAGCCTGACGCACTACTTCCCATATTAAGAGGATTATAACCAGTCAGTCCACCGGCAGGGCCACCGTCGCTTCTCCATCTTGATGAGCTTTCATAAGCAGCTCCGCCGCCACCGGCTGCTACCATTATTCTTGAAGCTAAGGATTCTTTAACATTCCAGGTACCTTTAGATGTAGTAGGCACTGTTCTTATATCAGTTGCTCCACCACCAGCACGACCGTCTTTATCTTTTCCAGCTGGAACATTTCCTCCACCATTCCAACCTCCATATAAGTTTGTTGAGCTGCTGCTTGCTTGACCACCTACATAAATATATAATTTAGTTCCTTTTAATAAACTAATTTCTCCTTCTGTATATCCACCAAGGCCACCAAATAATGTAGAATCATAATCTCCGCCTTGTGCTCCCCATAATTGGATACGATATCTTCCATTCATTGGAGCTATAAATTCTTGGTACTCTCCTGTATAAGAATATTTATATGTTTCTGCTGCAGCTTTTACTTTGCTTTCTCCCATGCTAAAAAGAGCAATAATTATAAGAATTATCATGCTGCTAAATTTAATACTATAAAATTGTTTTAAATTATGTACTCTTTTCATAATACATACTCCATATTATACATAATAATTTTACAACAAAATATAGATTTTGTCATTAAAAAAAGAACAGAAGCAACTCTATTCCATTAAATTTATTTACTATTAAATCCACAATCTAATTCAGCTTTAATTGTATAATCAGTTTTTCCATATGGAGATTTAGGATAAATAATTACTTTTGTATTAGTTTTATTACATTTTTCATCTGTTTTAGTATTTTTAAATTCACTGATTTTTTCTTTAAATTCACCATTTTTATATCTGCCTAAATTGTCTAAATCTACTTTTATTCCTATATCAGTAAACTTTGATAGTAAATTAGTTCTTTCATCAGATGATGTACCTACTTGTTCGTAATAGAAGTCTTCATAAAATTCACGACCCATCTCAACTAATGAAGTGTCCAATTTCTTTTCATTTGATTGATTCTTATTCATGAAAAATAATACTGTTGCTGCGCCAATGACAACTATTGCTGCTATGGCAATTACGACCTTTTTATTAAGCTTTTTAGATGTCTGTTTTTCCATTTTTAATTCGCTCCTTTATATTCTATAAATTTAGTATATCATTTTTTAAGTAAAATTAAAAGAAATTATTTCAATATATAGTTAATAAAAAATTGTTGACATTTGCATAACTTTGTCATATAGTATACTGGTATACCGAATTGGTATATACGGAAAGAGGGAGTAAATGTGGATAAAAAACAGATTATAATTAATTCAGCTAGAGAATTATTTTCTAGATATGGTTTTAAGAAAGTATCTATGGAGGAAATAGCAAAAAAAGCTTCTGTTACTAAAAGAACTATATATCATTATTTTAAAGATAAAGAAGCATTGTTTAGTTATTTTGTTAAAGAAGAACTTGATAAAGTTAAAATCATTTTAGAAAATAACAACAATAATAATTTCTCAAGTAGAATTGTTGATGATTTAAAAGAAATATTAACATTACGTAATAATAGTTCATTAATATCAACACTGATTAGAGATAATAATGCCAATTTTAATTCTTGTCCTGATTTTTTAAGTTTATATGAGCAAGAAATTGTGAATTACTTAGAAGAAAAGATTAAAAATGAAATTAATTTAGGTAATATTAAAAATTGCAATCCGCATTTAACAGCATTTATTCTTTATAAAATTTTTTATGCTGTAATGATTGAATATGACAAAGAAATTGATGAAGAAGATTTTATAAGAAATGTAAATATGATACTAAATGAAGGCTTATTAATTAAGGGAGGTTTAAAATAATGAAAAACAATTCAAAACAAAGTAAAATATTTCATTATGTAATTATAGCAGCAGTGCTTATTATACCTTTTATGTATAGTTTCTTTTATCTAAAAGCTTACTGGAATCCATATGGCAAAGGTAACATTGATAATTTACCAATTGCTATTGTTAATTTAGATGAAGGTAGTCGAGGAAAAGAAATTATAAATGGTATTAAAGAAAAAAATACTTTAAAATTAAGTATAACTAATAGTGAAAAAGCAGATAGTGGCTTAAATGATGGTACTTATTATGCAGTTATTACTATCCCAAAAGATTTTAGTGATAGTATTAATAGTGTTTCTACTACCGAAAAAAAACATCCAACTATTACTTATTCGCCAAATCAAAAATCTAATTATTTAGCAAGTCAAATAATAGATAAAGTTGTAACAACTGTAGAAGCAAATTTAGATAATACAATCAATTCTAACATTGTAAATACTTTAAGCAATAGTTTGACTGAAATTCCAGATCAATTAGATACAATTAATTCTGGTTTTGATAAATTAAGTGATGGAACAAGTGCTTTATATAGCGGAAGTAATACACTAGTTAATGGTACTAATACTTTAGCTAGTAGTTATCAACAATTTGATGATGGCATAAATAGTGTTAAAAATGGTAGTAACGATTTAAATAATGGTATTAATCAATTGAATAGTGGTATAAATGAACTTGCTACTGAAACTGAAGAATTTAATAAATTAAGTTCAATGATTCCTACTTTAACTAGTAGTGTAGAAAACTTAAAAAATGGTAGTGATGATTTTACAACAAATATGAATTCATATGTTGATAGTGTTAATAGTTTATTACCTTTAGTAAAAGTTGGTGCTCAAAGTGTTATAACTTCATATGAAACTGCTTGTAATAACGCTGGTATTGATCCAAACGCTGAGCAAGTTGAAGGAAGTCCATTATATGAAAGTTGGAAATCTTATCAAGGTGCTAAGAAAGCACTATTAAGTTTAAATACTTTAGAACAAGGGGGTAATAGTTTAAAAGAAGGTAACGCTAAAATAAATAATGGTTTAAATACTTTAAATACTTCTGTAACTCCATTAAATACTTTACCTTATAAAATTACTCAATTAACTAACGGTGTATCTCAATTACAAGCAGGATCTAATAAGTTAGTTAGTGGATCTAATACTTTAAACAATGGTATTAGTACTTTAGCTAAGAGTTCTGTAGATGTTAAAAATGGTATTATCTCAATTAACAATGGTAATGTTATTTTAAATAATGGTATTAAAACATTAAATAGTAGCGTATATAGTGCTAAAAATGAATTAAGTACAAAAGTTAATGATAGTAAAGAACAAATTAGTAAAGTTAATAATTTAACAGATTACAGTAAAAAACCAGTAGCTGTTGATAAAAAGGTAGTTAATGAAATATCTTCTTACGGAACAGCATTCTCACCATTCTTTATATCTATAGCATTATGGGTTGGATGTTTAATGATGTATATTATTTTCTATTTTGATAAAGAAGATCGTTTCCCTAAATTATCTGCATCTAATAAAAATAGATATCAACGTAGTTTATATTATCATGGATTAGCTAGTTTAGCAGGTTTAATATTAGGCATACTACTTATGACATTACTAGACTTTAGCATTACAAATTACTTCTTATATTTCATAAGTATAATTTTAATAGCTAACTTATTCATAGCTATAATAGAATTCTTAATTATGCAATTTAAAGATATAGGAAAATTTATTGCTCTTATTCTATTAGTGTTACAACTTGCTGCAGCAGGTGGTACGTTCCCAATTGAAACAGTAACTAAAGGATTTAGATTTTTAAATGGAATGTTACCAATGACTTACACTGTTAAGTTATTAAGAGAATCTTTGGTTACTATAGAATCTAGTTTACTTACTAAGAATTTAGTAATTGTTATATGTATTTTACTAGGATTTGTTATATTGAATCTAATTAGTAATGTTTATCATATAAAAAAAGATAATAAATAATAAAATTAAAAGAACAGCATTAAATAAAAATGTTGTTTTTTTATACATAAAAAAAGTAGTTTTTCAACTACATTTTATTATTTTACATATGGTATTAATGCCATAAATCTTGCATATTTAATTTGTTTAGCAATATGTCTTTGATGTTTTGCACAAGCACCAGTACGACGACGTGATTCTATTTTTCCTTTTTCACTAATATATTTAGAAACAATATTTACGTCTTTAAAATCTACTGATTTTCCTGCACACATTTGACATATTCTTTTTTTCTTACGTCCACGACGAATTTCTGCCATTATTTAGTTCCTCCTTTAAAATGGTAAGTCATCTTCACTTAAAACAACTTCTTGGCCAAAATCTTTAAAAGGATCTTCACTAATATCAGTTGTTGTTATATCAGAGCTTACGTTATCATTCATATTAGATTGGAAATCACTAGAAGAAACACTACCTTTAGGGCTTAAAAAAGTCACATTATCAGCAATTACTTCAGTTACATATCTTTTGGATCCATCTTGTGCATCATAACTTCTTGTTTGGATACGGCCTTCAACAGCTACTTGTGTACCTTTAGTACAATATTTTGCTATGTTTTCAGCTTGTTTTCTCCATGCAACGCAATTAATAAAATCTGCTTCTCTTTCACCATTTTGGTTAGTAAAAGGTCTATTAACAGCTAAAGAAAATGATGTTGTTGATGTACCATTGCTAATAGTTCTTAGTTCTGGGTCTCTAGTTAATCTTCCAATTAAAATAACTTTATTCATAAATAAATTTTACTCCTCATCTAATTTAATAATTAAATGTCTTAAAATATTTTCATCAAGTAATGATTTACGATCAAATTCTTTAATTGCATCATGACTTGCTTCAACAGTCATATCAAAATAATAACCATTGATTTCTTTTTTTATTGGATAAGCTAATTTTTTTTCGCCCATTTCCTTAAAATCTAGTACTTTGGCATTCATATCAGTTAATATTGCTTGAAAATTCTTTGCAGTTTCTGATACTTTTTCACTTTCAATTGTAGCTTTAACAATAAACATGATTTCATATTTTTCCATTGTCACTACACCTCCTTATGGTCTTTATCGGCTTCAAAAATAAAATGAAGCAAGGAGTAAATTAATACTCGCAAGCGTATTATACCACAATACATTTATATTTAGCAAATTTATTTTTTATGTTTTAATTTGTATTAATTTTATATTTTTATTCTTAATTTTAACTTTTAAACGCATTTAATGAGATTTAGAACAGATCTTAATAAATCTATGGAGTTTCTATATATAATTTTTAATATACAAATAATGAAGCATTACTTTTAGCAATACTTTTGCAATATTTAAAATGCATTGATTATGTATTATAATTTAGTAGTAAGGTGGTAGAGTAATATGGCATTTAGATTAATCGAATCTAAAAATGAAACTGAAAATAAAACTGTACGTTTCCCAGTTGATGTTATAAATAGTATTGAAGAAGCTATTTCTGGAAAAAACATTACATTTTCTAAATTTGTTATATCTGCATGTAGATATGCATTAGAAAATTTAGAAGAAACTGAAAAACCCACTAGCAAAGTTTAGTAGGTTTTTTTATTTAGTATATTTTTAGATTTCGATTTAATTCTTTGAATGCAATTATCAATTTGTTTAGAAGTTTTATTTAAAATTTCTGCTATTTCTAAATAATTATAATTTTTTAACATTAAATAAAATACTTCTTTTTCATTTGAAGATAAATTTTTTTCTATTTCATTAATTAATACTTTACAGTTTTCATCATCTTCTAAATTATGTAAGGGATTATTTTTATTTTCATCACTTAATAAATCCATTAAAGGTTGTTCATAATTATCATAGACATGTTCTAATGATAAAGAGCTATTCATAATTTTGTTTTTTAAACGTGAAGCCTTTTTTATTATTACTTGTAATCTTCTATCAACGCATAGAGTTATAAAAGTTGGTAACGAAGATGATGTATCATTATACCTATTTATCGCATCTGTAAAGCCGACTAATGCTTCTTGATAAAGATCATTATATTCAACATTATATTTTTTAGATGCTATTATATATTTTTTTATTATTAAATTAATTATATATTGATATTTTTCAAATAGTATTTCTTTTGCTTCTTCAGATTCTTCATTAGCTAAATTGATTAATTCACTATCAGAAATATCTTTATTATTCATTTTTATCACCTGTTAACTATATCATAAATAAGAATTCCTGCTGCAACAGAAGCATTTAAGCTATTAACTTGACCATACATTGGAATAGAAACTATTTCATCACAATTTTCTTTAACTAATCTGCTAATTCCTTTTCCTTCATTTCCAATAATTAAAAGAACTTTATCACTATAGTCAATTTTACTATAATTTTTGCCATCCATTGCTGAACCATAGACAAAAAAGCCTTGATCTTTAAAATCATTTATTGTTTTCACTAGGTTATTTACCATTGAAACAGAAACATTACTTAAAGCTCCTGCACTAGTTTTATAAACAGTATCATTTACGCTTACACTTCTGTCTTTAGGAATAATAATTGATTTTATCCCTGCAGCTTCACAAGTCCTAATTATAGCGCCTAAGTTATGAGGATCAACTAAATGATCTAACATTACAACACATTTATCGTCATAAAATTCAGCAACATCACTATATTCAAAATCGCTTATATCCATGACTAATCCTTGATGATTTCCAGTAACTAATTTATCCATTACGTGAAGATCCATAAATTCATAATTCATTTTATTTTTTTTGATTATATTAATTATTTCTTGATCTTTAAAATTCTTACTAATATATATTTTTTTGATACTTTTTAAATTATTTTCTAATTCTTTAAATACATTTTTGCCATATACTTTCATTTTTGCCTCACTATAAAATCCATTATTTCTTTTATTCTTTGATAATTTTTATTTAGATATAAATCACCTATTAAACATTCTAATCCAGTTGCAATTTTATAAGTAATTATATCAGTATTACTATTTTTTCTTCCATGAGCATTTCTGCCCCTTTTATAAATATCTATTTCTTCTTCCGTAAGAAAATTTGATTCGATTAAATTTTCTAAACATCTTCTTTGACTTTTAGCACTTACATACTTTAAACTTTCGTTTTGTAAATCTTTTACTTTAGCCATTTTTAAATTTATCAAAAATTCTCTTATATATAATTCGTATACTGCATCACCAATGTATGCCAAAGTTATTGGATTCATACAACCACCATCAAAATATTACCACATAAAACAAAAAAATGCTAATTTTTAGCATTTATCTATATTTAGTATAATCGGCTTCTTGATTTTTATTATAATTTAAGGTATTTATTATAGCATACTGTTCTTTTGTTAAACCTAGTTTTCCTGGAGCAAAGCACATTTGATCATTATCACCTTCAAATACCATTTTAAAGTTAAATTCATCTGAATCACAAATATAAGTAAAATTTACATCTAGTTTTTCTGTATCTCTCTTTTTATTCATGTATAAAAATCTTTCTGCCCAATCGCCATGTCCTACACCATTTTCATTCATTTTTCTTACTCTATAAAATGTTCCTGCTGGTGTTATAAAACCTACATATCCAATCATATCTTCAATATTTGTATACTCTTTAAAATCATATTTCATATTATCATTCCTTACTATTTTTTATTTTTCTAACTATATTCATTGCACAAGCAGCGCCTTGAGCACATACAGTTAAAATTTGATTTAATTCAATGTTTATTGTTGATCCTATTGCATAAATACCTGATATATTAGTTTCATAATTATAATTTATTTTTATATAGCCATATTCATCAGTTTCTATATTTTTAATAATTATATTATTAATAGGCTCATAACCAATATAAATAAATAAACCTTGAACTTCTATTATTTTTTTATTATTAACCTCAATTGCTTTCAAATGTTCATCTTCTGAAATTAATTTAGTAACTTTAGAGTTATTTAAAATGTTGATTTTATCATTTTCTTCGACTAATTTAATTAATGAAGAATTTGCTTTATATTTATCTGAACGATTTATTAATGTTACACTTTTAGCAATATTAGCTAAATATAATGATTCTTGAAAAGCACTATTTCCCCCACCAACAACAGCGACATCTAAATTTTTATAGAACATTCCGTCACAAATAGCACAAGTACTTATGCCTTTTCCTAAAAGTTCTTTTTCATGAGCTAACTCTAGCATTCTTTGTTTTCTACCCGTTGCTAATATTACATTTGATGTACTATATTCACTTTTATTCGTAATAACAATTTTTGTGTTATTGACTACTTTTATTTCTTTTACTTCTTCTAGTTTATATGGAATATCATTTTCTTTTATATTGTTTAAAAAATTATAAGCCAATTCAGGACCACTTACACTAATATAGCCAGGATAGTTTTCAATTTTATTTATATAATTTAATAAACCACCAGGCATTTTCTTTTCTAAAATTAATACCTTTAAATTACTTCTTTTAGCGTATAAAGCTGCCGAAATACCAGCAGGACCCATACCTATTACAATTAAATCATAGTTCATATTAGATTCACCTAGAATTTTATTTCATTAGTTAATTCTTCATTATATAAATCTTCAAAGTGGCCTTTTTTTTGTTTGATAATAAATAATACAATACCAGCTATTATTAATAATATAGAAACTATTTGAGCAACTTTAAATCCACCTAACATTAAAGAATCAGTTCTACTAATTTCAATAAAGAATCTACCTATTCCATACCAAACCATATAAGCTGCTGTTACTTGACCATTTTTTAAATATTTATATCTTCTTAAAACAAGTAAGCCAATAAAGCCAATTAAACACCAAATAGATTCATATAAGAATGTAGGCTGATAATACACACCATTAATGTTCATTCCTTCAATTATAAAGTTAGGTAAATGAAGTGATTTTAAATGAGCAAGGGTTGTTGCTGCACCATGAGCTTCACTATTAAAGAAATTTCCCCATCTTCCTATAGCTTGTCCAATTAATAATGCCGGAGCAAATATATCAATAATTTTCATAATATCTACATTATATTTTTTAGTATAAATTATAATAGTTAATATTCCTGCTATGATGCCCCCATGAATTGCTAATCCACCATGCCATATTTTAAATATTTCTAATAGATCATTTTGATATTGGCTAAAATTAAAAATTACATAGTATAATCTTGCTCCTAAAAGACTAAAGATTATAGTCCAAAATATCATATTAAATAAATATTCTTTATCTATTTTAAATCTTTGGCCTTCTTTTAAAATTAGTAATGATCCTACTATAAAAGCAACTAGCAGTAAAACCGAATACCATCTTATTTGTATAAAACCTAAGTTGATTAATATTGCATTCATATATCATCTTCCTTTATTAAAGTATACTAAACATGATTATTTTTTTCAATCATATACTTTTTTAAATATTGTCCAGTGTATGATTCTTTTACTTTGCAAATAGCTTCTGGAGTGCCACTAGCAATGATTTGTCCACCGCCTTCGCCACCTTCTGGTCCTAAATCAATTATATGATCTGCGACCTTTATAACATCTAAGTTATGTTCTATTACGATTACTGTGTCACCATTATCTACTATTCTTTGCAAAATTGTTAATAATTTTTTTATATCGTGACTATGTAATCCTGTTGTTGGTTCATCAAGAATAAATACACTTTTACCAGTAGCTTTCTTTTGTAATTCTTTTGCAAGTTTTACTCTGCCGGCTTCGCCCCCTGATAGCGTAGGAGCAGATTGACCAAGTTCTATGTATGAAAGTCCAACATCCATCATTACTTGTAATTTCTTTTTAACTTTAGGGATATTTTCAAAAAATTCAATTGCTTCACTAACTCTCATTTTTAAAACGTCACTAATATTTTTACCTTTAAATTTTATATCTAACGTTTCTTTATTATATCGCGTTCCATGACACACTTCACAAGGCACATAAACATCTGGTAAAAAATTCATTTCAATTCTTTTTACACCATCACCGTAACAAGCTTCACATCTTCCACCTTTTACATTAAAAGAAAATCTGTTTTTTCCGTATCCATGCATTTTAGCTTCTTTAGTGTTAGCAAAAACATCACGAATATCATCAAATACTCCAACATATGTTGCCGGGTTACTTCTTGGTGTTCTTCCAATTGGATCCTGACTTATGTGAATTACTTTATCAATGTTTTCAATACCTTTTATATCTTTACATTTTCCTACTATTGTTTTAGAATTATATATTTTTTTAGTTAAAGCATTATATAAAATATCATTTACTAATGTCGATTTGCCACTTCCTGATACTCCAGTTACACAAATAAATTTTCCAAGGGGAAATTTTACATCAATCTGTTTTAAGTTATGTTCACTTGCTTTTTTGACTTCTAGATACAAGCCATTTCCCTTTCTTCTTTTCTTTGGCACATCTATTTTTTCTTGCCCAGTTAAATATTTTCCAGTCAATGAATTTGGATTGTTCATAACTTCTGTTGGGGTTCCATGAGCCATTATCTTTCCACCATCACTTCCTGCACCAGGACCAATGTCTACTAAATAATCTGCTGCCAACATAGTATCTGTATCATGCTCTACTACAATTAAAGTGTTTCCTAAATCGCGCATTTCTTTCATAGATGCTATTAATTTATCATTATCTCTTTGGTGTAAACCTATACTTGGTTCATCAAGAACGTACAATACTCCAGTTAGTCTAGATCCTATTTGAGTAGCTAGCCTAATACGCTGAGCTTCGCCTCCTGATAATGTTCCAGCATTTCTATCTAAGGTTATGTATCCTAGACCAACATTATTCAAAAATTGTAATCTAGAAGATATTTCTTTTATTAATAATTCGCTTATTTTTTGTTGTTCTTTATTTAGTTTCAAATTGTTAATAAATTCATATAATTTTTCGATAGACAGACAAGTCATATCATAAATGTTTTTTTTATTAATAAATACATTTAATATTTCATGTTTCAAACGCGCACCCTTACAAATTGGACAGGTAGTTTCAACCATATAATTTTCAATCCAATCTCTTATCCAGCCAGCAGTTGTCTCTACTTGTCTTCTTTCTAAATTATTAACTATTCCTTCAAAAAAATCAGTTTTTGTTCGAACATTACCATTTTTAGAAACATAAGTAAACTCTAAAGGTGTTGTTGAACCATAAAGAATTTTATTTAATTTTTCTTTTGGAATATTTTTTATAGGCATATTTAAGTCTATATCGTAATAATCTGCAACAGTCTGAACTTCTGTATACATTGTATTTTGATCACTACTTAAAGTTACAATACCGCCTTGAGCAATACTTTTATTTTTATCAGGCATTAGTAAATCTTCAGATACTTTCATTTTCATTCCTAAACCATTACATTCTTCACACGCTCCAAACGGAGAATTAAAAGAAAACATTCTAGTTTCTAGATTAGGAATAGAATAATTACACTCAACACAAGCATAATTTTCTGATAAAATAAATTCTTCTTTTCCAACTACGTTGAATAAAACTAAACCATTTGCTAATTTAGATGCAGTTTCTATTGCTTCAAAGATTCTTCCTCTATCTTCTTGATGAATTACAACACGATCTATTACAACTTCAATAAAATCCTTTTTATTTTTTTCTAGTTTTATTTCTTCATACAAATCTTTTATTTCACCATTAACTCTAACTCTTGAGTATCCTTTAGCCTTTAAATCATCTAATAAAGCTTTGTGAGCACCTTTTTCTCCTCTAACTAATGGGGCCATTATTTCTAGCCTTGTATTCTCATCTAAAGCCATTATTTTATTAGTCATTTCTTCTATGCTTTGACTTTTAATAGGATGCTTATGATTAGGACAATAAGGTATACCAATACGCGCAAATAAAAGACGTAAATAATCATATATTTCAGTTACAGTACCAACAGTACTTCGAGGATTATTATTAGTACTTTTTTGATCAATTGATATACTAGGTGATAATCCTTCTATACTATCTACATCAGGCTTACTTGTTCCTCCTAAAAATTGACGAGCATAACTTGATAAACTTTCAACATATCTTCTTTGACCTTCAGCATATATTGTATCAAAAGCTAGACTTGATTTACCGCTTCCTGATACTCCAGTCATAACTATTAATTTATTTTTAGGAAGTTCGATACTTACGTTTTTTAAATTATTTTCTCTTGCACCTTTAACAATTATCTTATCCATTTTTACTACCTCTTTCTTAAATTATTTTAGCCAATTTAGAATTTATAATGCTTAGTATACTATTTATTTATAAAATTACAATGTTTACATAATTCTTCTACCTTTTTATTTTCTTGAAAACCCTTTATCATTTTAAGAACTTTTTCTTGTTTTAATATATTTTCTAAGCTATCGTCAAATATATTTCCTAAATTAATTTTAGCATTGCAATCTAAACAACAGGGTATTACTGTTCCATCAACTAAAATTCCTATATGATTTTTTAGTCCATAACATTTTCCATTCTCATTATAAATATTGTTATTAAGATCAGGCCATATAAATTCTTTATCTTCTTCTATAAAAACATTTTGCTTTAATTTAAATCCCTTTTTTAATTCTATTTTTTTATGATAATAGTTTTCTAAATAAGATATTATTTCTTTTTTATATGGACTATCTACCCACAATCTATAATTAATTATAGTATTATTTTTAATCAGTTTTTCACTAGCTTCTAAAATATTATTTAAATAATCATTTAATGAGGATTTATATAAAGAATTATAGCTATGTAAGGAAATATTTATTTGTCTAATATTATTGTTATGTTCTATTCTTTTAATTAAATATCCATTTGTTGTTATATTTACTTTAAAGTCAGAGCTTGCCAAGTTTATAAATTCATTAATTTTAGGATGTAATAATGGTTCTCCCATAACGTGGAAATATAAATAGTTAGTGTAACTTTTTACTTTATTTAATATTTGTTTAAATTCGTTTAATTGTATAAACTTTTTTGGCCTAGAATTTTTAGGACAAAATGTACAATTAAGATTACAATTATTTGTTATTTCAATATATATCTTTTTAAATTTCATTTTAAATCACGATATTATTTTAGCATTAATCGTACATTTGTTCAAGGATGTTGACATATTAACATAATTGTGCTATACTTTGACTATCAATGGGGATTGGTTAGAACAAAATTGAATGCTTTTTACATATAATATCCTTATTGAGGGTATTTTTTCATTTAAAAGGGGGAATTTAATATGATGACATATCCTGATAATGGTGCTTACTTTTTTAGCAAAATCAAAAAACGTTGTAAACTAAATGACGATTGGTATAATTTAATATTACAAGATTTTGATTATAATGATGAGAATATTGAGAGTATAAGCATAAATTCTAATTGCTTACTAGCTATTAAAAAAAGAAATGTTTATTTAAATGATAATAACAATAATATAATCTTTAGTGGCGATGTTCAAGAAAAAGTTTCAATATGTTTATGCAAAGACAAGCTTATTTATAAAAGAGCAACTTTGCCTATTAAAATTAATAAAGAAAATAAAATGTTTTCTAATTGTTCAATAACAATTGAACAAGATAATGATTTAACAAGCTTTTATAAAACTGAAAGATTTGATTATAAACAAGGTAAATATGTTGATACTAGTATTACTGAACATAAAGAAAATTATTCTTCTGATAAAATAACAGATGCTGAAACTATTACTACTAACATGAAAGTAAATTATGAGAATTCATTTCATTTAGATAATACAAAAATTACTAGATTTGAACCACTTAAAGATGATCTTGTTCTTAAAACAGATAATTTTTATATTAATAGAAAGCCAGCTAGAAAAACTGATTTTAAAATTTTTGAAAACTTAAATAAAGAAGGTCAAAAATTTGACTTAAGTAAGCATTATTTAGCAAAAGAACATGCTTATCAATATTTGGTTCAAACTAAATCATTTGAAAATTTAGAACCACAAGGCTATCATTATACATTAAAAAAATAAGAGTATTTTAAAACATTTATTACATAATAAATGTTTTTTTTATAAAAAAAATAGTCTTAAAGACTATTAATTATAAATTGCATCCTATATCTTTATGATTCAAATTTTTATAAATAGCGTATGTTAAGCATTTTAAACCGCCATGGCACATTTGAGCATGTTCACAATCATTGCAATCATCCGGAATTGTACTTTTTCTTAATTCCTTTAATATGGGATTAGTTTTATAAAGTTTATACATATCATCTTTTAATAAATTTCCAACTACTATAGGCATTCGTCTGCATGGAACTAAATCGCCATTTTCCATTACTGTTAATAGAGTATCTCCAGCAGTACATCCATAGGCAAAATCATTTGTTTTTTGAAATTGCAATGCTCTATACATAGAAATTGTAGTCTTATTATACTGTTTTCTTTTTAATTTTAATCTTTCTTTAGCCATAATAGATAAATACTCTTGAGTTTGACTAACATTCAATGCTAAATTTTTATCTTCAGAATCACCTAATGGTATATATCGATCAGACCAAACATTATCAACTTTATATTTTTTAGCATATGATACAACTTTAGGGAATTCTTTGTAATTTAGTGTCGTTGCTGTAAAAGATATAGAAGTAAATATATTATATTTTTTTAAATTTTTTATTCCTTTTGCTATTTTCTTATAAGTTCCTTTTCCTCTAATATAGTCATTAGTCTTTTGTCCGCCTTCTAAACTAACTTGAACATAGTATGGATTATAGCTTTTTATTTTCTTGGCTATATTTTTTGTTATTAAAGTACCATTTGTTAAAATTGAAAATGATATTAATTCTTCATCTTTTTTTATTAAGTCTAATATCTTAAATAAATGGGGATTACATAAAGGCTCTCCGCCTGTAATATTAATATGACCTTTCATTTTTAATTTTTTTAATAAATTTTTATATTGTTTATAAATCTTTTCTAGTTGTTCATAACTTAACTGGATTGGCTTGTGGTTTTCTTGATAGCAATGTAAACATTTTAAATTACAGTTTTCACTTAAATGCCATTGAAGAACAAATTTTTTTACCATGATCCTCCACCACCACATGATGAACATCCACCACCACATGATGAACATCCGCCACCACATGATGATGAGCTGCCACTAATTGACGCACTTGGATGATAAACATCATCATATAAACTATAATATGCCCAATCATTACTATAATCGAAGTTACCCATATCTAAGTTTGGCATTGGTATTTTTTCAAATTTTTTGATCCATTTTTTTGATACGTTTAAAACATAGGTATATGGTAAGATATTATAAAAATAATTAGGATTTTCGGAAACTAACATTTCTAATTTTTCTTTTTCAGCTGTAACTAAAAAATTTCTAAAGCCTAATATTTGAGCAGTAATTTTCTCACCATATTCAGTTTTTCTAGTCATAAATATAGTGAAAAAGAAATTTATCAAAATACACACGAAATTTAATTTGTATAAAATATTCCATGCTGGGTCTAAATCTTCTATAAATACATAAGATATATAGCTTAATATAGCAACGATTAAAGTTAAAATTACTGATGAGACCATTTTTTTAGTTGAAGCACTATCTTGTACTGCATCTTTTAAGTTTTTATCTAACAAGTTTTCAACTTCATCAAACGCCATATATAGTGTTTTATGTTCACTTAAAATAATAACATTTTTACTTTCAAATAATTTATTATAAACTATTGTTTCTAGTTCAGATAAAGCAGGCATTTTGCTTAATGCTTCATTATATTTTAAAACCTTATTTTCATATTCTGCTACTTGATCATTATATTTTTGTTTTTCTATTTCTAGTGTTTGTTCATTTACTTCATTATCTCTAAGTATTTGAATATACCCTTTGTTTATTAGACTATCTTTTACTTCATTAAATTTGTCAAAATTAGATTTTAAAATTTTTGTATCGCTATCATGGAATAAAAATTTCATCATAGTTTGTTCTGCAGCTGTTAAATTATTATCACTTTGTTTTAACATTTTTATTTCAATTTCAGCTTTTGATAAATTTTCTTCAAAAGAAGCTATTTTTTCTGGTATTGGTATTAAATTAGTTATTTGAATTTCTTTTTTCTTTTCTTTTATTTCATCTATTTTAATATATCCTTTACTTGCAAGTTGGATTATTAAAGAAATAGTTAATTTTTTACTAGTTTGTTTACTATAAATATAGCCAATTTCAGCTGCACTCATATTTTCTGGTGGATAAAATTCTACAGTTTGTGCTACTTTTGGATAATCTTTACCATATTTTATCCATTTAAATATTGTAAATAAAGTTATAACAATTATAATCATTGAAACAGTAAATGAGCCATAACCATAATTCCAACTTCCACCATTAAAATATCCTTCTGGAAGTTCTATATCTACGGTTAAAGATGTTTCCAATTTTTTATTATATTTACTCATATATTTATCTTGATCAAATTTAGCATATAAGGTGTTACCTTCTACATTATAATCAACATACTCATTAACATTTTCTTTTCTTTTTTTATCAGTAAAGAAATTTATTTTACAACCAGCAATACTTTTTGGCATGGTAACTTGGATAGTTGGATTTTCTATAGCAGTCCCCCAGTAATCACCATAAACATGGAAAATAAATTCATCAAATCCTTCATAAGGATCTTTTCCCATATCATATGTATATTGAATATTATAATTTCTATTGCCTAAAGAAACATAGGAATTTGCATCTCCTAGTTTTATTCTAGATTTTTTATTTACCATATCAACAGAATATGGATCGGATGTTGATCTTAAAAAATAAATATTTGATTTTCTTTTAATAGTTTTACCATTTTTGTCAGTATATTTTAGCCATTAAGGTGTAAATTTATAAATACCGTGATGATTTGTTGAATTCCAATTAACATTTATATCCTCTGAAACATCTACTTGGTTATCTTCTTTTACATCTAATACAACATTATAAGATGAAATAGTATAGCCATCTGCTGATTTTGGTGTTGAATTACCTGACGAAACATCTATCATTATAAATAAAGCAAAAAAAGAAAATGCTATAATTGCAACTACTTTTTTGTTTTTTACTCCTAATAGATTTAATAATCTAAACATTATACTTCCACCTGAATATTTTGTCGTTCTTCATTTTCTATACTAAACATTGGTTTTGATTTATATCCAGCTATTTTAGCTATTATATTACTAGGTATCATTTCTACTTTATTATTATAATTTTTTACTACTGCATTGTAATATTTTCTTGATTGAGCAATTTCATCTTCTATTGAAGTAAGATCTTTACTTAATTGAAGAAAGTTTTCATTTGCTTTTAATTCAGGATAATTCTCTGCTAAAGCCATTATTTTATTTATACTTTGATTTATTAATTTATTTTTATTAATTTTTTCTTCTGTACTCATATTATCATAAATATTATTTCTTAATTTAATAATTTCTTCTAAAGTATCTTTTTCATGTTTGGCATACCCTTTTACAACATTTACTAAGTTAGGTATTAAATCCCATCTTTTTTTTAAATAAACATCCATTGTTGCAAAACTTTCGTTAACAGTATTGTTTAATTTTATTAGTTTATTATAGACTATTATAAAATATAATAAACATATTAATATAATAATTATTATTGCATATATCATACTCATACTCCTTACTTTCTACTATATATTTTACATTAGAGTATAAAAAAAGAAAATACTTTTTTCTTTAAAATGTAAATCTAATATATAATTATATGTTAGAACTTTTTCTTCTTTGGATTCTATATATGATTTTTAATTGTAATTTATATGGTAAGAATCTTGTTGCAAATATACCTAATCTAGTAGATAATCCTGGTATTATAATTAGTTTTTTCTTAAGTAATTTATCTATTGCAATACGTGCTACCTTAGAACTATTCATTTCTTTTATACTAAACTTACCCTTAGCAACTTTATTAAATTCTGTTGCTACTGGTCCTGGGCAAAGTGCACTTATAACTACTTTACTATTTTGATGTTTTAGTTCTTCATAAATAGCCATTGTTAATTTTAACACATAGTTTTTAGAAGCATAATAGGTATTAAGTCTTGGTCCAGCTATGAATCCTGCACTACTTGCAACATTTAAAATATAGCCAGAATCTCTTTTAATAAAATCTTTTAAAAATAATTTAGTTAAAATATGAGTACATTTAATATTAACGTCAATCATTTCTAATTCTCTAGTTAAGTCAGTTTTGTTAAACATTCCAAATAAGCCAAATCCAGCATTATTTATTAAAATATCAATATTTTCTTTTTTTACTTGATCATATAATTTAAAACAATGTTGTTCTTGGGATAAATCTAAATTTATTATTGTTACACTTGTTTGTAATTCTTTCTTTAATTGTTCTAACCTATTTTTTCTTCTAGCAACTAATATTAAATCATAATTTTTACTTGCTAAATATCTGGCCATATCTCTTCCTATACCACTACTTGCACCTGTAATTAAAGCCTTCATATTACCACCATTATTAGTTTATCATATTTAATTTATTCTATAAAAAAAAATTTAGATTTTTCTAAATTTTCTTTTCTATAACTTCCATTATATTTGGTAGCATTTGTTTTTTTCTAGATACTATATCTTGTAAATAAATACCTTGTTTAATATCAGAAATATTAAAACTGTCTGCGATTATTTCTTTTGCTGAATCATTATAAACAACATATGAGCCATTTTTAATAACGTCAGTTATAAATAAAACTGCTATTTTAAAACCTTGTTTTTCTAAATTATTTAATAATTCAACGTATTTAGATAAATCTTTTTCTATTTCTTCATAATCCATAGTTGTTATTTGAGATATAGCAAGTGCCACATCATCAACATTGTAATTTTTCATATCTTGACTTAAAATTTCTTCTGGTTTCATTCCTTTAATTGATGAACCAGCTTTAAACATTTCATATCCATATTTGTCTATATCAACATCAGCTATTTTAGCTAACTTATTAGCAACATCAATATCTAATTGAGTAGTTGTAGGAGATTTGAAAATCATTGTATCAGATAAAATTGCAGATAACATTAAACCAGCTATTTCTTTTGGAATAGTTATATGATTTTCTTCATATAAGTTATAAATAATTGTACAAGTACAACCAACTGGCATAGATCTAAAACTAATAGGCATAGTAGTACCGATTGTTCCTAAGTTATGATGATCAACTATTTCTAAAATATTTGCTTCATCGATTCCTTCTACACTTTGAGATTTTTGGTTATGGTCTACTAAAATAACATCTTGTTTTTCAAAACTATTAGTATCTGTTACTTTTAATAATCCTAAACAATGGCCTTTTTTATCTACTATAGGATAGTTTGTATGACCACACTTATTTATTACATCTAATATCTCACTTCTATAATCTAATGAATTAAATACTATAGGATTTTCATTGATATTAATATTCTTTGCATATTCCGAAATTCTTATTTTTGTAGAAGTTGTATATGTATCATATGGTGTATAAATTACATTTACTTTATTTTCTTTAGCTAAAGATAGCATATCTTCTGTTAAATGATAATTACCATCTACTATTAATAATTTTATTTTACTTTCTAATGCTTTTTTAACAATATTATATCTATCTCCACATATAAGAATATTATCAGTATTTAATTCTATTTTTTCCACAAATGAAGAACTGTTATATGCAGCGACTAGAAGATTGCCTTTGATTTCTTCATCAAATTTTAAAACTTCTTCGCCAGCTAGAGATTCTAAAATATTTGTATATGAAGTATGTAATTGACTTATATCACCATTTATTAGTTCTTTGGCGATTTCTTTTAGAGTAATTAAGCCACATAATTTTTTATTATCATTAACAAGTGGTAGAGCTGTTATTTGATTGTCACTCATAAATTTAAATGCTTTTTCAATAGAAGCATTTGCATTTAATATAATTCCTTTTTTATAAGCAATATCTTCAACTTGAACTTTTACATCATTTAAATAGATAGGTTCTTTTACTTTAAAATAATTTAAAGCAAATTTTGTTTCATTGTTAATTGTTCCTAATACTCTAGGTTCAGTATCCATACCTAATTGATTTTTTAAATAGGATAATGCAATACTTGAACTTACGGTATCTGTATCTGGTTTACGATGACCAAATATATAAGTTTTTACCATTTTCTCACTTCTTTCAACTTTTGTTATTATATCATAAATTGTTTTTACAAAAAAGATTGTTTATTAAGATCTATTCACTTTGCATTTCAAATAAAACATTTCTTAATTCCATTGCTCTTTCAAAATCTAATTCAGCAGCTGCTTTGTGCATTTCATTTTCTATTTTTTGCATTAATTCTATTTTGTCTTTTTTACTTAATTTTTGTTTTTGTTTTGATTTTTTCTCATCAACTTCATTACTAACAACTTCTCTAATTTCTTTTATTATAGTTTTTGGTGTTATATTATGTTCTTTATTATATTTATCTTGAATTTCTCTTCTTCTTGCTGTTTCTTTAATAGAATATTCCATTGCTTCACTAATTTGATCCGCATACATTATAACGTGACCAGATGCATTTCTTGCACATCTTCCTATTGTTTGAATTAAACTTCTAGAGCTTCTTAAAAACCCTTGTTTATCCGCATCCATTATGCATATTAAACTAACTTCTGGTATATCAATTCCTTCTCTAAGCAAGTTTATACCAACTAGAACATCATATTTACCCATTCTTACTTCTTGAATTATTTTTAATCTTTCTAATGATTTAATTTCACTATGTAAATATGCTACTTTGATATTAAATGAGCTTAAATAATTGGTTAATTCTTCAGCCATTCTAATAGTAAGCGTAGTAATTAATACTCTTTCATTTTTTCCTTTTCTTATTCTTATTTGTTCGATTATATCATCTATTTGACCTTCAGTAGGTTTGACTTCTATTGTTGGATCAAGTAATCCTGTTGGTCTAATGATTTGTTCAACATAATTATTATTTACTAATTCTAACTCATAATCACCTGGTGTTGCTGAAACATAAATAGCTTGATTTATTTTATTAACAAATTCTTCAAAGCGAAGAGGTCTATTATCTAGAGCACTAGGTAATCTAAAACCATAATCTACTAAGGTTTGTTTTCTTGCTCTATCGCCATTATACATTCCTCTTACTTGAGGTAAAGTTACATGAGATTCGTCTACTACTAATAAATAATCTTCTGGAAAAAAGTCTAACAATGTTGTTGGAGTCTCTCCTTCAGCTCTTAAAGATAAATGTCTGGAATAGTTTTCTACTCCACTACAAAAGCCAGTCTCTTTTAACATTTCTATATCATACAAAGTTCTTTCTCTTAGTCTTTGTTCTTCAATTAACTTGTTATTATCTTTTAATTCTTTTAATCTTACTTCTAACTCGGCTTCTATTCTTTTAATGGCCTCGTTTAATTTTTCTTTTGATGTAACAAAGTGTGAAGCTGGAAAAATTGAAATTGATTTCTTACTTTGAATTATCGCACCTGTTAATGGATCGAATGTCGTTATTCTATCAACATAATCACCAAATAGTTCAATTTTAATACCATGAGTTTTTTCATTAGCTGGTATTACTTCAATTGTATCTCCTTTAGCACGAAATGTTCCACGATGGAAATCTATTTCACTTCTCTCATAAGTCATTTCAACCAATTTGTTAATAATGTCACTTCTTTTTATTTTATCATTAACATTTAAAGTTAGCATTCCATTTTCATATTCTTCTTTTTCACCAATATTATATATACAAGATACAGAAGCTACAATTATTACATCTCTATTATTAATTAATGCAGATGTTGCAGCATGTCTCATCTCATCTATTTCATCATTAATTGATGAATCTTTTTCGATATATGTGTCACTTGATGGAACATATGCTTCTGGTTGATAATAGTCATAAAAACTAATAAAAAAAGCTACATGATTATTAGGAAATAATTCTTTAAACTCTGCATACAATTGTCCAGCAAGAGTTTTATTATGCGCAAGAACTAAGGTTGGCTTATTAGTTTGAGCAATTACATTAGCTATTGTAAATGTTTTCCCTGTCCCTGTTGCTCCTAACAATACTTGTGATTTTTTACCGTTTTTTACTCCATCAACTAGTTCGCTTATAGCTTTATTTTGGTCTCCACTTGGTTTATAGTTTGATACTAAATTAAACATAACGTCCTCCTTATTTATTCATCAATATTCTATTCGATTTTAAAGAAGTCTTCTGATAAATTATTTTAACACTTACTTATTATAAAAACAAGAAAGCAATAAGCATAGTATATTTATTTAATATTCTTTTATCCTATATAAATATTATACATATTTTTTTGACTTAATATATTTTATTTTTCTAGAATACAATAACATAAATTGACACTAAATCACTTTTCTGGTATAATATTTTAAATTTTAACGGAGGGGTTTTAAAATGGGGCCAGAAAACGGAAGAAATAATAATGAAGTTTCGTTTTTTCATTTACAAGATTATATATCAAAAATAAAATTAACTGATAATACTTTATTTCATTTAGAAGAGACTAATAGAAATTTTGATGATTATTTTAAAAAGCTATCTGAAGTAGATAAAAATGCTATTTTATATTATTGGATTGATTCTTTAAAAAAGGAAATCAAATACTCTAATGCAATTGAAAACAATAGTAATGTTAGATATTTAGCATTTGATGATGATGTTTTCTTTGAAACTCTAAACATAAGCCATACTAGAATAAAAAAATTACATCAATATATAACAAATTCCCATGTAGATTCAGATTATCGAAAGTGTGATGTTAGAGTTAGTTCTATATATGAAGATGGAACAGAGGATGTTTTTTGGCACGGTGCAAAAAGTGAAGATGTTAAAAAGTTTATGGATGATTTTATACAAGTTTATAAACAAGATACTTTATCTAGTATTTTCTCATCGCCATTCTTAAAAAGTGCATTAATTCATTTGTTATTTGTAAGAATTCATCCTTTTAATGACGGGAATGGTCGAACTGCTAGAATGATTCATAATATTAAATTTACGCAATCATTAAATCATGTTTATAAATCTAATTTAATGGTTTGTCCATTAAATTTAAGTCAAAGTATTTTAGTTAATAAACATACTTATGTTAACATTTTAAATTCAATTTATTTTGATATGCAGCATAATTCTAATGATGAAATTAATAAATGGTTTGATTTCATTTTAAATATGGTTGATGAACAAATTTATTATAATAATAATAAATTACCTAAACTATATGATGCTTTTAATAATATATCTAAAATTTCTGAAAACGATGATTCATATTATGCTAATTATGCTAGAAAAATGAAACTATTTAAATAAGAACTTTAACAAGTTCTTTTTTTATACTATAATATTTATAGGAATGTGATACTATGGATATTAATGATTTATATAATAAAGTTACTCAAGGTGTAGATGAAAAGTGGAGCGATTTATATAAAATGAGATATATTTATTTAACAGTAGGAAAATATCTAATAAAAAATACTGATTTTTTTTATTCTGTAGATAAAAAGCTTGGTAATCAAAATTTAAATATTAATGAACTTTCTAATATTTATAATGATGAAAAAAATAATGGTGATTTAAAAGTAATATGTAAATCAGCAGCGTTAATTTTAAAATATTTATTTAGTAAATTTAATATTGAATCTAAGTTAGTACAATCAACTAATAAAATTATCGCTAGTGATGATAATGAAAACCTAGATATTTACCATTGGTTTTTAGCTGCAAAAGATAAAGATACAAATCAAACATATTTTATGACATTAATTTCTGATTTACCTTATATAAAGCTTAATATGTCTACTAAGCATTTTGGCAATAATATTTCTTACTTATCATCTAATGCAGATGGATCAGTAACTCAAAATTATCAAGGCGAAGAAATTAAAAATACTTTTATACCACCTGAAACTTTGAAAAAAATTGATATTGATTTAGGGTATATTAATAGTTATTATAATACTAAAAATGGAAAATACAATTTATCTGAGGAAGTTACTTGGACTAATGACTATAATGATTATTCCCTTAGGCTTTTAAATACTGCTATGATTGCAAATAATTATTATTTGGACATTTTAATTTATGATACTCGTTTTTATAAAAGCTTAACTAATTTTAATGTAAATGGAAAAAATATAGATTTTACAGAAACTAAACTATCAGATATTACAAAAGAAGATTGGGATAAATTTAAAGATATTCTAGTTATACAAATTGTTAATTATTTTTCAACTAAATACCCCGATACTTATTTTTCTAAAGAATACAAATATAATTATGACGAATGGTTAAAGACCATCTGCCTAAAATTGGAAAATTACATTTTAAATAATAATCAATTTAATAAGGATATCAATGAATTAAAAATAAGTGATGATTTTAATTTTAAAAAGTGGAGTAGAAATTTAAAAAAAGCTGAAAAAAATAATATTGCTGATTTAGATATTTTGATGAAGCTAGATTATATAATAAATAATTTAACGCTTAACTTAAATAATTCTGAAGAACATTTTGATTTAGCTAAATTTATTAAACAACTGGCTATATATTTTGTAAATCCAGATTTTCTACCAAATGATGATATTAATACATATGTTACTAATTCTTACATTGCTCATAAATTATATAAGTTGTTTCCAATTATATTAGATTGCGATCATAAAAGTGAATTTAACAACGGTGGATATAATGAACAGATAGTTATTATAAAAGAAATATTAAATAATATGTTCTTAGAATTAAATTATAATAATTCTAATATTAGTCAGTATAATGAAAATTATAGTAATATTGAAAATAGAATTCATATGTACCCAATAAAAAATAAAACTGCTAATGAATATGCTTTAATATTTAATGTTATTGCAAATCAAGATATTAGTAGTGAAAATGACTATTATTTTATTTATGATATGAAAAATAATACTTTTAAAGTTGCTGATATATTAAATATTTCTCTAGATTATATTATTATAAGCAATAGATTAAAGGGAATTATTGAAGATCTTGAAGCTCAAACTGAAGGAAGATATAAAAAATAGAGGTTAATACTGAACTTAACCTCTTTTAATTGGTACTCTTTCAAATAAATCATTTAAAGAAATTTTTTTATATTCTTCAAAAAACATTTGTTGTATAACACCAAAAATCTCTTCATTTGGATTGATTTTTTTTAGTTCTAAAGGATTTATACTTTCTATTAAATTATTTATTTTTTTTATTTTATGATTTTCTATGTCAATTTCATAATATAAATAATTAATATTGCCTGACATTAGCAATGATGCAAAATAAGATGTTGTTTTATCATAGTTTATATAACTATATAAATTAAAATCAGTCATAAAGTAAACCTCCTTTGTTACTTAAAGTTTAGCTCTATTTACAATTTTTGTCAATATTAGTCATTTCTACGAGAAAACAATAAAATTAATCTTAATAAATCTAGAGCATTAGATAATACACCAGCAACATAAGTCATAGCTGCTGATGATAAAACTTTAGTTACTCCTACCATTTCATCTGGTGAAATAATATTAACACTTTCTAACTCTTTTTTTGCTCTAGATGATGCATTATATTCAACTGGTAAAGTTATAATTTGAAAAACTAGTCCTAATGTTACTAAAGCAATACCAACGCTAAATAAATTTACAGCCTCAAATAAAAAGCCTAAAAGTAATACAATGTATGAAAAGTAGTTTGAAATTCTAACAATTGGGAATAACATACTTCTAAATCTTAAAAAGCTATAATTTTCTTTATCTTGTATGGCATGACCACATTCATGAGCTGCGACTGCAATAGCTGCTACTGATTCACCATGAAATATATCTGAAGAAAGTCTAACTACTTTTCTTGAAGGATCATAATGATCAGTTAAATTTCCTCTAACTTCAACAACGTGTACATTTTGTAATCCATTTTTATCTAATATTTTTCGAGCAACGTCAAAGCCACTCAATTTTTTTGAGTTTTCTATATTTTTATATTTGCTATAATTTACACTAATTCCTATTTGAGCTATAGCTGGAATAGCTATTATACCTAATATAATTAATAAATCCATTTCATCACTTCCATTAAGTATTATAACCTAGTTATGTGAAATATTAGTGTTTATTTCGTAAATTGTTGCTTCACGTGAATCTTTTAATCTAATTCCTTTTGCAGCTAAATCATTTCTTATTTGATCAGCTAGTTGATAATTTTTTTCTTGTTTAGCTTTGTTTCTTAAATCTATTTGTTTTTGAATATATTCTTCATCTATATCTATATTATTAGATTCTAACGTAGTTAGGTCTAATGATAAAACTTTATCCCAAGATTTAATTAGTTCATATTTTGTTGAATCATTTAAATTACTTTTTAAAACTTCATATATTAATGTTATTGCATTAGAAGTGTTTAAATCATTACTTATATATTCTTTAAATTTATCATCATATTCTTTATATTTTTCTTCTTCTAATAAAGAAGATGGTTTTAAAGCTAATACTTTATTTTTTAGTTTATTATAGGTAGTAGTCGCTTTATCTAAAGCATCGTATGAAAATACTAATACTTTTCGATAAGAAGTATTTAAACACATAAATCTATATGCAATAGGATTATATCCTTTTTCTTCTAATAAATTTACTGTTAAAAAATCTCCTTTTGATTTACTCATTTTTCCAGTTTCATCATTTAAATGTTCGCCATGAATCCAATAATTACACCATTTGTGGCCTAAATATGACTCACTTTGGGCAATTTCATTAGTGTGATGAGGGAAAATATTATCAATCCCCCCGCAATGAATGTCTAAATTTTCACCAAGATATTTTAAGGAAATACCACTACATTCAATATGCCATCCTGGATAACCTAATCCAAAAGGAGAATCCCATTTTAACTCTTGATCATCAAATTTTGACTTAGTAAACCATAGCGCAAAATCTGCTTGGTTTTTCTTAGCTTTGTCTTCTTCTACACCTTCTCTAACACCAACAACCATTTCATCAATTTTATGATTTGTTAATTGATAATAATCCGTCAATTTAGATGTATCAAAATAAACATTGCCACCACTTTGATAAGCATATCCTTTTTTTATTAGAGCATTTATAATTTTAAGATATTCATCAATATTGTCAGTTGCTTTTGAAACAATTTCTGGCCATTTGATATTCAATTTTTCAGTGTCTTTTTTAAATGCTTCAGTATAGAAATTTGCTATGTCTAACACAGTTTTATGTTCACGTTTTGCTCCTTTAAGCATTTTATCTTCACCAGAGTCTGAATCACTTGTTAAATGACCAACATCAGTTATATTCATTGCTCTTTTAACATTATATCCTAGATAATTTAAAGTCTTTTCTAGTACATCTTCAAATATGTAAGTTCTTAAATTTCCAATGTGCGCATAATGATAAACAGTTGGACCACAAGTGTACATAGTTACAAGATCTTTGTTATGTGGAATAAATTCATCTACATGTTTTGTTAAAGTATTATATATTTTCATATAATCACCTCTATTTATTTTTATACATATCTACTCTATTTAATATTTTCTCTTTTCCTAAAATATGCATAATTTCATATAAATCTGGAGTTTGCGTTAATGAAGTAGTGTCCTTTATACGCTTCATCTTCACGCTCAATATCCCCGTCCCTCAGTGGGAGTTTAATTGCTTGCTTGTTTGGTTTCTTACCGCCGAACTTGCCGACACCTTCTTCAATCGCAGCATCAATAGCTTTCTCAATAGCGTTTACTGTTTCAACATCACTTTTAGGGATAAGCAGTGAAACACTATATTTTTCAGGACCGCCGTTAATAGACTTTGGCTCCCAACCGTTAAAATAGGAAAGACGCGTGTTCTTACCGGTGATAACCTTCGTGTTATTTAATTTAGACATAGTACTAATTCTCCTTTTTGAATTCGTTATTTGCGTTTGAAACATTAACTTTTGCTCGCTTATCAGAGTCTGGTACGAGCGTAAGTTTTCCGGACGGTTTTATAATTAGGTCGCCCAGAATATCCTCAAATTTTTTCTTGCCCATCAGCTTTTGCATTTCTGTTAAACCGATAAGACTAGTTTTGAAAATGTCGGTAAAGCCTGCGGCTTTCGCTTTCTCAATAACCGCTGTCTCATCCTTAAACTTACGAACAGAACGCCCTTCCACGAGTTTGAAACCGCTCCACTCTTTACCATGGTTTATAGCGGAATCTGTGGCGTACGCTAAAACATCATCAGCCCACTTCGTAAGAGTTGGAATAGTTTTAAGAACCTCCTCAATCTCACTATCCGTTAAAACAGATGGCGGTTTGAACTCAAGTTCTGCAAGTTTAAGGTTTTCTTCCGCCCGTTTACGGCACGTGGCTTTTGCCCTGCAAAACCTGCACCAGTCACCGGCTTCAAATTCGCCTTCGCCTTTGTTAGCAAGCCCTGCTTTTGGTTTAAGCACGCTTTCAGCCCAAGAGATAAGCTCCGCAACAGGTAGTGTGAAAGTTGATACGTTGTCACGTCTTGGCTGAAAAATACTCATCTCAACAGTTTGTATCTCGTACAAGCTGTCGAAAAGCGTTAAAGCTCCAAGCGCGTAGCATTTCATCTGAGGATTCTCGTAAGCATCAACCAGCACGCCTTGACCGTACTTAAAGTCGATAACCTGCAGCGTTTTTTCGCCTACAATAATGCAGTCCGCTGTACCAAACCCGTCCGGCACGTAAGCTGAAAAATCAACTTTCTGCTCTATGAGAAGGATAGGATCTTGGCAGTTAAGTTTTGCCTGCTCGTATTTTTCCATTACGAAATCCACGTAAGCATCCGAGCATTCCTGCATCTCGTTTGAGTCATACTCTGTTGACGGTTTTTCACACGGACGGTTAAGAAGCTTATTCAGCTTGTACTCACACCACGCGTGTGCCGCTGTTCCTTCCTCAGCCGCTGCAGAAGTAGTGTTTTC
>QWCE01006918.1_pt1 | contig 30554 bp, 25 predicted proteins | sample 1972531 | NCBI WGS metagenome assembly QWCE01 (sample SAMN09866716, study PRJNA288562) | Human gut metagenome isolate term4_stool, whole genome shotgun sequencing... | reverse complement strand
TTCAAAGAACTTTGCGAACAATTCGTTCCAAAAGAAATGAAATAAGATGAAGAAGAAAAAAGTCACACAATATGTATTCTTAGCCATGGCAATAGCTTTTATATTCATTGGCGTGAAGAGATTTGACTACTTGACAGTTTTTAAGAAAGCAGCCAACATCTGCTTTGAATGCATAGGACTAGGTTAGAATTATGAAGATAGTTAAAAAATCAAAAAGATGGATGTCGCAAGTACTATTCTTCTTCGCATCCAATCCAATACTGCCAAATTATTTAAAAGGCAAAATATATCAAGGCGATTTGAAGAAGTACTGTGTACCAACACTGAACTGCTACTCATGCCCTGCTGCGCTTGGAGCCTGCCCCATAGGCTCCTTGCAAGCATCCATCGGCTCGCCCGCACACGCAATAGCTTTTTACGTACTAGGATTTTTATTCTTATTCGGAATACTTTTAGGTAGATTCATCTGCGGCTTTTTATGCCCATTTGGACTAGTTCAAGACCTTTTATACAAGATCAAGACAAAGAAGCTTGTGATTAAACCAAAAGTCGCTAAGTACCTAAGCTACATAAAATACGTCGTGCTAGCAGTCTTTGTAATAGGCATGCCACTACTACTAAAGGATGATTATGGATCAAGTAACCCATACTTCTGTAAACTTATCTGCCCACAAGGCATACTAGAAGGTGGCCTTCCATTAATCGCTAAAAATGCAGATCTAAGACAGATGCTAGGAACACTGTTCTTCTCAAAACTTACTATTTTAATAGTAGTTGTCCTAGTAAGTATATTCTCATACAGAGTCTTCTGCCGCTTCATCTGCCCACTAGGCGCTATATATGGCCTATTCAACAAGATAAGCTTCTACAACTTCTCCATCGACTCATCATGCATACACTGTAAAAAATGCGAGAAAGTTTGTAAGTTTGGCATAAAGACATACGAGAACCCAAATTCACCAGAGTGTATCAGGTGTAACGACTGCGTAAGACATTGCCCAGTAAATGCAATAAAAGTAAACCATCTATTCGGTCAAGTTGGCTGCAAAAACTGCTCGAAGAAAGAAAGTTTGACAAAGTAGCTCCTTTATTGTATAATAATATAATAATACTATTGTAAACACTTGAAGGAGGAAACGATGGACGAGATTATTCGTGATATTGAACTATTCTTAAGGAGAGCCGACTTTGAGGTCAGAGTCGAGGGTAGAAAGATATTATCAGAGATATCAGTAACACCACCGCAATTCTCAGCACTTCAATTTATAGTCAAAGAAAAAGACAATCCAATCAGCATAGGCGACTTAAGTAGATCCATGGGCCTTGCATTTTCAACCGTAACCGACCTTATCGATAGGATGGAAAAGCTAGGCTTTGTTGAGAGACGCAAAGACGAACACGACAGAAGAGTCATACGCATCTACCCACTTGAAAAAGGCATAGACGTCTTGGACCAAGTTGTTGCTCACAGAGTTAGCTTCGTTGAGGGCGTAATCGATGGCCACTACACAGACGAAGAGAAAGAGCACTTACAAAGAGAGCTGCAAAAGCTGTCCGAGCTGCTTAGAGAGAGCAAGAATAAATTAGAAAAGAAAAATTAATATTTACTTGAAGAGTCATACAAGAGTGTGGCTCTTTTTTTCTATGAGAATGGCTAGAGAGCGATTTTACTAAGATGAGTGAATTAGGTAGAGAAAGTGATTTTGATGGAGATGGTGATTTTGATAAAGATAGTGATTTTACTAGCTATAGTGATTTTACTTACTATGCAATTTTGCTAGGCTTAGTAATTTTTATGAAGCGAGAAAAATGATTATCGTGGCAAGACCATAATCGCGGCAAAGCCATAAGCGCAGGCAAATTAAAAGATCCCGAAATTAATCGAGATCCTATATAGATATATTAACTTAGATTAGATTGAGCAAGGACTATAACCACAGTCTTGGCACTCTCTACAGCCGCCTGAGTGATTCATCTTGCCGCCGCACATTGGGCAAACGTCAGGGTTTTCTGCAAGTGCGTTCTTTGCAAGTGCATCGATTTCGCCTTGAAGCTCGTCTATTTTGTCTTTAGTAGATTTTTTATTGTTCGAGATCAATATGCCAGCTCTTTGGCAGCCATCTCTATAGATAGTTACGCCCTTAAGGCCCTTTTCCCACGCAAACATATAAAGCTCTTCAACTTGCTCAACTGTAAACTCGTTTGGAACGTTGCATGTTGATGATATTGATGCGTCGATAAACTCTTGCCAAGCTGCTTGAACAAGTATTCTGTCTTTGTAATCAAGGTCTTTACTTGTTACGATAAAGTCTGGAAGGTCCTCTTCGTCTCTGATGCCATGAGCGTCCATGTACTCGCGAACGATTTCTGTATAAACTTTGTAGTAAGTGTCTTCGTTGTTTAAGCTTTCTGTCTTTCTTGTGTATGAGATTTGGAATATCGGCTCAACACCGTTGGAGCAGCCAAGTAGTGTCGAGATTGAGCCTGTTGGGGCCATTGTTAATAGCTGTGAGTTTCTTATACAATTTTCCTTAATTAATTCAATTACGTCTGGATCGGCGTTCTTTTGAAGGAATTTTGATGCCAAGAACTCTTTTTCTCTATACATTGGGAATGGTCCGTCTTTTTTCGCAAGCATAGCTGACTCTCTAAGTGCTTCGTTTATCATGACTCTACCTATCTTTTTGATTAGGTCAATGGACTCGTCTGAGCCATATCTAATACCCATCTTGATAAACATGTCGGCGACACCCATAAGTCCCAAACCAATTTGTCTTAGGTTTTTAGCTACTTCTCTTTGCTCCTTAAGTGGATGAAGCTCTGCGTTTTCGTCAAGAACACCATTAAGATATCTAACGCCATGTTTAACGGCTACTTTAAAATCTTCAAAATCAAAGTAAGCATCTTCTTTGAAAGGATATTTAACGAAGTTTGAGATATTGATTGAAGAAAGATTACAGCTACCAAAGGCTGGTAGTGGCTCTTCTGCGCATGGATTTACCCCTGCAAATTCAAAATCGTCGAACTCGCTCATTAGGTGCCACGAATCAATTCTGTCCTTAAATAAAATACCTGGCTCTGCGTCATTCCAGTTATTGTAGGCTAGTTTTTCGAATAAATCTTTTGCTCTAACTTTTTTGTGTATCTCTTGACCATTGGCTTCAACAGTGAAGTGTAGGTCGTATTCTGTATCGTTTTTAACTGCTTTCATAAACTCGTCATCAACATTAACAGAGATGTTTGCGTAAGTCACCTTGTCAAGGTCGTTCTTCACGTTGATGAACTCTTCTATATCTGGGTGAGATGAGTCCATGTTTAGCATAAGTGCGCCACGTCTGCCGCGCATACCTATAAGTCCAGTAACTAAACTGAATAGGTCCATAAATGAAACGGATCCAGTCGTAGTAAGCGCTGCGTTATTGACTCTTGCTCCCTTTGGACGAAGTTTGGAGATGTTTACACCGCAGCCACCGCCATAACTATAAGTTCTAGCAAGATATTTTGCTGTGTCAAAGATAGATTCGATGCTGTCTTCAACCTTCGGCATTACATAGCAGTTCGATAAAGTGATCTTCCTGCCAAGCTTGTCAAGGCCGCGTCCTGCAAGTATCCTGCCCGCTGGCATAAACTTTTTGTCCTTGATCGCCTTTTTGATGTACTCGCTGCCGCCACTAACTCTAGTAAGGAAATCGTTGAAAGTCTCGCTGTCGTAGCGATATTTCTTCTCGTAGATGTCCCTTTGAAGAGCACTCATGTCCCAGCCCTTTTCTCTAAGCTTAGTTCTTTCTTGTCTGTAAAGAATGTATTTCTTCGCAACCTCAGGTCTATACTTCATTAGAGCAAGTTCAACCAAGTCTTGAATGTCCTCTATGTTGACAAGGTCCTTGTCCTTAACCTCTTCAAATACTTCACTCGCGATCTTTGATGAAACCTCTTCATCGACCCCTTTTTCAGTTTCTTTCATCGCCTTTTCGATGGCAATTTTGATCTTGTCTTGCTCAAAATCGACCACATTGCCATTACGCTTTTCTACCTTTAAACACAATACAAATTTCGCAGATAAAACGAGATGATTGGACGATGTGGACTGACGAGGCAAGCGGAATGTATAGATCATACCTGAGCATTGCCGAGGAGGGATCCGTAAAATCAACCAAAGCTGTGTTCACTACGTTCCACACCTTTGTGATTTCTGGAATAAATCATACATAGCCAATCGAACTTCGTTTCACTCGTTCTCTTGGTGTATGAAATTAACAAGTTCAAGGGCTCAAGTGCGAAGCGCCAAGGTTCTCGGGACCCATCCAAAGCTATGCTTTGATGATGGGTGAGGTTCTTCTTTTAGCGCGAAATCAAACTTCGTCACCTATTAGCCACCTAGCCAAGTCATACACCTTAACCCCCTCCATAAGCGTCATCGGGTGTTTTGTATTAGAGATAATAATTTTTGGATAGGCATCTCTAATCGAAAGAAGTGGCTCTAACTCTCTCTTCATAGTCTTTTCAGTACTTATATCATCTGATACTTGTATATATATCTTCTCGCTCGCTTTCATTGCGACAAAATCTACTTCTTTTTCATAAAGTTTTCCCACGTAAACTTCGTAGCCCCTTCTATATAGCTCGATGGCAACCATGTTCTCATATATCCTGCCATAGTCCATGTTTTTGGTGCCAAGTATAGCGGATCTAAAACCATGGTCAACTAAATAATATTTTTCTATAGTCGCTAAATAAGATTTGCCTTGTATGTCGTATCTATTCATCTTGTAAAACAAAAATGACTCACACAAATACGAGACATAATCAGCTATAGTCTTGTGATTAACAAACTGTTTGTCGCTTTTCAAAGTATCCGCAATCTTCCTTAATGATGTAAGATTAGAGATATTTGAAAGCATAAAATCGCCAAGCTTCTTTAGTAGCACCTTGTCCCTTATATCGTGCCTTTGAACCAAATCTCGCATAATGCTTGTCTCGTAAACGCTCTTAAGATAAGCTTTTCTGTCTTCTTCATTAGTGTAGACATATGAACCAGCCATGCCGCCCATGTCAATATATGCCCCAAAAGCCTTGTCAATGTCCTCGTATTCAAAATATTCCATAAACTCTTTAAATGAGAATGGAAATACCTCTACGCCAATGAATCTACCTGTAAATAATGTAGCTAGGTCGCTGCTTAGCAAAAATGCGTTTGATCCTGTTAAGTAGATATCAAAAAGTTTTTGCGAGTGAAGACTATTTATAGTTTTTTCAAAATGTTTACATAGCTGCACTTCATCTATAAAAAGATAGTTATTTTTAGCGTCATGATAATGGTCTACGATATAGCGGTTAAGCTCTTTATAATCCAGCAAATCTTCATTTTCTAGTAATTGAAGGTCAATATAGATGATGTTTGCGCTCGAATCGTTTTCTTCAATATACTTTATGAAATACTTAAGAAGCTCAGACTTGCCAGAACGCCTCATGCCTGTGATAATCTTTATGTCTGGCGTATTCTTAAGACCTATGAGCCTGTCTAAGTACTTTTCTCTTTTAATGATTTTCATAATATCACCTACTAAGTATATTATAGCACTTCTACTTCCCAAAGTCAAAAAATTTTAGAGTTTGGGAAATAGGATTACAAAATTGTCATATTTACTTTCTCTCACTAACGTATACTCATTTAAGGGGCTCAAAAGGGCGGTGGGTTACCCACCGAGAAAGACTAAGCTCTCGCAATGGCATTCGCTAGTACTTTTTTGTGATTAAGGTTTTGTCGATAGATTTTCTCCAGCAATCTTGAGAAAAAACAATTAAGTATCAGCGCATTATGTATAGATCAATACATATAATAATTAATTGTTTATCAAAATCGGTAACACTATCGACAAAACCATCACAACACAAAGTATCATTGCGAATGTTCTTGCGAGTGACTTACTCTTTCTCCATTTGCGTTTCAATTTACTCATACTCTCCTCTTCCTCTGTTTATTCTAGTCTTTCTTTTATCACAGAAAATATTATACTATGTTTATAAAATTTGTCAAGGCTTTTTACAAAATATTTTCGCAAAGCTAATAATTTTTACAAATAAACAAGTTTTATTAATTTCATGTAATTATAGTCGACGATGACGTTGTAGTAGCCAGCTAGGTACTCGTTTGTTGCGTCGTCGCCTGTGTCTGCAAGCAAATTGCCGCCGGCGATGTTATTGATCTTCGACTGTGTCGCGATGACTATAATATTCTCCTTGCCAACTTCTCTTATGACTCTCGAGGAAAATTGCTGATTGCCGCGGCCAAAGATGTAGCCTTGTCCGCCAATGATAGTAACGATAATCTTTCTCTTCGGATACTTCATAAGCGCTTCGTAGATGTCTTTTTCGCTCGCATCTTTTTTGATGAGCTCCTTATTATATACAAGGTCGACGCCAAGAAGTGAATTTTCAAGGCCTAGAAGGTTCATAACTGGGCGAATGCTTGAGCCGCTTCCGACTATATATAAGGTGTCGTCCTTCATCTCATCAACGACGTATTGAGCGATGGACTCAAGATCTGTGTTCTCTGATGCACTTTGAGGGCTCTTACCCACTTGCATCATCCTTCCCTTGTTAACTACATTTAGCGCGCCATATAGTTTCACGTTCAAAACTTCGTTTCTGAACGCTTCCTCATCTATATCCATGACTTCTGACTCGATTATCTCGTAAGATTCATCTAGTAAAAATGCCCTGATGACTTCTGAAGCGGACTTCGGTGAAACGCCAAAGACGGAGCTATGCATCTTAGTTCCAGCAGGTATGCCGATCACAGGTTTTGTTAGGCCCACAGCATCGTAAACGTCACGAGCTGTGCCGTCGCCCCCTGCAAATACAATCAGGTCAACGTCCTTCTTAAGTATCTCTTTCAAAGCCTTTTTCGTATCTTCCGCCGTAGTACTGGCCTCTGTCTCATAAACGACCTCGTAGTTCAGTCCAAGCTTTTTCATCTCGTCCTCGCCGAGCCTATGATTAGCCGTATAAACCTTGAACTCATCCTTTATATCAATGAGGTGACTGAAGGCCTCTTCACACCTCAAATGCTCCGTCCTTTATTGTGTACTTCACCTTTCCCTTTAATTTTTCACCTATGAATGGCGAATTTTGAGACTTAGATGAAGATTTTTCATATATATACTCTTCATTAATATCGAAAATCACTAAATCAGCCCTCGAGCCGACCTTTATCGCGCCCTCTTCAAGACCATAAAGCCTTGCGGGATTGACAGTCAGCATCTTTATAATTTTTACTAGATCAATACCATGCTTATAGTGAAGCTCATCTATTGCAAGTGGTAGAGCTGTTTCAAGACCTATGATGCCGCTCGGAGCGCTGAAGAAGTCCTTCGCCTTTTCCTCAGCCGCATGAGGCGCATGATCAGTCGCAATTATGTCAATGGTGCCGTCCTTGATAGCGCTGATAATTGCCTCTCTATCGGCAGCCGTCCTTAGTGGCGGATTCATCTTTGCTAATGTTCCGTGCTTTTCCACAGCCTCCTCTGTTAATGTAAAGTGATGAGGTGTGACCTCTGCAAATATTTTATCCGTGTATTTTTTATAATTTCTGATAATTTCAAGTGCATCAGCAGATGAAATGTGTTGGAAGTTTAATTTTGAATCTGCTTTTACTGCTAGATACGCATCACGTGCCACCATGACAGCCTCGGCAATGGCTGGAGCTGTTTCATTTTTGCCCGCTTTTTTGATAAAGAAGGGATCTTCCTCGTGTAAACTGATTGGCGCATCATATTTTTTCGCTTCAATCAGAGCATCGTACAAGAGTTTCGCCTTCATTATAGGCTTGCCATCATCAGTAAAGCCGATTGCCCCTTTCTTGTAAAGCGCATCCATATCTACTAGCTCTTCACCCAGCATGCCCTTAGTCACAGTAGCATTTTGATAAATTTTTACGCCTAGGTCCTTTGATCTATTTAATATATCTTCAAGCGTTTCAGTATTATCAACCACAGGCTTTGTGTTCGCCATAAGAAGTACTGAAGTGAAGCCGCCTCTCTTAGCTGCAGCCGCTCCCGTAGTCAAATCTTCTTTGTAAGTTTGACCGGGGTCCCTAAAGTGCACGTGCGTATCTATTAGCCCGTGTGAGATATATAGGCCCTCGCCATCGATCACGCAGGGATCATCTTTTTCAATACCCTCTTCGATGGCACTCACTATGCCATTCTCAATAAGCATATCGACACGTCTTATGCCACCCACAATTGTATCAATAAAATTAATATTTTTAATTAACATAAAAAACCTCCATCAGCATTTTAATATTTATACCCAAAAGGGATGAATTTTGTGCGCCTTTATGTTATAATATAGAAAAAGGAGGAATTATAATGGCAGAAAAAATTTCATGGCTAAGCCTTTCAAACGATGTGCTTGAGGACGTTACAAGCTACAACGAAGAGTACAAAGACTTTTTAACAAAAGCAAAAACTGAAAGACTAGCAGTTAAAGAAATCATACGCATAGCTGAAGCTAACGGCTTTAAGGACTTAGAAGAAGCTATCAAAAACGGAACAAAGCTTAAGAAGGGCGACAAGCTTTACTTAAATAACAAGGAAAAATCAGTTTTAATGTTCGTTATGGGCGAAAAGAAACTTGAAGAAGGCCTAAGAATAGTTGGCGCTCACATAGACAGCCCAAGACTTGACCTTAAGCCAAATCCACTATACGAAGCAAGCGAACTTGGCTTTTTAAAGACTCACTACTACGGCGGAGTTAAAAAGTACCAATGGACTACAATCCCGCTAGCTTTACACGGCGTTGTTTATACAAAGGACCTAAAGAGAGTTGATATTTCAATCGGTGAAGACGATGACGATCCAGTATTTACAATCACAGACCTACTAATCCACCTATCACGTGAACAAATGCAAAAGAAACTTGCTGAAGGTATACTTGGTGAACAATTAAACGTGCTTATGGGCTCAATACCATTGGCAGATGACGATGACGACGATGACGATAAGAAAGACAAATCAAATCGTGTTAAAGCCAATGTTATGAGAATCATCAGCGAAAAATATGGTATAGAAGAAGACGACTTTAAAGTTGCCGAAATCGAAGTAGTTCCAGCAGGCAAGGCTCGTGACCTTGGTATAGACAGATCCATGATCTTCAGCTATGGCCAAGACGACAGAGTTTGCGCATTCGCAGGACTTAAGGCTATACTTGACATGAAGCAAGGCGAGCACACAGCTCTAGCTATGTTCATGGATAAGGAAGAAGTTGGCTCACAAGGCAACACTGGTATGGCAAGCTACGTGCTTGAAAACGCTCTACATGAGTTAGCAGCACTAGAAGGCGAATACTCAGCTCTTACAGTTAGAAGATGCCTAAAGAACTCTTGGGTACTTTCATCAGACGTAACAGCAGCTTATGACCCTAACTTCGACTCAGTTTATGAAAAGAACAACACAGCTGTATTAGGCGGCGGTATCGCAGTAGCTAAGTACACTGGATCAGGCGGAAAAGGCGGCTGCAACGATGCAAACGCAGAATTCTTAAGAGATGTAAGAGATATCTTTGACAAAGCAGGCGTTGCTTGGCAAACAGGCGAACTTGGCAGGGTTGACGCAGGCGGCGGCGGAACTATCGCGTACCTACTAAGCAAGTACGGCGCAGAAGTTGTTGACTGCGGTACAGCAGTTTTAAACATGCACGCACCAAACGAAGTCACTTCAAAGTTCGACACATACATGTCATACAAAGCATACAAAGCATTCTTTGAATAAAATACATGAGGCACCTTAATTGGTGCTTCTTTTACATATTATATACGAGGATAATTATGAAAGATTATAAGATTATAGATGAAAAATATTTAATAAGCAATTACCTGAGTGACTTAGGTGTCACAAACATCATGAGCCTTAAGACCATCGACATAAAAGGAGATGAGGACTACTTTGTAAAAGAGCTTCCAAAAGTACTTGAGCATATCGGCCTTGATTATAGTAGTATAAACGTTACACGCCAAGTGCACTCGAACAATATCGCGCTTGTAGCTGGCAATGACGGGGTGAATTTCTACGACGAGACAGATGGACTTATAGGCGGCCATGGCAATGTGCTCGTGATTAAGAGCGCAGACTGCCTACCCGTCATAGTCTACGATAGCGTCAATGTGCGTATCTCGGCCGTTCACTCAGGCTGGAAAGGCACAGCGAACTCCATAGTGAAAGAAGCAATCACAAAGATGGTGGGACTTGGCTCGAGCGCCGCAGATTTGAAAATTTATGTCGGACCGCATATACAAAAAGCATCTTTCGAAGTGATGGAAGATGTGAAAAATGTATTCGAGATGAATTTTTCCTATGAAGGCATTATTGAAAAGAAAGACGAAACACATTATTTGATAGATTTAGGAAGAGTAGTTAAGTGCGATGCAATAAGTATGGGAGTTAAAGAAGAAAATATATATGTATCAAGCGTCGATACAGTCGCAGACCAGCGCTTCCACTCATATAGACGCGACAAAAAAGATTATGGACTGATGTATACATTGGTTTGTATATAAAAAATGAAAAAATTTGATATTTTGTCCCGAATATGATACAATATCGGGGACAAAGGAGGCAAAAAACAATGCTAGCTAAATTAACTTAGCTAGCATTTTTATTTCTTCCAACTCATTGTAAACGTCTAAATCAAGGCATTCTATAAATCAATTCATGTAAATGGCGTAATTTCATTCATGTATTTGGCGCGTTTTTATTCAAGTGTTTGGCATTAAAAAAGAGCAGCTCACACTGCTCTTACACATCTCATCTATTCATTTGTTATGTTCTTGATCCACTTCTTCGAAATTACTCTCGGTAGTCCTATGGCTGCTTTAGCAAATTCTTCGCCACACGCCATCAAGTACACGTAGTGAAGCGGTAATTTTAGTACTACTGCGCCAAGGAAGGCTAGTGGCACACCTATAAGCCAAACGCAGCCCATCTCAAGCGCCATGGAGTATCTTGTGTCTCCACCGCCTCTAAATATGCCGACTATAAGGGTCGAGTTATGTGTCTTAACGAAGAGCGCAATACCCATGGTGATGAATAAATCTGCGGCTATGGCTTTTGATTCTGGCGTTATGTTCGGGAAGATGACGAAGAAAGACTCTCTAAATATGATCATCAAAGCACCGAGTACAAGTCCTGTCAAGGCTGAGAGCTCTAGTAGCCACGTTCCGTATCTATACGCCTGCTCCTCGTCGCCCGCGCCGATGGAGTTACCGACTATAACTGTACAAGCGCCGGCTAAGCCTCTAGCTAGAACGAAGAAGATGTTTTGCACTGTCATACCTATCTGCAAGGCTGTAACGCTCCTTGTTCCTAGCTTTGCGTAAGCTATTTGGTAAACTATTTGTCCTAAGGACCAGAATGTTTCGTTCAAAATCACTGGGCCCGCTGTCTTTAGATAAAGTTTTTTGAAATGGCTGTCAAATGTAATGAAATCCTTAATCTTGCCTTTTAGTGGACTTCTGTGCTTTTTAAGTGTTATATATAAAACGATAAATTCAAGTATACGAGCTAAGATAGTACCTAGAGCGCCACCCGCTACGCCCATAGCAGGAAAGCCAAGTTTACCAAAGATGAATACGTAGTTAAAGAAGGCGTTTCCGAAGAAAGCAAATGTCGATGCAACTAGAGGCGTCTTTGCATTACCTATGCTTCTCATCGATACTGAATAAATAAAGTTCACTGCTGTAAGTATATATGAGAAAGAAACTACTCTAAGGTATGTAACGCCGTAAGGGATTACGTTTGCGTCATCTGTAAAGATTGTCATCAGCTGTTCTGGTATAGCTAGCGCCAGTATTGTGAATATACTTGCCACGATCAAGGATAGCATCAAAGCCATACCATGTGATTTTCTCACGCCTTCGTAGTCTTCCTTGCCATTGTATTGAGCAATCATAACTGAAGTACCTGTCGCTATACCGAAGCAGATAATTGTCATAAAGAAGAAGATTTGGTTTGCAAGACCAACTGCCGATATCGCATAGTCCCCTAGTGACGATATCATAGTCGTATCCAGTGTATTAAGTACACTTGCGAGTAGATTTTGAAGTGCGACTGGCACTGCAAGGCTATATACTAATTTTAAAAACTTTTTATCTTGAAACATTTCACGTAAATTTTTCATATAACTCATCCTTTCAATTCAATAATTTTATCATTTACGAGATGACTTGTCAAGACATTTCGCCTTACGAATGGAAAAGATATTCTTTTATATATATATTTTTTTGCAAAGAAAAAAGAGCCTGGCTAGAGGCTCATATTTCTCATAACTAATTAAAAATTACTACTTTTCTTCCATTACTAGTATTTCTTCATCAGCTTCGTTTTTTGCGTCTTCAACAGCTGCTTCGTAAGCTTTGTAAACTTTTTCTTCGATGTCAGCTCTTGCTTCTGTGTTGATTGGGTGGGCTACGTCTCTGTAAGTACCATTAGGTACCTTTCTTGAAGGCATTGCAATGAATAAATCTTCTCTTCCTTCGATAACTTTGATGTCGTGAACAACAAAAGCGTTATCAAAAGTAACTGAAGCTGTTGCCTTTAAGTTTAAACCTTCCTTGTCAACTAGTCTTACTCTTACGTCTGTGATTGTCATTTTCTCCATCCTCCTAATTCAGCTAAAATTTGCTTGATTTTTATCATAATATATATTATGATAGTTATATAAGCGAAATTATAAAATAGCTTATATATATATTATACTAAAGAGTTGAATTATTTTCAAGTACTTTTTATATATTTAGGAGGAAAAATGGGATTTTTTTTGAAAAAACACAATATTGATAATATATTTTTCATAGGCATAGGCGGAATAGGCATGAGTGGACTTGCTGAACTACTTATCTCGGAGGGCTGCAAAGTTAAAGGCACTGACACAGGTGAATCGCAAATCATAGAAAGACTTAAGAAGATGGGCGCCGTTGTATACAATAAGCACGAAGCAAAAAACGTAGAGTCATCAAAGGTAGTTGTTTACACTGACGCGATACGCCCAGACAATCCAGAGCTACTTAGAGCGAAAGAGCTTGGCCTAGAGATTTATGACAGAGCGAGCTTCTTAGGCGAAGTGATGAAGCTCTTCCCTAACTCAGTTTGCGTTTCAGGCACACACGGCAAAACTACTACAACATCGATGATTGCCTCAATCACAACGCATACGCAAATGGATCCAACCATACTTTTAGGTGGCGAACTTGACGAAATTGGCGGCAATATAAGGATAGGTAAAGGAAATATCATCATCAGCGAAGCCTGCGAGTACAAAGCAAACATCTTAAAATACAATCCTACCATGGCCATGATACTAAACATCGACGAAGACCACCTAGACTTTTATAAAAACATCGAAGACATCATCGCCACATTCAAGAAATACGCTGACGACGTGCCATCAACTGGCTACGTTCTATATAATAAAGATGACGAGCACGTCATTGAGGCCATCAAAGACGTTAAAGCCAAAACCATCAGCTTCGGCATCGACTCAGACGCTGACTATAAAGCTGAGAACATCACTTATGATGACAATGGCTGCGCGAACTTCGATTTAATTCACAACAATGAAAAAACTGAGATCAAGCTAAGCGTTTTAGGTAAGCACAACGTTTATAATGCGCTTGCTGCCATCGCTATGGCGAATACTTATGGCGCTTCACTGCAAGATATTAAGAAGTACATCCTTCTATACGCTGGCGTTCACAGAAGGATTGAGACAAAGGGCTACATCGGAAGCGTGCGCATCATAGATGACTACGCACATCACCCAACAGAGATCATGGCGACACTTGAAGCCGTGAAGAAGATGGCTAAAGGCAGGATCATCACCATCTTCCAGCCACATACCTTCACTAGAACGCAAAAACTTCTGGAAGGCTTTGCCGAAGCGTTTAAACGTAGCGATGTAACCATCATCACAGACATTTACGCTGCGAGAGAAAAGGATACGAAAGTCGTTCACTCCAAGGACCTGATCAAGTCGATGAAGGAGCATGGCTACGATGCGATGTATATCTCGAAATTCGAGGACATCGAAAATTATCTTCTTGACAATCTAAGGGAAAACGACATCATCTTAACTGTCGGCGCTGGCAATATCTACAAGCTTGGCGAAGACCTTTTAGAGATTAAGGATAAGTAATATACAGTAGAATAGTTTTATAAGGCACAGCTAAGCACTGTGTCTTTTTTTGTGCTTATAGCCTTGCCATGATAATTGTTTTGCCACGATTATGGTCTTGCTCCTCTGCTTATTTTCGCTTTGCTAATAGCCTTGCCACGATTTTTATTTTTGCTACGATTAGCAATTTTGCTTTTGAAAATGGTTTTGCTATGATTAGCAATTTTACTTTTGCCATGATAACGAAAAGTGATTTTATTGCAATTGATAACGAAAAGTGTTTTCATAGCTCGCTGCGTCTACACAAATTGTTAATTTCTAAACTCGATGTCTTGAAAATTCATATTCGTTCGCTGCGCTCAACTAGATGAATTTTCGGGCAGACATCTTCATTAAGAAATTAATCCAATTTATTCCGAAGGCTTCGCTCTGTAAAAGCACTTTTCTGTCATTTGATAGTGAAAACAAAATATTGATCTTAAATAACTGTTGAAAAAAGAAAAAGCACTTTTCTTGATTTTACTTCTGAAAGCAATTTTACTTTTGAAAGTGATTTTGCCATATCAAACGCTCGTCATATGCCATCTGCGCGGCGGACTACATGTGCTCGTCATATGCCATTTGCTCGTCATGCGCTTAATAGAAAAATCAATTTACGCGCAAAACGATATGAGCGAATTAAGTAAAAGCGCCCACTATTATCACGGCTAAACCATTGACAAAATTAATACTTAAGGCGTTAAGTATAATAATTTCTTATGCTATTAATAAAAATTTATCATCTCTTAAGCTATTTACACTATAATTACTTCTATGTTATAATAAAGAAAAGGGGGAATTAATATGATTAATACATATTTAGCATTTAAGCTAGAGCCCATCGTCAAGGCGATCAACAGCGTTTTATGGACAAAGTTTTTGATGTATGCGCTTTTAGCTTTAGGTATATTCTACACTATATATCTAGGTTTTCCGCAGATCACTAAGCTTGGTCTTATGTTTAAATACGCTTTCGGAGGACTATTTAAAAAGAAAGACAAAAAAGAGAAAAAAGATGATGGCGAGGTCGAAGTAAACTCGTTCCAAGCACTTGCTACGGCGATTGCCGCTCAAGTTGGTACTGGTAACATCGGTGGTGTTGCTACTGCTGTTGCATCTGGTGGACCGGGTGCGATTTTCTGGATGTGGGTTTCATCTAAGGGACTTAAGTCAAAGCCACTTGCAATAATATTCTCAATAACAATTATCCTTGCTCTTGGCTTTGTCGGCAACATGGTTCAATCGAACTCCATAGCCCTAGCAATGTCGAACGCTCTAAATGTTAATGCGCTTTATATCGGTATCGGACTTGCGGTTCTTGTTGGCTTTGTCATCATGGGTGGCCTTAAGAGAATTACGACTATGGCTGAGCTTGTAGTGCCTTTCATGGCGCTTATCTACATCATCGGTTCAGGCGCTATCCTTTATATATACAGAAATCATTTGGGACTAGTTTTCTCTGGCGTATTTAGAGAAGCCTTCTCAACTCAAGCTGTTATCGGCGGTATGGCTGGTACTGTTATGAAGGAAGCGATTAAGAATGGTGTTGCTAGAGGACTTTTCTCGAACGAAGCTGGTATGGGCTCGACACCTCATGCTCACGCGACTGCAAAGGTTAAGGACCCTTGTATACAAGGTTTTGTAGCGATGGCTGGCGTTATTGTTGACACTATAATCATCTGCTCAATCACTGCGCTTATAGTTCTAGCAACTGACGCTCACATGTCGGGTGCAAAGGCGGTTGCCATCACTCAATATGCGTTCACATCGGCTTTTGGTAAGGCTGGAACCATATTCCTAGCAGTGTCACTAATGTTCTTCGCCTTCACAACCATAGTCGGTTGGTACATGTTTGGTGAGATGAACATCCGCTACTTATTCAAAGGAAAGGCAGCCATAAACGTATATAGAGTACTTGTGCTTATATGCATCGTCGTTGGCTCGATATTCGGATCAAATCTAATTTGGGACCTTGCCGACACATTCAACGGCTTCATGGTCATCCCGAACCTTATCGCTCTGTTCTTACTTGCGCCTCAAGTAAAAAAAGCGTACAAAAACTATTTGCGTAGAAAAGAGATGGGCGAATTGGATTAATTTTGTATATTGAAAGGCTCTCAACATATGCTGAGAGCCTTTTTAAGTGTATAGAGCTATAATATTATTATAAAACTATTTGTCAAAATTTGCTTTTAGTAGAGCTTCGATGCTATCGTAGCTGGATGGGTCAAGCTCAGTCATCTTAGCAGTGTAGTCGCCTTGTGAGTCGATGACAAGGACTTTATTTTCCTTATCAAGCTTGTATTTAAAAGCAAAGATGCTGCTTAAGTAGTCTATGTCAAAGTAAAGAGTCTCGCCCATGACCTTTGCTTCTTCAGGCTCGTGCTCTTTGTAAGAAAAACTATCAATGCCGTCGATGTCACCTACAAATTTGTAGCTGATATTGTAGCTTTCGTTGTAAGTAAAGGAAAACTCCATACTTCCAGGGTAAACACCGTAGATGATTTCGTTGTCGTTAACGAGTTTTGAGTAGTCAGTCACTTGATCTAAAGCCTTGTCGTCAGCATATTCGCCACTCTTCCAAGCGCGAACCATGATCTTGTTAATGCCGGATACGTTAAATAGCCTTCCGTTAATATTCTCAACGTAGCCGTAGTCTTCGCCGTCAACACTTACAGCGTAGTCTATTTCTGCATCTTCATCTATTTTTTCTTCTTCATTATTTTCTTTATCTTCTTTTTCCTCGTCAATAGGCTCCTCATCGTCTTCAGCTTCTTTAACAGCCTCTTGATTTGCGTCCGCCTCATTGATGCCCTTATCTATGGCCTCATTTTTGCTATTTCCTCCGCACGAGACCATAAACATGGATAGAGCGAGTAAAATTAATAATATTTTTTTCATATAATCACCCCTTATTTTTCTTAATTAAATAATACCACGAAATGCACTTAAAGTAAAGAAAAAGTGACCTAGAACTAACTAAGTCACCTATGATTATTGTTTTGAGTTATCCTAAAATTTCGGATAACTCATTTCCTATTTCAGAAAAATGCCATTATGGCAATAATTCTCAATAGGATTTATTTAAAGCTAATTAATTCTTCTTCTTTTAATTCGTAGTAAACAATAGATTGCTTCTCTCCAAGTTGATTCGTCCACGAATCATAATCTACACGAATTTTCTTAAAGCCAAGCTTTTCGTAAACGTGCTGAGCTCTTTTATTATTTAGATTTGTCGTTAGGAATATGGTCTTCGCACCCATTTTGAAGAGCTCTTCTATAAACAAAGTAAGTATTACTCGTCCAAGCCCCTTCTCTTGATAAGTGCTATCGCATATCTTTATACCTATCTCGCATCTATCATCATCAGAAAACTCATAGTTCATCTCGCCGATGGCCTTGCCTTTGTACTCAATCATCAAAACTCTGTGAGCATCAGTGTAATTTTTGATCTGCTCCTTGATTTTCTCTTCATTAGTGTTCACGCCATTCGGGAAGCCTGCATGAGCCATGACAGAGCCGTCATTCCACCAAGATGCGAGCTGAGCCGCATCAGTCTCACCTGCATTTCTAATTAAAATGTCTTTGTAAATTATCTTCATAAGTCCTCCTAAATCTCTATATTTAGTATTTTGCATATGTTTTTATATGCAATCTTCTCCATATCTTCATCTGAAAAATTCATTTCGTCTAGAATACTACAGTATCTTTCATAGACATCCTCTGCCTTTGTCTTATAAACTTGCGGAAAATCAGTTCCAAAGATAAGCCTATCGGCACCGAATGCTTTTAATATACGTTCTGTCATATCTCTACCATATATTTCATATAGCTTTGGCAATATATATGAAATATCCACGTAAGTAAGTGCGCTTAAGGCATCTTGCCACTTCATTCCGCCAAGATGTGAGGCTATAAAAGTTATGTCAGGAAAGACTTGTATCATCTTGTTAATTCTATCTGGAGCGCAGTCGTCGTGAAAGCCGACCATGGTCGGATTTGAGTGCACCATAACTGGAATTTTGAGTTCAGCTGCTTTACGAAGTACGGGTACCATCCTTAAATCGTCGAATGGAATGTTTAAATTGTTCGGATGAATTTTGAGACCTGAAAGGCCATTGTCTTTAATCGCAATTTCTAAATGATTTGGAGCGACGTCTAAGATATATGCACCGTTATTTTGAATGTCAGCAAAGGCTAAGAACAAACCATTAGACTGCTTTACTTGTGATGCAAGCCAATTGTTATTCGTAACAGTTTCTTGATACATGTATGTATCGTTTGTCGGCTGCAAGATAAATTTCTTGACGTTGTATTCTTTAGCAATTTGCTTAAAATAACTCTTATTTGAATATGTCCAGCAGCTCTCCTTGTCATCTTTAAAAAATTCTCTAAAATCTTTTGTAACAAGATGAGCATGTGCATCAATTTTCGGAATCTCTTTCCACTTCATATAATCACCTCTGTATAATTCAATAATACCACGAAAGCCCTCAAATGTAAAGAAAAAGTGACCTAGATAAACTAAGTCATCTGCGATTATAGTATTGACTTATTCGAAATTTTCGAATAACTCATCCCTATTTCAGAAAAGTGCCATTATGGCAATAATTCTAAATAGGATTTATTTATCTTCATTTATATCCTTTCTCTATACTCCTTCAAATTATTCTTCATAAGTCTCTCCCATTCATTAAGAACATCTACCAAGCTATCCACATCCATCTCTTCTTCAAGCACAAGGCTATCTTTGCCCTTCTTAATAAGATTTATGAATTGTCTTTGAAGTCTTATTGTTCTCTTCATAAGTTTATCCTCTTCAATAAGTATAAACATAGTCACTAAATCAAGTAGAGCCGCTCTAAACAGCGTATTCATTGACTCTCTTAGTTCCTGCTTAGTAATCACGCGCTTTGAAAAATTGATTATATCCTTTTTAAGCGCGCCAAGATTTTCTATAGACTTCAATAGCGGCTCTTCCATATCAACGTCCTTAGCATCGCATTTTTCAAGATGTGCAAGCTGCGTCACTTCATCAAGCCTTTCCGCAAGTTCCTCTGCAGTCCAAACGAATTCGTCAGGCTCATCACTATCATCATATTTATTATTTATAAATCTAAATCTATTGTCCTTGTAATCTTTAAAAATTATCGCATGCTTATTGCCTGGCGCAATATTAACGCCGAGCATATAGTTTTTATCTGATGCTTCTAATATTTTCAAAACTTCATCTTTATCATATTTCTCTTCAATAAATTCATAGCCAAGAGCATTTAGATAAATATCAAATATCTCTTTTGACTGCAGCATAGGTCCTGCTAAGTAAAATGTGCCATCTTTTACCAAGAGGTATGGCAAATAAATCGCATTCGCAATTACGAAATCTTCTGTGTCAATTCCTTCTGAATACAAAAGATTTGCTAATCCCGCATAAGAGCATGACGAATTAAAATACATATACTTCATATACTATCTCCTTTCACTCCAATATCTTCTGTCTACATTAAATAATACCACGAAAATGGCTAAAAGTAAAGAAAAAGTGACTTAGAACTAACTAAGTCACCGTGATTATGGTTTTGAATGTCCGATTTTTTGTCGTCAATGTCCGATTTTTTATCTCCAATGTCCGGTTTTCTATTTCAGAAAAGTGCCATTATGGAAGTATTTCTAAATAGCTTTTTTAAAATTAATCCAAATACTTAAGAATTACTCTCCACTCGCTCACCAAGTCATCCAGCCTATACCTCGCATTTGCTGGACTTGTCGATGGCAGCTTCACTCCCTCAAGTCCCAAGTCCCTCTCGTGATACTTTTTATAATATTTATAGGAAGTTGCTCCATTAAGAAAAACTTCTTTAATATCAGCGCCTTTAATAATGCGGCTTAAGTCAGATGGCTGGGCATTTTTAATGCTTGCATCACTCGAACCAACTATATCACACTGGTAAATGGAGTCGTAGAGAGCAATTTTCTAGAATCAAAATTTTTGACTCCTTAGTAAAGCATGGCTCAAGCGGATGGACTATGGTTTTGTAATTATTATCTGTCATAAAATTATCACCTCTATATTAAAAGAAGGCAAATATATTTATTTAACCTTCTCATAATTTATTTTATTCAGCACTTAAGGCTTCTACTGGGTCTTTCTTAGCTGCTATGCTTGATGGTATAAGTCCTGCTATCAAGCTAAGCGCAACTGATATTGCTATCAAGATAAGCGCCGCTTCTTTTGGAAGCACTGAGCCAATAGTAGCTATGCCCGTTGCCTTAACCATGATCTTTGTTATAAATATATTTAAAAATGAGCTTATGCCAACACCTATGAGTCCTGATAGCAAGCCTATAATTAAAGTTTCTGACATAAAAACTTTGTATATGTCGCCCTTGCTTGCGCCAATCGCCCTTAGTATGCCAATCTCTTTTGTTCTTTCGAAGACGGATATATATGTGATGATCCCTATCATAATCGATGAAACGATAAGCGAGACGCCTACAAAGGCTATCAAAACGTATGATATAGCTGCAAGTATGTCTGTGATGGATTTTGAAATGGAGCCGATAAAGTCGTTAAAGTTAAGTTTTTGTGCGCTTTTCTTGCCTTCATTGTATTCATTAATAAGCTTTTTAACCTTATCTCTATTTTCAAATTCGTCTACATATATCGATATCTTCGATGGATTATTCTCATCGATATAGCCGAGATTTTCAAGGTTTTTCTTATAAGAATAGTCTTTCAAAAATTCATCATAAACGTCTAAGTAGTCTTTGTCAGTGCCTTTATAAAGCATATAGTCTAGCATGGATCTGTCATTTGACTCTCTTGTCTTAGGCGCAGCTGGTGCTATAGCATTCATGGCCGCATTAAGCGCTTGCATCTCTACTATCATCTCTTTCTTGTTTTGCAGCATCCACGCATTAAATCTAGTAAGGCTCTCGTCTGGCAAATTCTTTAGATAATCTTTTGCCTGATCTATCCTCTGAAACATATTTAATCATCGCATCAGTAAATTTACTGCTATAGGCAAGCGGCGTTTGACTTATATTGGAGTCGTTGTCAGTCTTTTTCCTTGCAATACCAGCTATATGCATGCTGATGGCGGAGTCTATAAGCTTTTCTTTCTTCTCTTCATCATCCTTAATGCTAATGTAGCTAGCATCCTTCTTTTCGTAATAGTCCGATGGAGTGACTACCTTGTACTCATGACCAATGATTTCCTTCGGATCAATCTCAACTTTTTTTATGTCAACCTTTTTATTATCGTCCATATCAGAAAGAATTTTCTTGTATTCTTCCGAGTCTAAAAAGCCTAACTCGTAGAAATTACTTCTTAAAATTTGATTATTATAATCAGTAAATAATACTAATTCGTCCTCTTTTTCAGGCCACTTGCCCTCGATTAGCTCATATTCGTCTAAGACCATTGGCGAGATATTGCCATCTTTGTCGCTAATAATCTGCGAAAAATTGTCATTGCTCTTTGATGCTGACATGCTGAAAAATTGACTAAAGCCAAAGCCGCTCTTCTTTTCAAAATCAGAGCCATTAGTATTAATCACTTTGCCCTTAGCATCCTTTGTATAAATGTCAAAGCCGCCATCATAAGCGTAAGAAATAAAGTGCTTGCCAACCTTTTCGTCTAGCTCCGCTTCATTCTTATCTAGATAGTCTTTGAACGAGGCAAGGTCATTCTCATATCCGCTGCCAGATATCTTTGACCTATTTGTAAGACCTATATCATTTGAGCTAAGTTTAGATCTATCTGTAGTCTTTGAAACGTTGTTATCAAGCTTCGTAAGACTAGATAGGTCGATGGATTTGCTCTCAATATCGATTGGGAAAGACTTCAAAGCATTCCTTTGATTGTCAGCAATGTAGTCACTTGCACCATTTGATATAGATATGATGAGGGCAATCCCGATGATGCCGATGGATCCGGCAAAAGCTGTTAAAAGTGTTCTTGCTTTTTTACTCAAAAGATTGTTGAAAGATAGTCCTAGAGCCGTTCTTAGCTTAAGAGCTATCTTCGAAATTTTAAAGCTGTCGCCCTTTTCTTCCGCTTCATAAGGATCCGTGTCAGAAATTATCCTGCCGTCCTTTATACCGATTATCCTTGTCGAATACTCTTCCGCCAATCTTTTGTTGTGCGTAACCATGATGACAAGCTTATCCTTAGCCAGCTCCTTTAGTAAATTCATTATAGATATAGATGTTTCGCTGTCAAGAGCACCCGTTGGTTCGTCCGCAAGTATGATTTGTGGATCATTAACCAAAGCCCTAGCTATGGCAACCCTTTGCATTTGACCGCCAGATAAGGCGCTCGGCTTTTTGTGTATATGCTCCTTAAGGCCGACCCTTTCAAGAGCTTTGATAGCCCTTTCTTCAGCATCGCCAGTATTTTTATTCGATAAAGTCAAAGACAGCTTTACATTGTCAAGTATACTTTGATGATTAATTAAGTTGTATGATTGAAAGATAAAGCCTATCCTAACGTTTCTGTAGTAGTCCCAGTCCTTGTCCGAAAACTGCTTCGTAGATCTGCCATCGATTACAAGGTCGCCCTCGTCGTAACGCATAAGACCTCCTACTATATTTAAAAGAGTAGTCTTGCCTCCACCAGATTCACCAAGTATAGAAACAAACTCACTCTCTCTAAACGATATCGATACATTGTCCAAAGCCCTTTGCGAAAAGCCTTCAGTGTGATATATTTTTGAAATATTTTTAAGTTCTAACATATTTACTCCTTTCTTATACTTATTACCCAATAGCCACCTTTGATAAATAAATATTTCATAAGCATAGATAAAAGGCAAACGAGACAAATAAAAAAGAGAGCGTTGCCCTCTTCTTAATGATTTATATTTATTATAACTAACTCTGGTCGATTAAATATCCTCGGCACCCTTGTAGACTCTCTTGCCAAGCCCCTACTAACAATCATCTCACTGCCATTGTCAAAGCTATAGATGCCTCCAGCAAACTTCGGTAGCCAGCCCTCATCGGGCGCGAAAGTACCATTCAAAAGGCCTGGTATGTGCCACTGACCGCCATGCGCATGGCCCGCGAGTACTAAGTCAAAGCCGGCATCCTTATACAAATTCACAAAAGACGGGCGATGAGTTAATAAAATCGTAAAAGCTGTATCGTCCCTTTCGTTTTTAGCGCGTTCAAGCTCAGTCACCATGCCGTCGCCTTTGCCTGTGTAGCGCGCCTCGTCCGGATCGTTAAGGCCCGATAGACTGATCTCATTATCATGAATATTCATGCGAATGGTCTTGCCACCGATGTCCTCAATGCCATTTGCTTCAAGCCACGCTAGCATTTCGCCCACACGGCGGCTCCAGTACTCGTGATTGCCTGTAACGTAGTAGCTTGGGTAGCGCTTCGCGATGGCTGTGAGAAAGGTCTTCGTGTTATCGCCAGGAATAACGTCGTCAAAGATGTCGCCGCCCAAAAGAATCACGTCCGGCTTTTCTTTATCCACCGCATCAATCAGCATTTTTTGACCAGCGCCATATTTGCATGAGTGAAGATCAGTGATTAAGGCTATGCGCATAGGCGTATTGATTTTATCTGAAGTGATAGTGTAGTGAACAGTTTTTAGACGCACGTCAAAAGCTAGTAGCGCAAGGACTATTAGCAAGATGAGGATGATGTACTTAATGTGTTTTTTCTGTATTTTCATTTATTGCTCCTTTGTCTAGCGTAGAACTAATTGAACTATTGATATTAATTAATAAATTTTTATATATAACATTAAAATAATAGAGATAACATAAAATATTATCTCTATTTCTAAAATTTATTATCTATATATTTGGTAGGCTAAATATCCATTTTAGCCAAGATTCAACCGTGCTTGAACGTCTCTCTATTTGTCCATCTCCACAAACATTGTTCTTTTTCATAATCTTAATAATTTCTTTTTTATCTGGCATCTTTCCACCATCATATGTGATAAAAAACAACTTACGAAATATTTTATGTTCTAAAATAAAGGATACAAGCTTTAATTGACGCTCTTTATAATTTAGTTTCATTACTTCTTTGCCAAGACTTGTCAAGCATATTTTTGTAAAATTTCTAATTTTTCCTTCTGCTTCTTCTTTAACCGAAATTTTCTTTAACAATCCTAGATATTTACCCGCATTAAAATAGTAATCAGCTTGCCTCAAATCAAATTGCATGATATTAGAAATTTCATCTTTTGTTTTGCTTTCTTCACATAATATTTCCAATATAGATATAAGCTTTTCAAAAGAGTTAGCTTGTATAAACGGAGTATTTGATTTTTTCATATTATCATCATAATTAACATGTGTATTTTCATATACATTATATAGATCTAACAATGAGATATCTGTATCTTGTAAAGAATAATTTTTTGTTCTAACCAATTCTATTGAAGAATAATTTTTGATATCTGTAAACCTATATTCAAACAATCTGTATATTTGATTAGAATAAATCAAAAATACAAGTCTAATGGGTTTGTTTACTTTGTTTTTCCACAATCTGTAAGGATAATATAGTTGTCTTATGTGAAAATCTGAACGCACTACATTTTTAGCTTCTAATATTACAACTGAATTGCTATTCTCCACCCCGCCATCTATTTCACACTGGGCTTTGTTCACATTAACATTTAGTGAAGTTCCTCTGTGTCTATCAACATAAAAACTAAATACTCCAGTACTCATTCTGCCACTAAACGTAGATACATTGTCATCTTCAGATAAAAAATCATCTAATATTTTTGAGAGTATTAAAACATGAATAGCATTAGACTCAGATGTAATATTTTCAATATCTATAGAATCATATATTGGTCTTTCAACTTTTAGCATCTGTACATCTCTCTGCCCTAACTCAGGTATTGGCTCATATAATTTAAAGTCACTTAAAACATACTCTCCTCTACTAACAGGCAAAATATTAATATTGTTATGTTTAAAAACTTTTGGCAACGCTTCAGAACTATCCCATTTTGCCATTAATCTAGGCTCTTTAAACTCACCTATTTGCTTTGCAGTAATATAAAATGCACCATCTTTTTTTATTTTATCGATTATATTATATTTTTCAATTAATTTTTCCCACGCTTCATTCGTATTCATTTTATTTATAATTCCTTATTAATAATTCATTTATTTCTCCACGTTTATTTCCATCTCTATTTATTGTTCTACGCGCCTTTACAGTTATTATTTCATAATCTTTATATATTTCTTTGATTAGAGTATGATCTGAATTAGACAGTAAAAATTTTACACCTTCTTCATTAAGCCTATCACATTTCTTTTTTAACTCAATTTGGTCTTTTTCTGAGAAGCCATTCTCAGTATATCCTGTAAATGATGAGGATGTTGATAGTGGCATGTATGGTGGATCAAAATAAACAAACGACCCTTTTTTTAAATTTGTTAAAACCTTTTTATAATCTCCATGTAGTATTTTAATTTCATTATCATTAAAATACCTATTCATAGCTAAAATTACTGGTTTATTAATTATATTGGGATTTTTATACCTACCATAAGGAGCATTGAATTGACCCGCTTGATTTACTCTAAATAAGCCGTTGTAACACGTCTTATTTAAATATATTATGCGAGCTGCTTTTTCTATAGAAGACATTAAGTGATAATCTTTGCTTCTATCAAGTTCTCTTATCGAATAATAATAATCTTCACTATTTAAACTATGATAGTGTTCAAGCAAATCTATTAGTTCACACGGATAATCTCGAACGCTTAGGTATACATTTATTAATTCTTCGTTCAAGTCATTGATGATTGCATTCTTCGGCTGCAAATCAAATAAAACTGCTCCCCCACCAACAAATGGCTCAACATACTGTGTTATTTTCTTTGGTATCAAAGGGCGAATATCATTTAATAATTGTCTTTTACCCCCAACCCATTTTAAAATAGGAGATAATATAATATTTTTATTAGACACATCGCTCCACCCCTTTTTTATTATTTACCAATAATACTCAACTTTATCCATAATCACTATTATTATACCACAAAATATTTATTTTGTGTTTGATTATTAAAAATATTTTAATTAATATGTGTTTTTTCTGTATTTTCATTTATTGCTCCTTAATCTACTTAAAAACGTAGAGTATCAACCCTCCGTCATGATTATTATATTGAATCTTGCAAAGCTTGTCAAGCTATATTGTTCATTAAAACAATGTCAACAAATATCCATCCACTGCTGCGACGACTATATACATAACTACTGCTCGTAGAAATGCTTGGATGTGCTTTTGGGGACTTAGGTACAAGGCTTTCTCTGGCACTTTCGTAAGTCTTATGCGGCTTGCATTTCGCCACCATAGTAGGTCTATGACTAATAGGTCGAAGATGTTTAACGCCTGGCCTAGTATGAGTAAATTTATAAAGTTTTGCATAAAATCTTTTGTGCGCATAAAGAATCCGAAAATTATGAATAAGGCTAAAAACACCACAAGGTTCGCAAGCCATGTGCGCGCCATATTAGCTTCGTGGAACTTACCCTTATACTCTTCTACTTCTCGTATGCGCCTTTGTACTTCGTCTGGGTAGGAGGCGTAGCTCTTTAGGTTCTTCTCGTCTGTGCCTGTTCCGAGGTAGCATAGGGCGAAGAAGAGCGCACATAAAATTATTACCTCTATAATTAACATAGTATCACTCCTTTTACTTTATTATATCACATTAGCTATTGCTAATAAATATTTATAATAATTTCAAAGACATTTGCAAAATAAAAACACCTATGATTATAGATGCCTTTCATAAACCTTACTTCTTCTTTAGCTCTTCGATGTTTTTATTAAGCCTATTAAGCTGCGTAATAATCATCCAGTTTTGCTCGATTAGTCCTTGCATACCGCTAAATCTTGTAGCTTTATATGTCTTATACATATCCTCTATCTCTTCTTCATCAAAGTCTCCTAGTTTATAGCGCTCGATGAACTTTTGCTTATCCTCTGCTATCTTTTCTTCTTTTGCTCTTTTATCTGAAAATAAACCCATAATATCCCTCCACTTATAAATTATTTGTATTATATCACAAGTAAAACGATTTGCATAAAAAGATAGGCGCTAAACCTATCTCGTTATAAATTATTTATCGTACTTATCATTAAAATTTTCTTCTGCAGCTAATTGCGCCTCGTATTCATCAGGTTTTTTAAATTCATATACCTTTGCTTCAGATGAAAAATCATAGTTATCAGTCCATAGCTCACATTGTGTCATAACTGTTTGAACTGCATCGTTCATTCCTTCTGGCGGATACTTATGTTTTTTCAATAGCTTTTTGATTAGCATACGCATCTTGGCTCTTGCTGACTCACGTTTCTGCCAGTCTATAGTCTTGTTTCTTCTAAGTGCATCAGTTAATTCCTTTGTTATAGCAATCAGTTCTTCGTTCTCGTAAAAATCTTTTATTGCTTCCGGCTTAGTAAGTGCATCATAGAAGGCTTGTTCATCAGCCGTTAAACCAAGTTTTTCGCCTTCCTTTTGATCAGCTGCTATCTGCTCAGCTAGCTTAAGCATCTCTTCGATAACCTCTTCATTCGTAAGCATACCATTTAAGTAGGATCTAAGCGAGCGCTTCATAATCTCGCTAAACTTTTCTGACTTAACGACATTGGTCCTGCGATAGACAGAAACTTGCTCAGCTATCAGTTTTTTCAATAGTTCAATCGCGAGGTTCTTCTCCTTCATATTAGCAACGTCCTTAAGGAATTTTGGATCAAATAAAGAAAATTCCTCTTTTATATCTGAGAATAAATTTATAACGCCGTCACTCTTTATGCTTTGCTTCAATAACTCATTTACCCTTGCATTCATTTCTGGTAGAGAAATTTTTCCTCCACCGCCGCCACTAAGTATCCTAATAACAAGTACCCTTACAGTTTCAAAGAAAGCCGCTTCAAATCTTGCATCTTCATTTACTAAAGAAGAGCATAAAGATAGTGCTTGGCGAAGCATAAGTGCTTCCTTAAGAAAAGCGTCCTTTTCTTCAGTTCTTTCCCTAGCTACTATAAAGTTCACCGCACCGCTAATAGTTTTGGCTCTTTCAAGGTCAGATCCAGTGTTAAATTTTGAGTAATCATACTCATGAAATATATCTTGACATATAGATAGTTTTTCCAAAAATTTAGGATAGGCAACTTTGGCAACGTCCGTATCACCATAGTTCTTCTTATCACGTGAAGTGTAGTCGTTCATCGCACGCTTCAAAGCACCAGCAATGCCAACATAGTCAACGATCAAACCGCCTTCCTTGTCCTCAAATACACGATTAACACGAGCAATTGCTTGCATTAAATTGTGTCCAGCCATCGGCTTATAAACATACATAGTCGCAAGCGACGGCACATCAAAGCCAGTAAGCCACATATCAACAACTATCGCTATCTTAAGTGGACTGTCATTATCCTTAAACTTCTTAGCTAGCTCATCCTTGTATTGCTTGTTACCAATAATCTTGCGCCACTCTTCAGGGTCATTGTTTCCAGAAGTCATAACCACAGCGACCTTCTCAGTCCAAGACGGCCTTAGCTCAAGTATCCTCTTATATATCTTCATAGCAATTTGACGTGAGTAAGCGACAATCATTGCCTTACCAGTTAATAAGTGCTCACGATTACCCTCGTAGTGATCAAGAATGTCACTTACAAGAGAATTAATAGTATTTTCATTGCCAAGTATCGCTTCCATCTGACCAAGTTTGCGCTTGCTCTTTTCGATAATGACTTCATCAGCATGGTGTGCCATCAAATCGTATTCAGCGTCAATCAGCTTTAAAGTTTCCTCATCAAGATTTAGTTTAATAACACGGCTCTCGTAGTAAACAGGACGTGTTGCGCCATCTTCAACCGCTTGAGTCATATCATAGATGTCAATGTACTCGCCAAAGACCTCGCGAGTAGAACGGTCCTTAGAAGATATAGGCGTGCCAGTAAAACCAATGTATGTAGCCTTAGGTAGAGAGTTACGTATAATCCTTGCAGTACCTATAACACGCTTAGCAACAGTATCGCCAGCCTCATTCTTAGTAATCTTTATCCTCTCAGCAAGACCGTATTGACCCCTGTGAGCCTCATCCGCCATGACAATGATGTTATGACGCTCAGATAAAGGCTCGCTGGACTCCTCAAACTTTTGCATAGTAGTAAAAATGATGCCGTTCGCCTTTCTGCCCGCAAGTAAAGACTTAAGATGCTCTCTGCTTTCAGCTTGTATTGGCTCTTGCCTTAAAAAATTTTTACACTTAACAAATTGAGAGTATAGCTGATTGTCAAGGTCATTTCTGTCAGTCAACACGACTATGGTTGGGCTATCAAGTGCCTTTTGCAATAAATGCGCATAAAAAACCATAGACAAAGACTTGCCACTTCCTTGAGTGTGCCAGAAAACACCGCCCTTGCCATCAGTAATAGTCGCATGCTTAGTAGATTCTATCGCCTTCTTCACAGCAAAATATTGGTGATATCCAGCAAGTATCTTAAACCTTTCTACCCCTTCATTTGAAAAGCAGATAAAGTTCTTTATGATGTCAAGAAGCCTTTCCTTTTCAAAAATGCCTTCAAAAAAAGTATCAAATTGAGCAAATTGAGTGTTTTCGTAAGAACCGTCCTTAGTTTTCCACTCCATAAAACGGTCCTCACCCGAAGTGATGGTACCCGCCTTAGAAATACTTTGATCGCTCATAACGCAGATCGCATTATATATAAACATAGAAGGAATTTCTTGCATGTAATTACGTATCTGCCTATAAGCCTCAGACGCATCCGTTTCTTCACGCGATGGAGACTTAAGCTCAACAAGAACTATAGGTAGACCATTTAAAAAGATGATTATATCAGGGCGCTTCTTGCTATTCTCAACAAAAGTCCATTGATTAGAAACGATGAAAGAATTATTATGAATATCATCGTAGTCAACAAGGTAGACAATAGTTGAGCGCTCCTCTTCACCGTCAAAGTACTTGACAGGTACGCCGTTTTGAAGGTAGTCCATAAAAGTTTCGTTCTTAGAGACAAGATCGCCAAGCTCATAATTTTTCACCTTGTGAATGGCCTCGTCAATCGCTTCCTTTGCTAAAGACTTGTTTATACGGTAGAGAGAGTCAAGCAAAACATCTTCATATAAAGGGCTATTGAAATCCCTTTCGACGTCAGGGCCATAAACGTAGTCGTAGCCTAAGTCCTTTTGAAATAGTTCAATTATTGATTTTTCATAATTTTCTTCAAGGTAAGCACTCATAAATCTACCTCCTTTCTAGATTTATTATAATTTGTTTTTTATAGCGCAATGTATTGTAAACAATAATTTAG